>Ga0207152_1058_pt1 | contig 24043 bp, 23 predicted proteins | sample Alteio_BWMinHeat_30_FD_153590 | JGI IMG/M metagenome (GOLD analysis project Ga0207152, IMG submission 153590) | Enriched cells from forest soil in Barre Woods Harvard Forest LTER site, Petersham, Massachusetts, United States -... | ecosystem: Environmental > Terrestrial > Soil > Temperate forest >... | reverse complement strand
TTCAAAAAGACGAGTTGAGCCAAAATCAGGACCCCCTTTATAAATTGGTACCTTCCCGTTAAGACTGTATGTACTGAGCACTAAGTCAACGGAGTTATCGCCAGCCGACTTTTTAAATGCACGCATTGATAATTGATTAACATCGAATACGCTGCCCCCATTGGGGTTCTGCCAAAATGCCATTAAAGTGTCATATTTTAAAGCTTCAGCAAGTTTCGACAAAGAAAACGGAGGATCGTTTTTGTAGAAAAAAACATTCCCTGCATACATGGAAGATGCAATGAGATCTTCTCTGCCTGTTCCACGGTAATCACCCTGGCTGAAATATCGGTAGGATACACCTAATGTATCGAGAAGTGCGGCGCTATCGGCATAAGCCGTGTCCCCTTTTGAGTGTAATTGTTCTCCTCCTTGAAAATATAGTAAATAGACGGAATCATTTGTTCCTCCATAATTAAGCTTCGTTATTCCATACACTATATCATCAACTGTATCAGAAGAGAGATGAGCGCTATACACATTGATCCTATTATATTGCGGTCCGTATTTACCGGCTATAGGAGAAAGGAGATCTGTGTATCTTAACGAATCATACTTCCCATTTTCATCAGCCCAATAGATGCGTGGTGAATTATGGACTGCACCAGGGTTATTTATCAATAGGTCGAAATATTTTTTTGACCGGTAATGTGCTCGCTTTATGATGTAATCCGGGTCTGAAGGAGTAGTAGCATTGGGAAAAGTTAACTTAAAAGTATCGACAGCTTGCAGATGATGCAAGTCAAAAAATGGGCCGGATTGATATATAGGATTGCGAAGCTCGACGCCACCAAGATCATCGCTTATAACAATCTCACCGTATGATTCGCCAGGCTTTTGCCCTATATTCTTAACTCTTCTTCCTAATTCCTGGAAATTTCTACTCCCGTAAATTGTATCCACTACTCCCGGTGTGCCGATTACTGGCTGATAACAATTCGGATCAAAGGCGGCGGATTGCACCTGGGCTTGCAGGGAGTTTACAGTCAATAGTTGACAGTTGACAGTCAGAGACAGGATGGAAAGGATGTATGGGATTCGGAAATAAATGCGTTTCATTTCAATACCAACGTTTGGAACTTTGGAAAGGTACAACTTTTTTGTTCAGCCGCACACATCCATATACAATAAAGACACTCGAGATGCAAAATTGTTACAGATAATTCTCAAGAATAATTTTTACCCATCGAATGCGGCTCAGGTTGATCGTTTATGCCTGACTCTCCTTCAAATATATGTTGTCATTTGCGATTTTACAACGATCTCCTGTTTCAAGGCAGGTAAGTTTCGGGGTTCAAGCTCCCATGTGGAGGTATACCACAAAAAATACCACATTCTAAAGCACGTTTCATTTTAATGTTGGATGGAGTGAAATCCGTCCCGCAATTTTTGTAATAATACTGCTTATATTATTAAGAATCGCAGTTATACTTCCTATTTTCTCCGTATATTCGTCCCACAGAATACACACAATTTGAGGCACTATGGAATTATTATTCGAAGGTGATCATGCGGGTCATCCGTATGATCATGGCACAATATTTTGTATCGGCAGAAATTATGTCGAGCATATTCAGGAACTTGGCAATGAGGTGCCGAAAGATCCGATTGTTTTTGTAAAACCGGATTGTGCACTTCGTCACGGCTCATATAATATAGCAGAATATCCACCGCAAACCGAAGCCCTGGAATTCGAAGGCGAACTTGTCCTTTTATTACGCGGAGGCGGCAGGAATATTCCTGCATTCGGCACGGCGGATATTATTGCCGGCTATGGCATCGGACTCGATCTGACGATGCGCGATAAGCAGAATGAGTTCAAGAGCAAAGGCTTGCCCTGGACGCTATCCAAAGGGTTTGACGGCTCGGCGCAGGTAAGTCATTTTGTTCCATTTGAAACGGCGCCGGCATTCGAAGAACTCGGCTTTTCGCTTTATATTAATGGCGAACTTCGGCAGCGCGCGTCGACGAATCAGATGATCTTCTCGCCGGAGATGATGGTAAGTTATCTGTCTCGAACGTGCTCTCTGAAAGCAGGGGATCTGCTTTTTACCGGAACGCCGAAAGGGACGGGGCCGCTGGCGATCGGCGATAAGATCGTCATGCAACTGCATACGCTGAATCCGGAAAATATATTGCTGGATTTTCATGTAGAAGTAATTGAATGGCGGTGAGGAAAGAATAATAATGAATGGCGAATTTACATTCTTTAGAAATATTTATACTGGCTGCAGCGGCATTTTACTTTTTGGGCCTGGCTGCATTCCTGCCTGGCCTTTTCAGAGGGTTACGGCGAAAGGATGAATTTCCGCTCTTACAACTGCCACATGTAACAGTACTTATCTGCGCCCGTAACGAAGAAAAGAATTTAGATTTTTGTCTCACATCGCTGGGAAAGATCAATTATCCGATTGAACTTCTGGAAATTCTCGTCGTGGATGACTCATCTACCGATTCTACTCCGGAAATGCTCCAGTCATGGAAGAGTAAACTTCCGAATCTTAAAACGATCTCGACCGATGATTTTAATAGGCGCGAATTCGAAGGGAAGGTCGGGGCTTTAATTCGTGGTATGGATGCAGCGAATGGAGAGTATGTTATTATCACCGATGCCGATTGTTCCGTCAGCCCAAATTGGGTTCGCGAGCATTTACGATGGTATGACAGCGACACAGGAATGGTATCGAGTATCACGGTGCTCGATTCGATAAAACCATTCGATGCAGCACAATCCATCGAGATGACGGAGCTACTCGGTCTTTCCATGGCGGCTATCAATTATAATATTCCTGTATCTATTATTGGGAATAATCTATCTCTCAGGAAAGCGGCTTATGAAGAAATAGGCGGATATAGAAAAATACCATTCAGCGTAACTGAAGATGTTGCACTTTTTCAAACCGTGTGGGATACAGGGAAATGGAAAGTTCGTTTTAAAGCGAACGACGATCTGCTTGTTAAAAGCAAGCCACCCGGAAGTTTCGGGACATGGTGGCGGCAAAAACACCGGTGGGTTATAGGGGGAAAAGATATTAAGATCATGGGTGCGATGATCCTCGTTCTCGGTTTTATCGGAGCTTTTGTCCTTATAGCTGCGCCCTTCACGTTGCCTCTCGGATTTGCTCTTTTAGCCATAGCAATAAAATTTCTGGGCGATCTGTTAGTAATATTTCCAACGCTTCACAGGATGAATCAGAAGAAATTGGCGTTCTACCTAATTGCTTATCAACTGTATCTTTTCTTCTTTTTACTATGCTTTCCGATTTTGTATTTCCAAAAAAATGTACGGTGGAAAGGGAGGGTTTATCACACATGAGAACGATCTTTTGTACGCTAGCTCTCTTACTATTTTGTATATCGCTTACCAAAGCGCAGGATGAAAATATTTATGTATGGAGCGATCATTGGCTCCCAGTTTGGCAGGAACTGCGGGGTTCATTTCTTGAACCGAACAGGTTTGCTACTGCTTTCGATTTTAAACCTCAATGGTATCGCCTCGAAGCTGGGTTTGGAGGGGAGTTCTTGCGCATCTCAACCGTTGCTGTTGGCGCAGAAGGGTTGATCTGGAGCGGTTTGGAAGCGTTCAAGGATTTCCGTTTCCCTGTACAGACTGCAGATTACTTTTTCGGTGCGTACAGTATTTTTCCACTACCGCTGTGGGGAGCCAACCTTGATCCGTGGCGTATGAGATTTCGTCTCGGTCATATTTCCTCTCATCTTGTCGATGGTTCGCCATCGGTGACCGCAGGCTCGAGCAGTCAGTTCAGTAGGGAGTTCATTTCGCTTGAAACACTCTTTGACGAGACAGAGAAAAACAGATTTCGTCTGTCATTCGGGATAAAATATGTGTTCCATCAGATACAAGATATTGAACAGAAGCTTCAATTTCCTGCTGTCTTGGATTTTATCGCATATAATAAGGGTAGCAACCAACTTTTTGCGACTATCAGCACGGCGGCGGGACCGACGCTTGCCACATATAGCGCCGGGATCACATTTCGTCGCACGCTCGAATCAAGAAGCATCGCTGATCTTTATGCTGAGTATCATGCAGGAAGATCGCGATATGGAGTGTATAGTGTTCAACAACAAGATGGCTTCGAAGTTGGTATCCGCGTCAGTGCGAAAAAAGAATTGGAGAAAAAATGACATGGACTTCTGAGCCCTTTATCATTGTTCTATGATGAAAAGCTATAAATTCGATTGACACCTTCACTTGAACGCCTGATAGGGAAGCAGCGGATATGGCTGCACGTTTTCCTATTTCTTCTGACACTTTACACAACAACTCTTGCAGGAGTTGCCTGGCTCGGTAAAGATCCTGCCGAACTTTCAAATTTTCATTATGGGCTGGAATATTCTCTGCTGCTCCTCTTTTTTTTATCGGCGCATGAATTCGGCCACTTTATTACGGCACGTATTCATAGCGTTGATGCCACGCTTCCATATTATATTCCATTCCCGGGAGCATTAATGTCGTACCCGATAAATTTCGGGACGTTCGGTGCAGTAATCCGAACGAGGCAGCGAATTCCAAGCCGTTCCATTATCTTTGATATCGGCGTAGCAGGTCCAATTGCCGGATTCATCGTATGTGTAATCATTCTTGCTATCGGTTTTGTAACACTGCCGGGAATCGAATATTTGCAAGGAATACATCCCGGATATCCCTTCGTTCAATCTCCGCCAGGATACGAGTTAACTTTTGGAAAAACCCTGCTATATAGCTTTATGGAAAAGGTTTTTGCTAATCCTCATGGGTATATACCCCCGATGTCGGAGATGTATCATTATCCAATGCTTTGTGTCGGGTGGTTCGGATTATTCGTTACGGCGCTGAACCTACTTCCAGTCGGTCAACTTGATGGGGGGCACTTAATGTACGGATTATTTCCGAAGCGGGTTCACCGGTTGATCGGTATTGTGACGTCTTCGCTTCTGGCGCTACTTTCCATACCGGAATTAATTTTACTTTATGGCAGGAATTCGTTGCCTAAATCGCTTTCGTGGCTTGAAAAGATCGCCGTTCCAGGAGGATCATCGTGGATATTCTGGTGTCTAATGATTATCTTTATTATAAAATTTCGTCATCCGGCCGCACTCGATGAATCGCCGATGGATACCAAAAGGAAAATAATCGGTGTTCTTACTATTATAATATTCATTCTTTCATTTACCCCATCCCCAATTGTTCTGGAATAAAATAAAATCAAGACTGCCGGAGATAATAATATTTAGTGCAGTAATATTTCTTCAATTTTACAGGCTTGGCTTGGGTGAGATTCAATCTCACGACGAATCCCGTTATATAATGCGTGCAGAAGCATGCCTCAGGTTTGGGGCATGGCTTGATCAAACTCAGTATGCGATCGGAGGACTATTTTCTTCTACACATCCACCGCTCATAGTATGGATGATGGCCCTTATGCGCTTTCTTTTTGGAAGCAGTTCATTTGTATCGCGCCTGGTTTCGCCAATAGCCGCCATCTTTGCTCTTTATTATTTCTACAGGCTTACAAACAATTTTTTCTCTCGTTCAACTGCTCTTTTTGCTACCGCTGCACTAGGAGTAGCGCAGCATTTTTTATGGTACAGTCATCATGGGCAATTCGATATACCGATGTTTGCATTCATAGTAGCTGCATCGTATTATGCAATACGGTCGTTCGAAGAGGAGAACTCGAAACTTGCGGTCATTGCCGGAATACTTTTTGGCTGTGTCCTGCTTTCAAAAGCGGTTCAAGGTCTTTATCTTCTTCCCTTTATTTGCTCATTAGTTTATGTCTATCCGTCAGATAGAAAGTATAAAAATCTTATGATCGTTTTGGGAGTATTCCTTATTACTGCACTCCCATGGTACATATTCATGCTTGCCCGTCATGTTCACTTCTATGGTGACTATGCAGGGCTGATCGCTTCCTTAAAAACCAACTCCTATGCTGAAGGTGCTACAAAAAGTGCATGGTGGTTTTATATTAACCAGACCGTTATTAATTTTCCATTAATAGTTTTAAGCATAGCTGTCATAGTACCTCTTTGGAAACAATGGAAAACAAGGGATACTCCTTATAAACGATTATGCATCATCAGTTTTATATGGTTTATTGGGATGCTTGTATCCTTGTCGAATTTTTATACGAGAATGTTGCACTTCTCCTTATTTCTTCTTTTGCCTACCTCACTTGTCCTTTGCTTCAGTTTAGAAGAATTCTTCAGGAATTCTAAAAAAACATTCATATTGATTGTCGGCTGTATTTTACTTATTCCAGCTCTCACCTGGAGTATGAGCGAAATCCTCCGTATGTCTTTTAAGGAGCATTTCTTGTATTTAATACCGGTAGATCTGGCGTTACTCATAGTAAGCATAGCTGTTGCAATTAGTATATTTATAGTATTATATAAATATTTTTCTGCTTCTTCGGTGCAGACCCTTATTTTGATTTCAGTTATTTTTCTCATCACAACAGATTTATATCGTTGGGGAAGTAGGAGAAATGAAACTTTCGTAGATGGTGCCGAAGCAGTTGGAAATATATTGCTCCATACCTCCGGGATTCATTCGCTCACAGCATACCAAGATGGCGTCCCTTTTCAATACATGCTGCCTCAATTAAATTATTATTCAGGCTGCTGGCTTGTTGGCTGGGATAGCACTAAAACAGGGGTCACAAAAACATGGCATGAACTTGATTCACTTATCAAAATAAATAACGTACCACTATCCGATGCTTCCGTACTCTATGTCTCCTGGGATGGATTCTATACCATGAAGCCGGCCGAAAAGGAATTATTGGCTCGACTGAATTACGGGTTAGCTGAAAGATATGAAAAATCGCTCCATACTAAAAAATATCAATTATACTGGCAGCCCAAAAAATAACGGCTTGTCAATTGTGCCTGATCTCAATCGAATCAGGATTTTCACAACGCACAATGCGCGTTATGGGCTGATCCTCTTTTTTCTCTCCAAGCATTACTTTTACTGCTTCTTCTGCAACCGATAACGTAATAGTACTTATAGCCTCCCCTTTTTTTGGAAGTATAATAGAGCAATCTGATTTATAGGGCAGCCATTCGTTTATGGCAAGATAAAAAGCTATAATCGGTTTATTTTCTGCACTTGCGAGATGCACGATAGATGTATCGGGTGTAATTACCAGTGACGAATATCGGATGACGGCAGTCATCACATGAATATCTGGCGTGGAGAAATATCTTATTCCCGGAATTTCTCTTTTTGCAAGGATCGCCATGATCGAAGCTTTATTCTCCGGCAAGGAAGTAAGTAGTATCACAAACTGAGGATATTTCTCCGAAATAAATTCTGCAAGTGAAATATTATTTTCCATAGACCATTTCTTAAATCCCGGGGCGTCCGTATTAAGAATGATATATTTATTTCGATGCATCTCTTCGAGAATATGATGGACCGCATTCTTTGTCGCTGTTTCGGTTTTGTCATCAATCATTATGGAAGGACGTTCATCAGTGACGTCGGGTATAGAAATGACTGAGCGTAAGAGATGCTGCAGTTGTAACGTCATCGGCATTTCATTCATAGGGAGAGGTAACGAAACAAGCCTGGAAAATAATTTTTGATGTCCCTCAATGTTTGATGAACCGACTGTAGCAGTAATACCATGTGGAGAAGCAAGTCTGGATATTATCGCATTTCGTGTTTTTTGATTGAAATTCCCCATGAGAACAATATCCCACTCTTTTTTACGTGTTTTCTTTGAAATTCTGAAAAAATCGATGAGTGAGGAGGCACTATAATCGTAAAGATAGTCTATATCTTTATCTGCTCTCAGAAGATCGAGATTCTTAAAACTCCCAGCCACTCCTATTGTTATTGAGGGTTTTGCATGTTTCAGAATTCTCCATAATGGCGTTGTAACGATCATATCTCCTAATGCATCATATCGTATAATAAGAACACTGGAAACGTCATTAAGGGCAATCGGACCTGAGATCGGACGAATGCTAAGAATTTTACCAAGGACCCTAAGAAAAAGAAACTTGTTGAATTTTTCAAGTTTCCGGATGAGTTCTTTATGCCAGGGAAGTCCCTTCGGATATTCTTTCTGGGGACGGTATTTATAGTGTTGTTTTCGTTTGGCCACTCTTTCTATTCTGTCGTTACTAATCCTTCTACTCCTGCTCGCATCTGAATTGTATACAAACGGTGGTAGATGCCGGTATCAATTGCCAACAGCTCTTCATGGGTGCCGATCTCGACTATTTTGCCTTTATCAAATACCGCAATCCGGTCGGCTTTTTGGATTGTTGAAAGCCGGTGGGCAATGACGACAGCTGTGCGTTGTTTGAGCAGCCTATCAATTGCTTCCTGAACCAGCATTTCGTTTTCTGTATCGAGTGCACTTGTAGCTTCGTCAAAAATAAGTATTGGCGGATTTTTTAATAATGCTCGTGCTATGGCAATACGTTGTCGCTGCCCGCCGGAGAGACGTACGCCGCGATCTCCGGCGATAGTTTCGTATTTAAGAGGCATAGACATAATAAACTCATGGGCATTTGCTGCTCGCGCAGCCTCTTCGATCATATCCGGTGTTGCATTGCGGTTACCATAAGCAATATTATTATAAAGAGTGTCATGGAAAAGAACCGTATCCTGTGTTACGATGCCAAAGAGTTTTCGAAGACTTACAAGATCATAATCTTTAATATCGAAATTACCAAGAAGAATTTTTCCTTCCGTCGGATCGTAGAAGCGGGCAAGCAGATCTACAAAGGTAGTTTTCCCTGCGCCGGATGGGCCAACTAAGGCGAGTACTTCATTCGGCTGTATATCGATAGAGATATTGTTCAAAGCTTCATCGGTCGAGTTCTTGTATTGAAAAGAAACATGTCCGAATTTGATCGGTGATGCTATCTTTGCCGGAGCTTCGAGTATTCCTGGCATGACCGATGGCAGAGCATCGAGAACAGAAAATACGTTGTCGGCTGCCGCGGAACCCTCATGTAATTTACCGACAACCTCACTGATATTCCGTACTGGCTGCATAAGCTGAATTAGAACGATAAGGAAAATGAATACTTCATTTCCTTGCATTCGATTTGCAAATACTTCGTGTCCTCCAAACCAAAGGATGCCGATAAAACCTATAATTGCAAGAGTCTCATTAAGAGGACTAATCGTTTGCCTTATCCTTGTCAAACGTCTAGAAAACATGAAATGCTTTCTTGTTTCTTCTTTGAAACGGGCAACTTCATATTGCTCCATCCCGAATGATTTGACGACCTTTACGCTGCTGATCATTTCCTGTGCTACGCTCATAAAACCACCGATATTCTCCTGTACTTTCTGAGCATATCTTTTGATCGTTTTACCGAGAAAATTAATCAGAATCAAACTAAGAACCGCAATCCCGATTCCTATCAATGCGAGATTGCTATTGATAAGAAATAGAAGATAGACAAATCCTATCATTTGAAGGGGCTCGCGAATAAGAATAGAAATACTTGAAGTAAGGGTGCCATTTGTGACTCCCACGTCGTCTGTTACTCGTTGTAATAATTGACCGGTACGTCGATCATAATAATAATCCAGAGAGAGAAGAGCAAGTTTTTCAAAAACTAGATCACGTAGTGTCTTTGACATACCACCTTCTACGAGGGACATAACATAATTTGCAAAATACTGAAAAATATTTTTTAGTGCATAGATAATAAAAATAAAAATGCACACCCTAAGCAGAGCCTCTTCTCTACTTCCGTGAAGAAAATAGTTTTTAAATGAATTGATGAGGTCCTGCCGTACTTGTCCAATACCATTTATTGTTTTAGGTGCTTGAATAGTATTCTCAATACCAAGCAGAACCTGCATTGCCGGGAGTAACGAAAAGGTAACAATAACGGTGAAAAAAGCCGTAAAAATATTTAACAATACGGCAATAACAAACTTCAGCCCGAATGGCTTGGAATAGGGGAGCAGTCGCTTATAATTGGAAAAAATCATTCTGAAAATACTGCTTCTTGTACTTTTGGCGTTACGGTTTGCAATAATTTTTCAATGTGGTGGATCACATTACTTGTCTCAAGCGAACCCAGATCCGGATATTGCACGATCATTTCGTAAGGAACACCAATGGGGGTCCAATAATGCAATTCCGGCGGAAATGGTGCGTAGATCCCCATGACAGGAATTCCGTAGGCCGAGCACAGGTGAATTGCAGATGTATCAGGCGAAACAATAAACTCGCACGATACTATTCCTTTTGCATATTCTGAGAATACAGCCGATGGCTGTGCCAGAGTGATATGTTGGTTTTTAGTTCTGTTTATAATCTCTTCAGCTAATTTCCTATCTTTTGGATGAAAGTAAATGGCTACCTCTGAAGCAAAACCTCGCTCGATTATCGCTTCGGCTATCTCGGCATTGATCTTCACAGGGATATATCTATCCGGAGCTCCGGCAGAGATAACGATACCTGCTTTACCTTGTATTTTTTTGACAGTCAGATCTTTTAGTTGTGGCCTGAGTGATATATGTTCCGGGTCGATTCCGAACGGACGAAGAAGCTCTGCTATCCTTCTGGCTATATGATATTTTGCCCGATCGATCAGCGGTACGGTAATAGCATATGACGATGCATTCGCTTTTTCGATGCCGACGGAATACTTTGCAGAAATTGCCGCAGTCAGAATACTCGAAGTCGAAGAGGGATTATCGATCAGATCTATTAGCACATCGATCTTCTTTTTGCGAAGCCTTCGTAACATCATCATATCTGCAAGCGGTTTTTTACGATAGACTTCTACTTCGCATGGAATCGGCAATAGATCTCGAATACCCTTGTTATTCTCGCCAAGAAGGACGATAAATTTTCCAGCCGGATATTTATTATAAAGCTCAGTAAAAACCGGAGTCGAAATAATTGCATCTCCGAGTCTATCCTGCCGCAGAAAAAGAATTGTAGGGTTTGCCGGCAGTTGAAGCACTTCGGAAGTTTTGGTTACCAAAACATGATTTCCGGAACGACACTGCAAGGAGGAAATAAATACCCGCCGGGCGGCATGTTCTATTTTTTTTCCGATTTTTTTCAGCTTTGATACTCCCACGGTTGCCACTATAAATGGAAAAAGTCGTTCGCCAAAGCAAACGACTTTTCACTAAGCCCAGTTTGGCTTAACGAACGGTCTGATTCTTAAAGGCGGAAAAGCCTTTTTTATCGAGCGTACGAAATGCGCGCGCCGTCGCTTTGATCGTGATAAATTTATTATTATCCGGATCCCAAATGCGTTTTGTCTGCAGGTTCGGGATAAAGCGGGTTTTGGAGCGGTTCACGGCATGCGAGACGTTATTGCCTGCATGTGGTTTTACTCCGGTTAGTTCACAAACTCTTGCCATAATTGTATTTTCTATAAAATTATTTTAATCCGCCAGCGACAAATGGAAGCAGCGCTAAATGCCGTGCATGCTTTATGGAGCTTTCGATCTTGCGTTGATATTTCGTGCTTACTCCTGTAATACGGTTCGGCAGTATTTTCCCTCTGTCATTCAGAAAACGTTCGAGAATACGAATATCGCGGTAATCGACATACGTAATATTCCGAAGTTTGAGCGGATCGACTTTCTTTTTATTCGGATCGCGTTTCGGGCGCTGATTATTGGCTCCGTATTGCCCGGGGCGTTGATTTGCAGCATCACGCGAGTTCGGGGCTGATTTCTTTTTTGGCGGCATTGTCTAAAATTGTGATAGTATAAAAATGTTGAGTTAGATTATAATTGCTTCTCCGCCGCCTTCCGGCTCTGCCAGGCGCGCATTACGATCTTCGAAGAAGTAATCTTTTCCGCGCTTTGAAATTCCGATAAAACGAACCGGCGTAAGCTTCGCCTTTTTGCCGAGCTGCGGCACAAATTCTACTCGCTCGACGACTTGCTTCTTTAATTTATCTCCGAATGTCTGTTGTTTAGCCATAAAACTTTATTTTTTTCGAAAAGCCAAGAGTTAACAGGATTTGCCCTCGGGAAGTTCAAAAAAAGCGATTTTATGCCCTTATTTGATGTGTCACTCCAAGAATCGCGAGGGCAACGCTCTTATTTATGGAGATTCTTTCCACCGTTGAAGGTTCAGAATGACAGGTAGTTTGACAGCTTATTTACAGAAAATCGCACTACTCATATTTTGGACTTAAGCCCCTGTAACCTATTACAAATAATAACTATGACTGTGCACACACTGGTTAAATGCCTTTATTGTTTAAGTGCGATAAACCGTGTTTTCAGGACGTCAGAAATTGAGTATGGACTACGAATACTTGGTGACGAAAATGTGAAATTTGCCATTGCCGGGGTAATGACTTCGAGCGTTACTTTAGCAGTTCCGTTATCGGCAAAACCAAGTTCTTTAGCGGCGCCTAATGAAAGATCGATAATACGGTTCTTTACGAAAGGACCGCGATCGGTAATTTCTACTATACAGAATTTATTGTTAGAAATATTCGTCACCTTAACCAGGCTCCCAAAGGGTAGCGTGCGGTGAGCTGCCATCATCGCATTCTGATCGAATCGCTTGCCGGATGCCGTCTTACGATTATGAAAACCATGCCCATACCATGATGCCGTGCCCGTCATAGATGCATTCGGATTGCTCGAGTACTTATAGGTCTTATAATGATGGCGATGGCGGGGTGAAGATTTCGATTTGGATACCTGGTCTTTCGTGACAGTATTAGCAATGGCGGTTGCGCCAATAGAGATAAGCCCGCTCAGCCAAAAGAAAATAGTGGCTAGCGCGACTCTTAAGAAAGTCTGAATTCGGTGGCGCAGGATTTCCTCGGCGGTAATTACCTCCTTCGGAAAATCTTTGAAAGCAACCTTAACAGTTTCTTTGGAAATGTTCAATATTTTATCCCGTTGAATCAAGCGTTTATGTATACGTTAATTCTACCTAAAAAGTTCCATTTCTTATCCACAAGTTTTACACATAATTATGTAAAATAAGATTTATTTTGCCTGTCTTTGATTATATCGTTAAATTTATTTATACTTTTTAACCTAGTATTATCCCTAAGAACTTCGGCATAAGTTATTGATTCGTTTTGACTTGAATCCTGCGCCAGGACATCCCCGTTGTAATTAATTATGCAAGACCCTCCCCGAAAAGTGAGTTCTTCGATTTTTTCATCAATTTCAGCTTTTTCGGAACCTACTCTATCGGCAAAAGCCACAATAACTTTATTCTCGAAAGCTCGGACTTTTAGGGTCTCATAAAGCATTCCTGTAGTTGTAACTATATTCGATGGAACAGCGATGACTTCCGCTCCTTTAATAGCAAGCGACCGTGCCGCTTCCGGAAAGCGCCAGTCAAAGCAGATCATCATGCCGAGTTTGAGCTTCTCGCCGTTTCGTACTTCAATATCAAAAACCCGAAAGCCAAGGTTACCCGGAGCGAAAACCATTTTCTCATAATAAAAGAGGTGAACCTTCCGGTAATGCCCGGCAAGTTCACCGTTTCTATCTATCGCTATTGAGGTATTATAGAGTACTCCATTTTCCTCTTCAAGAAATCCTGTAACAATAGCGATCTTTTTTTCTTTTGCAATGGCCTTAATTTTTTTAATCAGATTTCCTTCCAAAGATTCAGCATAAGGTTTTGCTTCATCTTGTGAAGTAAAAAAATATCCTGTCAAAACGAGTTCAGGGAGGATCAAAAGATCGGCATCGGCTTGACTGACGAACTGCTCGAATCTTTTCAGATTCGATTCGGTGTCTTTAAAAATAGGGTTGGATTGTACACAGCCGATACGCATAATGTCATCTACTTTTATTATATTCTATCTTTCCAGTAATTAGGTTTTCTTTTTTGGTGCATAAAAGCTGTGATCCTTAGCGTATCATCCGAAAATGAATAGAGGATTGAAAAAGGAAAATTATGAAGTACAGCTTTGCGGATTCTCTCGGTAAGAAACGGAGCGCTTGCAGGAAACTCGAGTAATCGTTTTAATACTGAGTCAACTTCATCGAGTAAATCGTAACCGAGTCCTGCTACAATATCTTCATAGTAATTGAATGCGGAAGTCAGTTCTTCGCCTGCTTCGGGAGAAAAAATATAGTCCACGATTTTATCCGCGGGATTGACGAAGCTTTTTCATGAGTTCGGGGCCGTTGAGTGATTGGGAATTGCCGTTCAACATAGCGTCTAATCTTCGCTCAGCTTCGACTTTCCAAAGATTTTCAATTTCGGCAGGAGAAATAAGGTCAATACTCACCAGCAGTTCTTCGGCAAGCATCTCACGTTCCTTCTTGCTTAATGATAGCACTTCATTAATTAACTGTTCTCTGCTCATGAAAATTAAACATGTAGTTTAGGTAAATTGTTGCTGGCGATTATTATGAGACGAACTGGTCAAATCTTTTCGGATTGGATTGTACGCAGCCGATTTTCAACACGAAAATAAAATCTTTTAACTCATACTAAAAATAGGTGTTTTCTGGGTGTCTAATTATTGCCTCTATAAATTATTTTTGCAGCAACTCATTCAAATCCCGAATGAATTACAGAAACATTTTTTAATTTTACCAGCACCGTCATGGCATGTGGCTGTTCATCTTGTAAAGGAGAAAATAATATGTTAATGAATCCTCTTTATTCGAATCAAGGCAATGTGCTGAATAGTAATACTATTGGTAGTCCACTTGGTAGTAATTCTATAGGTAATCCTTCAGGGTACCAATTTGCGAATGGCATTTATCGTCCTCAAATGAGTATTGCCGTTTCCAGTTGGCAGGATTTTCCTATTGCTCAACCGATCGATCCAAAATCAATCATGCTCTATGGAACTTTGGGAGCAACGGTAGGAAGTTTTACCCGAAGCACAAATGCTCTTCAAGCTGCATGGACTACAAGTTCTCTTGTCTATACCGGCAATAATACAAAAGTCGTTTCTTTGGATACAACCGATGCAGCAACAACTGTTGACGCCCAGCAATGGACGTTTAACCATCAGATGGTTAATGCTGCGGCTAATATCCCTCCTGCATTGAGCAAAATAGCATATTTGAGATATGGGACGATCTGGGATTGTCAGATTGAAATCAATTTTGGAGCATCTACTTATAACAATGTTCAGCTTACACTTCGGGATAATCTCGGAACATCGGGCCAATTCCTAAATGGAGCTACTGGTTCAATTCCAGTCATTTCATTTGGTAATGGGATAACCGGTAATCAGATACTTCATGTGAGCCTTTATAAACCGGGCACGTATTCGATGGTACTTATCATGTTGACCGGGGCAAACTGGAGTGCATTCGAAATGGAATGGATTGTAATGTCATGAGAACACAATTTTTAGAAAGGAGATTTTATGCCTCCACCATTTAATCAAGGGGGTTCGGGTCCACCATTTAATCCGCTTTCACCATCCGAAACACTGCTCTTAACCCAATTGTCTGGTATTCAGCAAGGTGTAAATTTGGGTAATCCGCCTGGGGCCGAATATACCCCTGTCGGTTGGGCCGGTGGGGTTGAGGGAGAAGGAACTGGTTTTTCAGATCTCGCAAATTTTTTAATGAATGGATGGGATATAACTCCGCCACAATCTGATCCTGGTGCCCCGAAGCCAGGAACAGATCCAAGTTATGTGGAGCCCTATATCTACCAGAAGATAATTGATTCAAAGTTACCACAGTCAGGTGGCGGAGACTACCAAATGCAGTTATGGGAAAATCAATGCCCACCACTTATTGGTCCGCCATGCGATGATAACCAAGCAAACAAAATTAGACAAGCATGGGGCCAGGCAATGGACAAGATTAATCGTGAAACAAGCCTGTTGCAAAGTTGGCTTACTAAACTTGGACAATGCGGTGACACGTTAAAAAATCTCTTAAAGTGTATTATAAATATGCCTACCACAGATTTTTCACAATTCCCTGGTAATTTGAATTCTCCAATAGTTATAGGATGTGATAATACAATGCCATTCACCGGAGCAACAGAAAAAGTTGGACAATTTACTCAAATAACCATTAATTTTAATAAATTAACAGGATACCCTCTTGATGCTGTAATTTTCCATGAAATGGTTCATGCTTGTGCTGATCAAATGTCAGGTCAGGTGGGTACTAACGACTTGGAGGCTAAGTTTTTCGAGACCCTATTGTACGGCCCTGGTAAACCATTTGGGGTTAATGTACCAAGTAAAGGCGATCCAAACCAAAATGGAAATTGGATAGAAATTTGCTGTAGTTCCAGAAAAATTAAGCAGAAAATTTTACTTCAAACAGGTCAAGAGTTTCCGTCAAACCTTATTATAAGCAATTCTATGGCATGGGATTTACATACTGGCCATATGTACTGTGTGGACTCAACAGGTAAAATAGATTTGGCACACCAATTTCCGTTAGGCAATATGGCTTTGCAAACGGATGGGTTGGATTATTCTAAGTGTGACGCATCTGATACTAGATTAAAATGTAATTAAATCTCATGGTTTCTTATAAAGTATAAAAAATTCTTTACCAGGTTTTTTTTTGTTTTCCTCACCGATACCTAGAAGAACATACTCAACTTTACTTCCCTCTTGATTAGGAACAACTTTATATATAGCAGTTTCAAAAAAACTATATTGATCCTTATAGCCTCGATCCTTTGTTATTAACAAAATTCGATTTTTATAAATTTTTCCTCTGACTGTCCCATAAAATTTCCAGTTACTTTCAAGACCATGTGATTCAACTTCCACAGTTCCTTTGATGATAGGGGTAGTTTCAGTTATGTCAATTGTGAGGGTCCCACCCATATCTTCAATCCCGGAGAACCCCCCTTCCCATCGACCAGTTGTTAAAGTATCTCTAATTACTTCTTTAAATTGTTCAAAGGGATGTTGAAACGCTTTGATAGTTGAATAAGGTGTATCGATAACGTCGTTAAAAAGGGGTAAAAGTTTTTCAAATTCTTTTCTATCGATAGTGAACCTGTCGTTTTTTTGCGCAGAACACGGCTCAATATAGTATATAAAAAAAATTATAAAGAAAAAAAAAGTTGTCATAAAAAAAAAACACCTCTGCAAGAACTTTTGCTCCCTCATTGTTAGTTATTTTCTCTGTATCCCTTTTATTAGGTTCATTCATTGTTTTTTTTCTGTGTGCGTTAACATTTTTTTATGCATCATTATGGAAAAGCGTTCTACATTCAGCCGTCCATCGGAGACGAAGAAGCATTTATCATGGGAAAATATTTTTCCCGGAGCCGGTAATAAATACGAAGAAATTGCCCGGAGTCTTGCGAGAAATATTCCGACACTTACTCCAGTCGAACTTTTTGTGGCAGTTCTTCGACGTGCTACATTCAGAAATTGGGAGATCGCGCAGAAATTATTTATTACGGAAAAGACCGTGGAGAATCACTGTAACAACATTCGGAGAAAACTTGGCCTTGGCCGTGAGCAGAATCTGACAATTTATTTATTTGCAATTCAAGTGAGTTAGCGGATGATACTTCCAATCCGTGGTCGAAGAGGGCACGCGCCCGCCGCGGCGGGTGCCCCTACGATTGTGATAATCTTTTCATTCCTAGTCTCACATAATCCGGGTTCAGCTCTATACCTACGAATTTTCTTCCGAGTCGTTTTGCTACTACCGATGTTGTGCCTGAGCCGCTGAAGAGATCGAGAATCTTGCCTCCTTTATTCGAGCTTGCAAGAATTATTCTTTCGATGAGCGCTTCTGGCTTCTGAGTGGGATGCTCGGTATTTTCCGGCATGGACCAGAAGGGGACGGTCATATCCGTCCAGATATTGGATGGATGCGTCATGCGCTCCGGTGTGCCATCGGCTTTAATATACCAATCCTTTGGTTTGCCATTCTCGCGATAAGGCGCTATAACTTTCTTCGGAATTTTAACGGCTTCAACATTAAAGGTATAATTTTTTTTATCGAGCACTGCGAACCAGATATCTTCCATGTTCTGCTTCCAGTTTTTTTGCGCGCCTCTGCCCTTATCTCGCTTCCAGGTTATACGGTTAAGAATGGTGAAACCAGCTTTATTCAGAGCATCTTCGTAGAGCGATGATTGCCGCCAGTCGCAGCAGATATAAACGGAGCCATTATCTTTCAGAACGCGTGGCAGCAATCTAACCCAATAATATACCCACTTCTTATAGTCCTCACGATTCTGCTTATCGCTCCTGTTTCCGAAATCTTTTCCGCTATTATAAGGCGGATCGGCAATGATGAGATCGAAATATTTTCTTTGGAGTGCGTTTAGAGCTATCGAGGCATCGACGCAAAATATTCCTTCGGTCTTCGCAGTCATTCTTTTCGGCAGAAGCGGGATTGGCATTCCTTTATCTGACTGCGACAACCTGATCGTTTTGTTGAGAGATGACGGCATATTAAAATCCGAATTCGAACGAAAGGGTAGATGTAACATCCCTATAACTGAAAAGCTTTACGGTCGATATATAATTTGATGATTGCACATCCAATTTCGGAGTGAACGAAGTAAAGATGCTGATAAGCCGTGAATCGAACAGAAACTCTCTGGCAAGATCAAAGCCGATCTGCGGACCGGAGTCATCGCGTTTAATTGTTATAGGCTGAGGTCTAGGATTTATTTTTGTCGCAACGCGTGCTAATTGCTGGTTCGAATATGCCCGGTCTTCATACGAGTAATCGAGGGAAAAATCAATATCCAGGAAAATGCGCCAAAGAGAAAAAATAGAAATGCGTGAGAGTTGGTACGAATACTGATCGTCATTTTGCGTCCCTCCGACACGGCTCCTACCGGTAAGTGCCCGAAGCGTGCTATCGATGAGGTACGGACGAAGTGCAGAACTCCGGGTAATTGCACCTGCAACGGTAACGACAAAACGGTCTGCCGGAAAAATCATCATTCCGCCGCCAAGAAAAAAATGCGAAAAATTGGCCGCAGTGCTCACTAGTTTATCAGGCTTTCCTTTAATGGGGACGAAATATTTAAGCGGATCGTCATAGGTTTTTGTGCTGATACCAACATCTCCGCTGAAAACAAATATCGGAGCGGCCTGAATACGAGTATCTAGCCGGAATTTATTCTCAACTCCGTCATTAACGTGAACAGTATCGAAGGGGAATTGAATTTTTGTCAGATCGTATGTTAAGCCAACAGCAAAATTTTTACCGGAATAGATATCCAGCCTTGGCGCAAATTCGAACTGCGAATAACTATAACTGATATAGGTACCTTTGTTATTTTGGGCTTCATACGTTGCAGGGACGGTAAGCAAAGTTGCAAGTGTTTTTTTCGTAAGCGGAGTAAGGTCTTCTTTGAGTAATACGTCCTGCGAACAGAGGTCCTTAAATTCAGTTTGTGTATTAATAAGTGTGAGCACTGGAGCATCTTCTTCTTTTACAGCAGGAGTTTCTTTATCGCCGACCTGCAAATGAACAAGCGCCTGAGCAATCATGTCGTTTTTTTCAGAGGAGGGACTTGCCGGTATCGGCGTAGCCGTTTCTGCCGTTGACTTGGGTATGGGAGTTGGCATAATATCGCCTTGTGGTTTTGCCCCTTTGAGTAAAGTAATGATAGCATCAAAAGTACTATCTATTTCCTTTTTATGAGCGGCATCCATCGGTACCTGGAAAAATATCTTCTTTTGATTTTCAGTTTCGCTTGTAACGACACTGGCAATACTTTCGGTAAAGATCTCCGAAGTAAGAACTTCGCTTAGCGCCAGTACCGATTCCGAAACGGAATCTTTCAGATCGGAGATAACATCGGAAGAATCATCGGATAGTCCTTTATCGTCATAGTCAAAGGAATCGAGTAAGCCGCTTAGGTCAGCAAGTTTCCCTGCAGCGATATGAGCTATATCAAGTTGTTCCGGCTTAATGAGGATGGTAGTTTTTACTGTATCATGCACAAGTGATGGCTCAGGGGTCTGCTGTATTGTTTTAGGCTTGATCGAATCAAGTTTCGGACTTATCGGTGGGGGTTTCTTATCCTCATCGATATTGGATAAGTAAAAATTTCCTGTAGCACTGAGATCGGTTTTTTCGAACGATCGGGAAGGGACTATAGTAAAAATATTAGGGGAGAGCGAAAGCTCGAATTTAATCTGCGCAGGTGTTGAAATATCCCAATTATAAATCAGGTCGAACGTAGGATTAATTACGTTATCGGGAGTTAAGGTGTCTTTCCCAGCCGAGGTGGTAGAAATATCGGCATTGGTCGTATGATAACCGCCAAGGGTAATCGATCCTGAAAATTGGGCGCGTACTTTCGTCACATTCAGCATGGTGAATGCGAGCCCTAAGAAAATAAGCGATATGAACTTAGTAAATTTCAGAAGTGATCGTTTTGCAAATTTACGAAATTCCGGGACGGCTATAACTCATCCGGCTAAAGCGTTATATATTTGACCGAACGAAGAAGGACTAAGTATTGAAAAAAGGAAATATCCGAGCCACATGGAAATACCTATCGAAATTGGCACCGAAAAGTTATCGTCGGCATGTAAGGTGACGCTCGATGCTTCAATAATTCCCCCTATAATGGCAGCAGCTGCACCGATGAGGTACTCCTCCCATCTGCCGTTTACTTTAGGTGTCACAGCGACGACAATCCATGCGGTGCCGATAAACGCGAGTGTTCCTTCAAGGCTTTTATCAAGAAAGTGATGCTTGCCGAAACTCCGGCCGATAAGTGCGCTTGAAGCATCTGAAATAATCAGGATGGCAAAAGCAGTGATCGCGATCACTTTCGGAAAAACAATAATGCAAAAGCAGGCACTGATGAAGATGAACGAACCCCCGGAAATAAGCTTCCGGGATCCATCACGCTCATGTGGACGCAGGATAGGACCGACAAGCGAAAGGAAAAATTTATTGAGCCACGTGAAATAAAATCTTCCGTAATCGACAAACACTGCAATTATCGTTAACGGGATAAGGATGGTAAGTGTGGTTCGGTACGAAAGATAGTAGTAGCCGATAGGTATGGAAAGCGAAAAAAGATGTATGATCTTTCGGGTCAGCTCTCCCGACATGGGTATCTGGCGCGCTAATTTTTTCTTCAATTTACTCAAAATTAATAACTGCTATCTTCTTAAGTTTATCCAAAATACGGAAAGAATGGGGGTATGATCAGTATTGTATAAATGCTGAAACATCAGACACCTAACATCCTTTATCCTTGTTTAGATTTAGCTGTTTTTTATTTTTATTCTGACAACATGGGTCTCATACGAGCCGTCGTATTTCTTTTTTGTTTAACTCTGGTCTTGATCTCAGTAACTGCCTATGCTCAAAATGTTCAATGGGCAAGTGAAGTTCTTAGCTTCAGCTCTCGAATAAAGATCGAAGGCTCATCCTGGATAAACGGACGCTGGACTCATGAATATTCACCTGAACAGGTCTTAGGCAAACCTAATAAATGTCCGGCTAACGGAGATAGTCCGTGCGCATGGATAGGTGGCAGTGACAGAGAGTATTTCGGCGGCGGAGCCGAGCATATCAAGGTTGGTTATAAAAAGCCGATTCAGATCCAGCAAGTCGGCATTGCAGAGAATTATAATCCGGGAGCTGTAGAAGAGGTAATTCTCTATGATACAAAGGATCAGTCTCATGTTATCTTTCACGGTGAAGCAGCTCCTATCAAGGCGAAATCCCGGGTGATGAATGTCATTTTCCTTCGTACTGATTATAAGGTGAAGGCCGTTGAATTGATTCTGCAATGCGGCAAGGTTCCTGGATTCAATGAAATAGATGCAATCGGGATCGCAGATTCGAAAATTCCGATCCAGGCTGAAATTAATCTTGCGCCCGACTCTAAGATCCAGGATAGTAAGGAGAATTTAGGGCCCGGCGTGAACAGCGAATACGACGAAGTATATCCGATCATTTCTCCAGACGGAAAAACATTATTTTTTGACAGGAAAGAATTTCCGGGAAACATCCGTGACCCCGAGAATTCAAATATTATCCGTGATAATATATGGTTTTCGGAACTTCAGGCTAGTGGGAAGTGGGGCTTGGCAAAAAATATCGGTCGGGATTTGAATAATGGTTACGGAACATTTGCAGCATCTATAACTCCGGATGGTAATACGATGTTAGTAGGAGGATCTTTCCGGGATAGCACCGGTCTATCATTCACTATTGGTACTTCCCGTAAAACAGTCAACGGCTGGGAAAAGCCCCGGAGGGTCCGGATAGATAGCTTTTATACTCACCCACGTTCAGGATTTATGGAATTTTGCCTTGCAGCAGATGGAAAGACCATGCTTCTCAGTTTACAACGCGATGATTCCTATGGAACCCGAGACCTCTATGCATGTTTTCTTAAAGACGACGGCTCTTGGACCGTGCCACTGAACCTGGGACCGGAGTTAAATACCGCAGGCGATGAAAGTACGCCATTCCTTGCGGCCGATGGAAAAACACTTTATTTTGCTACAGATGGCTACAGTGGATACGGCTCACTGGATATCTTTTTCTCCCGCCGGCTCGATGATACTTGGCAGCATTGGAGCGAACCACAAAATCTCGGCCCTGACCTGAATACTCCGGATTGGGATGCATATTTAACGATACCTGCATCAGGTGACTATGCATATTTCGTATCAAATAAAGGTGCAGTAGGCAACCGAGGTGCTCTTGACATATTCCGTGCAAAACTTCCCCCATCTTTGAAACCATTGCCGGTAGTTCTAGTGAATGGAACTGTGATCGATAGTAAGACTGGGAAGCCGGTCGAAGCGACAATTCATTATGAAATTCTCCCGGGAGGAAAGGAAGCCGGAATAGCCCATTCGAATCCTCAGAATGGCGAATATAAAATATCACTTCCTGCAGGTGAACTGTATGGTTTCCGTGCCGAAGCAAATGGCTATGCCGCTATCAGTCAAAATCTGGATGTTAAAAAGGTAAAGGAATATGAAGAAATTAAAAAGGATCTGAAACTTGTACCGCTGGAAGTCGGACAGACCGTAAGGCTTAATAATCTTTTCTTCGATTTTAATAAAAGTGTTCTTAAATCCGAATCGTTTGCAGAGCTTGACCGGCTTGTAGCGCTTTTACAGGCGACTCCGACAATGGAGGTAATGATCTCCGGCCATTCTGATAATGTCGGCAATGACGCCATGAATAAAAAACTATCAGTCGATCGCGCCAATGCCGTTCGGGCATACCTTATTTCTAAAGATATCTCTGCTAAACGTCTCAAAACGATTGGGTATGGAAAAACAAAGCCGCTTACTACAAATGATACAGAAGAAGGCAGGGCACTGAACAGACGTGTAGAATTTACGATCCTCAAACAATAGTGGCGGAATCCATATTTATTGGTTTTGATGGGGGAGGTTCCACAAGCCGCTTCATTGTCAAAAATGGGGAAAATGAACCTGAGATTTTCTCTTACCCTTTGAACCTAAAATATACCGATATTGGAATAGAAGATTCCGTGAATGGTTTTGTAAATTGCCTGCAAGAAATTCTCGGTGAGGATATTTTACGACTGCGCGGTATTTGTATCTCTCTCTCCGGGGCTAGTACTGAGTCTGCAAATAAAGGATTTGTCACTATCCTTAGGAAAAAACTGTATCTACCTGAATTTAATATAAATATAGAAAGTGACTCATCTTTCACATTAGACGCCGCTTATCCTAATGAAGATTCTGGTTTACTATTAATTGCCGGAACAGGAAGCGTTGCGATCGCAAAGGAAAGAAATGGCAAGATCATGAAGATTGGTGGATGGGGAAGATTCCTTGGTGATGAGGGCAGTGGGTATTGGATCGGGTTACAAACATTAAGATATTATTGCCGCGTGCTTGATGGAATAGAGGAGGGCGGGGATCTTTTCGAGCGTGTTCAGCAGATATTATTACTTGAGGCAGGTCAGGAGTTTGCTGTCATCAGAAGAAAGCTCTATCGTAATGAGATCAAACCACAGAACTTTGCTCCACTTGTTTTTAACAATGTGAGAGATCTTCATGCTTCGGATATCATTCGGGATGCTTCCTTTAAACTTTTTAACATCATAACTGAACTTTG
>Ga0207152_1057_pt1 | contig 24083 bp, 22 predicted proteins | sample Alteio_BWMinHeat_30_FD_153590 | JGI IMG/M metagenome (GOLD analysis project Ga0207152, IMG submission 153590) | Enriched cells from forest soil in Barre Woods Harvard Forest LTER site, Petersham, Massachusetts, United States -... | ecosystem: Environmental > Terrestrial > Soil > Temperate forest >... | reverse complement strand
GGGCATTCATCGGGCAGGCTCACTGTAGCAATAGTGGCTGCCGGTGTGATCGCAAAAAAAGTATTAGGAGCTGTACAGGTCAAAGCACAGCTGACAGAAGCCGGTGGCGACACCGATATTGAAGCAGCTATACAAAAAGCGGTAGAAGAGCAGGATAGTATTGGTGGTATTGTGGCTTGCAGTGTAAATTATTTACCCGTTGGCCTTGGTGAGCCTGTTGTTTTATTATTAAATACACCGCTTACTATTTTGGGTGTGTCGTCCTCTTTGCGTGGGGTGGTGCCTGCGGCTCCTGCTTTGCGCCTTTCCAGGTCTGGGGTAAAGTCATTGTCGTGCACCTCAATACCTGCAGGGCATCCGTCTATCACAATGCCTACCATCGCCCCATGTGATTCTCCAAAAATGCTTACCCTGAATATGCGACCTGTTGTGTTCATGTTATGTTGTTTAATTTAAACCGTTGAAACGGTTTTTGTGTTATTGGGTTCTTTCTTTCCCACGATTAAAATCGTGGGCTATGTGTACGATTGCTTCTATATTATATTGTTTGATTTAAAGCGTTTTAACGGTTTTGCATTGTTTCGGGTCTCTAGTTCCCTATACATATCAAAATATTTAGCCCACGGTTTTAACCGTGGGTATTAAGTATATAAAAGTACAAAACGGTTTTAACCGTTTATCTCTCGCTATCATATAGGTTGTGTAGTTTAATGAATTCTTCATATTCTTCGGCAAATGTCTTTTTCTTATGGTGTTCTTTCTGGTTTAAAATGTATTTATAAACTTTTTCTAACTGAGACTCGCTTACCGAAAATGCACTGTATCCTACCTGCCAAGCGAATTTTTCTTTTGTAAGATCATTTTCATTTACCCAATGAGATGAATATCCTTTTAACTGTTTAACAATATCAGCTACTGCTTTTTGAGGGTTTAATAAAAATAATAGATGAATATGCTCCGGCATTCCATTAATTATGCTTACTACACAACCCTGCTCATTTAGCTGCGCCTTAATATGATTATACAATTGTGATTCAATTTCGGTATGAATCATCGGTAGGCGATCTTTTGTGCTAAAGACAATATGGAGCCATATTTTATTATAGGAATGCGACATGCCCTTATTATTTATTGTAAACCGTTAAAACGGTTATGTATTATCTGTTTTTCTTTTTCCCACGGTTAAAACCGTGGGCTATTTCAGGTTTGATTTTTATTGCTTATGCCTGTTATTGAAATTGGGGTTATATGGTTTCTGTTATTGTGCATTGTATTCCCAACGAAATTAATGTTTTAAAGAAATCAGGATAAGATTTATTTACTGCTTCAGCATTCATGATAGTTACCGGGCCTTTGGCATGCAGCGCGCCAATAGCCGCGGCCATAACAATACGATGATCGTTATAGGAATCGATAGTAGCATAATCAAATTTGCTCCTGCCCCTGATGCACAATGCGTCATCCTCAATAGAATACAAAATGTCAAACTGGTGTAGCATCTCGGTAATGCTTTCTATACGGTTGCTTTCTTTATGCCAAAGGCGGTGTATGCCGGTGATGTAACTTTCGCCATTACATTTTGCGGCCAGAATAGACAGCGCCGGAAAAAGATCAGGACAATCTGTAGCATCAAATTCAAAACCCTGTATAATAGACTTACTCACTTGCAAACTATTTTCAGTTTCCTGTATTTGTGCTTCTGAGGTTTTCAACAAGTCTAATAATTTTTTATCGGCCTGCAGCGAATTGATATTCATCCCTTCTATTAATACGTTGCCTGTTGTGAGAGCCGCAACGAGCCAATAGGAAGCATTGCTCCAATCGCCTTCTATCGTTACCTCAACTGTTCCCGGTTCCTTAAACAACGCAGGATTAATATAAAAGCGCTCATAATTATCATGCTGTATAGGTTTGCCAAATTGTCGCAGCACATCAATTGTCAGGTCTATATAAGGTTTGCTTTTCAGGTCAGGCACATGAATGGTGACAGGTTCTTTTGCGTTGTAAGCGAATACAAATAATAAACCGCTGAGGAACTGTGAGCTGATCGCACCACTAATGGTAATATCCTTTACCTGTATAGGCCCTTTTACTTTGAATGGTATATAGCCATTAAAGTCGGCTAATTGTACACCCAAGGCGGGTAATAACGTTCCAAAAGTTTCCATTGTACGTTTTAGCAAACTGCCCTTTCCATTTATTTCAACCTGCCCGGGATGCATACATGCAACAGGAATAAACAATCTTGCAGAGAGGCCGCTTTCGCCACAATCAATACTATTATTGGAAGGCACAATGCCTTTGCTTTCAATTTCTATTCTATCATCTGTTTGTGAAACGATAGTAGCGCCCAATTGCTGTATAATGCGCAAGGCGGTAGTGTCATCGTCAGAATGACCGGGATTGTGTATAATGGTTTTGCCTTTGTGCAATAACGCAGCTGCACATACGCGCTGCATCATGCTTTTTGACTGCGGCGCTTTTATGGTGCCACTTACTATACCCGGTTCAATAGTTACCTGCATCTTTAAATGATACTAATGCTTTTTCAATAGTATCGAATTGAATATTTTTAATAATAGCTTTTCCTATGCCTTCCAGTACAATATAGTCTATTGTATCAGTGGTTCTTTTCTTATCCATTTTCAACAGGTTCATTACCTGCTCAATATCGAATGATATCATCGTTGGTAATTTATATTGCTGCAACAATGCCACCAGTTTTTTCCTTACAGAAATATCCAACCCCTCTACCTGTTCAGAAACCATGCAGGCTATGATCATGCCTAATGCTACCGCATGTCCGTGTGGTATATGGTATTGTGTTTCCAAAGCATGGCCTGCTGTGTGCCCAAAGTTCAGCAACTTACGTTTGTCAGATTCTTTCTCATCTTCCAGCACGGTTTTATTTTTCCAATCCACGCATCTTGAGATAAGAGTGGTAAGCGCTTCCCTGTTTTGTTGGTAGTAATTAATATTGTTATCACTCAGTTCTTCAAATAGTTCCTTGTCGAAAATGCAGGCATATTTTATCACCTCTGCAAAACCATTGCTCCATTCTTCTATCGGCAATGTTTCTAAGAATGAAGGGAAGTATAAAATGAATTGCGGTTGGGTAATGGTGCCCAGCAGGTTTTTGTGCAGGCCCATATTTACCCCGTTCTTGCCACCTATGGCAGCATCTACCATGCCCAGCAGGGTAGTGGGTACAAAACCAAAAGGCAGGCCGCGCATATAAATAGACGCCACAAAGCCTGTAATATCTGTCACCGTGCCGCCGCCTATGCCTACCAGGAAAGTCTTTCGGTGTGCCTGGTGTTGTAGTAACTGCTCTGTAATGTATTGTACTGTTTCCAGCGTTTTGTTTCGTTCCCCCGCAGGTATGATCACTGTTCTGTGGCCAGTGAACAAATGTGGGTATAGACCTGCCACATCGGTATCTGTGATAATAATGCTGTTTGCGGGGTCTATAAGGCTATCTAAAGCCCCGAAAGAGCTATGAAGCTGGTATTTTACTGCTGCGGTATTGAATGTAAGGGTGTAGTGCATGTTAGTCATTCACAATTTCGCTGTTTTTAGTGATTTTTTTATTTCAATGGTCTGTTTGATAATCAATGGTTTAGGTTGGTAAAATTGCTCATTTACTGCTCATTTTTTGCGCATTTGAATGTGGATAATAGGGTTATTAAAAGTTTCCCGCAGATACTCGCAGACAAACGCAGAGATAGCGCAGATTTATTATGTTGTAATTTGTTCAATATCATACAGTCTTCATTTTTGACATAAAGGTAAAATGAAGGAATGGATTAGAACGAATAATGTGGATATGTTTAGGAAATAGTTCTCTTGAACAAGCTGAGTGCCAAAATATGGACCGGACTGAGAAGAAAAATATTATAAGGACTACACGTTCGTTCCCTTGCGGGAATATTACAGCGGGTGTGTTTTAACCACAAAGTTCACAAAGAGGGCACTAAGGAACACAAAGGTAGAATGACGCCGAAAGACCAATGATTGAGAAAATATACTGCTTTACAGACTTGACAAGTCTAAAAAAGGACTTGTCAAGTCTTCTGTTAGACATGCGTACTTATTTTATTACATTCCATCTTTCAATTTCCCATACATGATAAAGTGTGTCGAGTGGATGGTTTATTCGCATTTTTATGACACCCACGCTATCTGTTACGTAAAACCAGTCATTATACTGCGTATAACCTATAGGAAGATACATCTTAGCAACATTATTGAAAGTGTTAGCAGAACAAGTATAGTTTGAAAGAATATTAATGATAACAGTGTTGTTTTGGTTTGTGAAAGGGTAGGATATATTGGGGTAAGAACTTGCCGGATCATTCCTGCCCCAAATTAAATTCCATTTATTATCACTTAAATATACAGCCCAGGCACTACTATCTGCATAGCCGGGAGAAATGGATCGTTCCCGTATGTAAATTAATATATCATCTACAAGATCCTGGTCTTTCGTCATTGATTGTGTTTGAAATTCATTAGTGAGTACAAAAAAACTGTCCTCTTGTCCTGTGAGAGAGTCGCGATATATCCAATAGCTACCCGGCTTATAATTAAAATGCGTCTTTAAGTCTGCGTTAATATAAATGTGAGCCGGTCCTTCTTTCTTACATGCGGATGCAGCAATAATACAAACAAGTAAAATAAATGCTGTTATTTTCATCGAGTCGAGTTTTTGTTTTGATAGTATCTGTTTAATATCAAATATTAGGCCATAAATATCCTTTATAAGCCCTTAAAGGCACTTATAAAGTGTTTCGTACCTTTGCAGCCTTATGAGCAGGAACGGTAAGGTTTTGGTGGCAATGAGCGGCGGTATAGACAGTACCGTTACCGCGCTAATGCTGCATAACCAGGGCTATGATGTGGTGGGCATTACCATGAAAACATGGGATTATGCCACCAGCGGGGGCGGCAAGAAGGAAACGGGCTGCTGCAACCTCGATTCTTTTAATGATGCCCGCATGGCGGCCGTGGAGCATGGTTTCCCGCATTATATACTGGATATACGCGAAGAATTTGGTGGTTTTGTAATAGATAACTTTGTAGAGGAATATATAGCCGGGCGCACGCCTAATCCCTGTGTGCTTTGTAATACGCATATCAAATGGAGTGCTTTGCTGAAGCGTGCGAATGCTTTGGATTGTGATTATATAGCTACCGGGCATTATGTAAATGTGCGGGAGGAGAACAGCCGTTTTGTGCTCTCTAAGGCTAAGGACCTGACCAAAGACCAGAGCTATGTGCTGTGGGGGCTGGGGCAGGACTGTCTGAGCCGCAGCCTGTACCCGCTGGGTGGCTACCTGAAAACAGAAGTGCGCCAGATGGCCTATGATATGGGCTATAAAGAACTGGCCAAGAAAGCAGAAAGCTATGAAATATGCTTTGTGCCCGATAATGACTACAGGGGCTTCTTAAAAAGGCAATTGCCAGAACTGGAAGCGCAAGTAGCCGATGGTGATTTTGTACTGACAGATGGCAAAAAAATAGGCAAGCACCGTGGCTATCCTTTCTATACCATAGGCCAGCGCAAGGGATTAGAAATTGCGGTAGGCAAGCCGATGTTCGTGACCAAAATAATTCCTGAAACTAATACTGTGGTACTGGGTGAAGCACATGAACTGCAACAAAGCGAAATGATGGTAGCGGGGCTGAACATGATAAAATATGACAGCATACCAGATAATATGCCTGCCACTACCAAGATACGCTATAAGGACCCCGGCACTGAAAGTATACTAATGCCTGAAGGTGATATGGTGCGTGTGAAATTTGACCATTCTGTAAACAGTATTGCACCGGGGCAGTCTGCTGTATTTTATGAAGGCGATGATGTGGTAGCAGGTGGTGTTATCAGAATGGGATTTTGATAAAGCAACCGAAAAATAATTGTATTTATCTTAGTATAAAAATAAAAGCCCTTGCCGATATGCGGCAAGGGCTTTATCTATTTCTATCTTATCTTATTCCAAACAATAAGCCGAAACTAATAGCCAGGTTTTGGCTGGTATTATATGTTCCTGCCGGGTCTTTCACTGCGTCAGTCAATCCCTGGGTATATCCGAGGTCGGTATCAAACCATACTCCTTTTTTTACTCTTACATCCATTCCCACACCGGCATTTATACCTGCTTCGAATGTGCGGCAAGGGCCAATATTCTGTGCATTCAATACATCCCCTCCTCTTGTATCGTCACTTTCAGCCAGTTTTATACCAAAGGATGGACCCAGGTAAACCTTTGGCCTTATGTCATCCCCGTAATTACCGAAAAAATAATAAGCGCGCAAAGGTATCCTCAGGTATACAGGTATGCCTGTAGATATATTATTAATAGGATCACCTACCCTGTAGCCTTCTTTTGAAAATGTTACTTGTCCGCCCCATGCCCAATGCGGGTCTTTTGAATAGACCAGCCCGGCACCAATATATCCTCCGGCGTTGAGTTTGTTAGACCCATACATATTACTGACCCAATTATGGCTAAAGCCAATTACCGGCCCTATGGAAATATATTCGGCGTTACTCTTCTTGTCTTGTGCCAGGGCGGCTCCTGCTAACGTAATAGTAAAAGCTGCTGTTAATAATACTATCTTCTTCATAACAATTCCTTTTGGTTCATTTGAATTGGTAAAAAGATTATGCCAACCAAAGGTTATACCTCAATTTGGGTTGTACATTTTAACATAGTTGTATTTTAACCATATTTGTGTCATTTTCTATTTTTACTATGCTTCTTTTTCATTTCTTTAACTATATTTACGTATCAGAATAGCTATTTAGTCCTTATGAAAAGAAACAGTCTTCCATTACTATTACTCGCAGTTATATTATCATTTGCTGTTTTTTCATGCAAAAAGAGTGATAATAACCCACCTGCGGTAATTGGAACTTCCTATTTACCGTTCGTAAAGGGCCAATACGTTACATTCAGCGTAGATTCTATTTACTGGATAGATACCAGCTGCCTGCAAATTGAAAATGTGTATCAGCTACAATACGTTGTGAAAGATACCTTCACCGATGCCAAGAAGCATTTGCAATATGTATATTACGCCTACATTAAGTCAAGTAAAACCAATAATACCTGGGTAGCTAAAGATGTTTTTTATGCCACGGCTACTGATACAGGCATCCTGGTTACAAAAGACGATCTTATTTTTAGAAAATTTGGGTACCCAATAGCAGAGGCTAATACCTGGAAGGGTAATTCGCTCATCGATGTGAATGATAAGGACTATTCTTATTTCAGCAACTGGTCTTACAAATACAAAGATGTGGGGCTTGGTTATTTTAACGGTTCTTACGATTTTCCGAATACAGTTACTGTTTTAGAAGCAGACCAATCAGTGAATGATATTGTTTCAAATCCGGATACAACTGCTGCCAGGACCACCTTTAAAGAAATTTATGCATACAATGTAGGCCTTGTTTACAGTGAAGCTACGCACTGGACCTATGATCCCAATTCGGCTCTTTGCAAAAAAGGCTATTCGGTGATCATGAAGGCCATCGACCATAACTAATGAGAGATGGGTTTAAGATCGCTGATACTGTGTTTGTTTGTATCTGTGTTGTTGATAAAAACAGTAAAGGCCACGCCGCCACCTGCTCCTCAATACGCTTTCAGAATTAGTTTTACCGATAAGAAAGGCACGGCTAATATCAGTAATCCGCTAACCTTTCTTTCTTCAAGAGCCATAGCCAGGCGCAACAAAGCAAGTATCAGCATCGATAGTTCAGACCTCCCTGTTTCACCTGCTTATATAGATAGTGTATTGACATTGCCCGGTAGCGAATTGCATGTTACTTCACGCTGGCTCAATGATTGTGTACTGCTTGTTACAGACTCTACACAAATAGCTGCATTAAGGCTAAAGCCATTTGTAAAGACTGCGGTATTTGTGGCGTATTATGCATCAGGCCTGCATAAGAGCCCGGGTATAAATCCCAAGTTTGCCATCGAAAATAAATCAATTGGCAGTGGTGCGCATAAGCCAACAGGCACTGCCGTGTTTTACGGACAGACCTATCCGCAAACTGCATTGGTGAAGGGAGATTATCTGCACGACGCCGGTTATAAAGGTACCGGAATGTTAATAGTTGTATTAGATGCAGGTTTTATCGGTGCAGACACACATCCCGGTTTCGACAGCCTAAGAAATACTTCAGGAATTCTTGATGTGCATAATTTTGTTTTGAATACAAACAACATTTATAGTTACGATACCCATGGTATGGCTGCTTTATCTACTATGGCCGGATATATACCAGGTACTTATGTAGGTACCGCACCACTGGCACAATATGCACTCTATGTTACAGAAGACAATAATTCTGAGCAGCCTATAGAGATGGATAATATGCTGGCAGGCACGGAGCGTGCAGACAGCCTGGGTGCAAATGTGATCTCTGTATCACTGGGTTATGATATTATGGATGGTAATTTCTCGCTTACCTATGCTGATATAGATGGTAAGTCTACTGTAGCTGCGCAGGCAGCAAATATAGCCACCCAAAAAGGTATCTTATTTGTAGCATCAGCAGGTAACGACGGCGGCACACCCTGGCACTATATATTGAGCCCCGGTGATGCGGACAGTGCACTAACAATAGGTGCTGTGTATGCTGACAAAACAGTTATACCTTTTAGTGGCTATGGCCCTAACGCTGCAGGGCGCATCAAGCCTGATGTTTGCGACCTCGGCTACCAGGTAGAAGTATTTAGTAGTAGTGGTGGTTTAATAGTAGAAGATGGTACTTCCTTTTCAACACCACAAATAGCAGGCTGGGCAGCTTGTTTGTGGCAAGGCAATAGCAAGGCCACACCATTTATGATCCGTTCGGCTATTATAAAAAGCGCTGATCATTATACTACTCCTGATAGCGAACTTGGTTATGGTGTACCGGATTTTAGCAAAGCATCGGTGCTCCTCGATGTAAAAGATACCCCGGTAGATACTTCGCGATGGCTAACAGTTGCACCCAACCCATTTACAAATGAAATAAATGTAAAACTCAATTTAACCGGTGTACAGCAGGTATACTTTACGCTATTTGATGCCGGTGGAAAGAAAATATGTAGCTTCGCACGTACGGTAGATACAAGGAGTAATGCCTATGTTATACTACCCATAGGCGCAGGATTGGCAAGTGGTAGCTATATGCTGAAAGTTGTTGCTGCTAAACAGGCAAGTGTAATAAAGCTGTTGAAATACTAAGTATCATTTCTTTAGCACAGCTACAAACATACTGTCTGCGCCTCCCTGTACACCATTGATCATTTGCATCTGTTCTGATTGCAAACCCTGTTTCACCAGTTCTTTCACTACATCTTCATTTTCTTCTTTAAAAACAGAACAGGTAATATAAATAAGCTTGCCCCCCCGTTTTAAATAAGCTGAAACATTTGCCGCAATATTTTTTTGTGTTTTTGCAAACTGTGTCAATCTCTTTGGCTCAAAGAAATATAATTGCTCAGGTGTGCGTGCCCATGTGCCCGAGCCACTGCAAGGCGCATCGCAGATGATGGCGTCAAATTGTTTATCACCCAGTTTTTGTTGCACTGCTTCTTTATTGGCAACATCAATATTGTAGATAGTGGGTTGTTCTAAATGGTATAGTTTAAAACGCGTTTTCAGGTTTTGTATAATACTTTCCCTGGTATCAGAGATAGATAGTTGCACAGATGGTTCCATATCTTTAAGCAATAAAGATTTTCCACCGGCGCCAGAGCAGCAATCGTACCAGGCCTCATTCTTATTTGGCTTAAAAAAACTACCTGTAGCTTGCGATGATGCATCCTGCACGGCATAGCAATCTGCAGGCAACATCGTATCTATAGCGGCACCGATGGGTAGTGCCAGGCAGTTTTCATTTATTTCTTCAAAGGGGATATTATTTTCATTCAGTATAGCAATGAGCTGTGCTTTGTTTTTCCTGATACGTATAAAAAGCTTTGGCTTGTGCAGCATAGATGCCAGCCATTCTTCTTTGGTTATGCCTTCCGATAATTCTGTGCGGCCTGTAAATAATTTTCCCGCGTCGAAGGTCATTCCTTTTTCTTCAATTACCTGCAGGCGTTCATCAGTGCTCATACCGGCATCAAACCCCCAGTCTTCACCTAAAAAATCATTGATTATTTTTTCCTGTGTGCCGCAAAGAAACATGCAAGCCTTAGCTTCCAGTTCCATATCCCTAATTCCCGGTTCCGAATTCCGAATTCCTCTGCTGCACCTATACCAGCAATACACCAGCTCGCTCAGCAGCTTCCTGTCCCTGCTGCCTAGTTTGGGACGGTCTTTAAAATATTTTTTCAGAAAATGAGATAATGGTAATTTACCATCATAACCCTCTATGATATTCTGTGTATGTTGCCAGATGTAGCGCATGAGAAGGCAAAAGTAAAGATTAGAAAGGCATTTATTACTTTTATTATCCTTAGATGAAACTATTCCTATACATATTGTTTGTAATACTGTCCTTTAGCTCTTGTGCCAACATGAGTTCCCCCATCAAAAAAATTAATACTAGAGATGATAGTATAAGCAGGGCAATTGCAAGAAAGGATAGTATTCGAACGGTGGATTCGCAAGAAGTAATAGCATGGCATTCTGACATTTTAAAAAACATTCACGAACCAGGCATTTTTACCCTGCATACGCAATCTTACAGGCTTTATTACAATTTTTATCTTACCAAGTTTTTTATTTTCTCAATGATATACTATGAGGATAAAACGATATTATATTCAAAATCCGTATCGTTATACTTAAATGATACTACGAGGCAAATATCCAAAGTCGTTATATTTGATTCAACAATACAGCTAGTATCAAAAGAACAAGCTGATAGTTTTAAATCGCTTGTAAATAAAGTTGACTACTGGAATATACCCGTTCCTAAATTTCCGGGAATTCGCGATGGTGATTTTACAAACTTTGAAAGTTATTCGCGTTGGAAGGATAGTGACACGTTATCTTATCATGCACTTTCTTTCTTGCGTATTCCCAATCAACTTAAGCCAGCATGGGGATATTTAATTAAGATATCAGGTCTTAATCAAAAGTATAAAGACACTCTTTACGATATGTTAGTGAATAACCATTACAAGGAATAACTCCCTCTCCATTTATGGAGAGGGCGGGGGTGAGGTCTTTTATATTTCCAGCAATGCCTTCACAGGGTCTTTACCCACCAGCATCAGTTCCGGATTCTCTAATAATTCTTTTACCCTTACCAGGAAGCTTACAGATTCACGTCCGTCTATTATGCGGTGATCGTAGCTTACAGCTACATACATCATCGGGCGCACTTCTACCTTGCCATTAATAGCTACAGGGCGTTCCTGTATCTTATGCATGCCCAGTATAGCGCTCTGCGGAATATTGATGATAGGTGTAGACATGAGCGAACCAAACACACCACCATTAGTAATGGTAAAAGTGCCGCCCGCCATTTCTTCAATGGTTAATTTATTATCCCTTGCTTTAGTAGCAAGCTCCAATACTTTTTGTTCTATCTCTGCCATGCTCAGGCTCTCCGCATTGCGTATCACCGGCACTACTAGTCCTTTGGGTGCGGATACTGCAATAGATATATCACAGTAATCATGGTACACTAATTCTTCGCCATCTATATAAGCATTCACAGCAGGCCATTCTCCCAGTGCTATGCAACAAGCCTTAGCAAAGAAGGACATGAAGCCCAGGTTCACACCATAGGTTTCTTTAAAGCTGTCTTTATACTGCTTGCGTATATCCATGATGCGGCTCATATCCACTTCGTTGAAAGTGGTGAGCATAGCCGTACTATTTTTAGCTTCTACCAATCTGCGACTTAATGTCTTGCGCAGGTTGCTCATCTTTTCTCTTTTCTGCTCACGGCTAAATGCAGTATCTCCTCCTTTACGTCCTGGGTGGGACAGCACTTCTAAAACATCTTGTTTTAATATTCTTCCCTGGCTGCCTGTTCCCTTCACATCACTTGCTTTCACCTGCTTATCGCTCATAATTGCTTGAGCTACAGGTGTAGCTTTTGTATCCTTGTCTGTATCTGCGCTTGCAGAGGTGGGAGCTTTTGTTGCAGCTTCTTTTTTTGTACTTGCTTTCTCACTGTTCACCGTACTCTGCTTGTCCGTCGTATCGGATTCACTTTTCACTGTACTCTGTACACTATTCTCTGGTTTAGCGGCAGTCTCATCTATCTTACAAGCTACATCACCTATTTTCAGGGTAGCACCTTCTGCGGCTACAATATGCAATACGCCTGCCTGTTCGGCATTCAGTTCAAAAGTTGCTTTTTCAGATTCCAGCTCGCACAATAACTCATCACGGTTCACATATTCACCATCTTTTTTCAGCCACTTTACCAGCGTTACTTCAGTTATGGATTCACCTACGGTCGGAACTTTTATATCTATCATGGAAAAACCTACGAATTTGGGCTGCTAAATTAGCGAAAATGAGGCAAATAATGGCCATCTCAGCTGGTTATCCATATACCTGCCCGGCACAAGATCAATCCAACAACAAGGCTCAGGGCCGTATAGAGCAGGGCACTCATGGTTTCATGCCTGCCTGCCATTTGTATATTTTCAAGCGCAAAGGTCGAAAATGTGGTAAATCCACCGCAAAAACCGGTAGCCAACAGTAGCCAACCCGCATCCTCCATCCAGGTATTGCGCATGCCAATACCAAACAAAATACCGATCAAAAAACAACCTGCCAGGTTAATAGCAAGCGTACCCAACGGGAAGGTGGTGTGTGATGTGGCTTTAGTAATAGTGTAGCCTATGCCATACCTTGCCATGCTGCCAAAAGCACCACCTATACCTACCAATAAAAAGGAACGCATCATACAACCACGATTTTCATGATTTTATAAAGATTACCAGGATAAGAAATCTCGGTTCTTAAAGGTATTGTCGAATTGTCAAATTGTCAAATTAATTGAGCCATTGAGCTATTTTGAAATTGAGCAATTAATCTACCCAATCACAAATAAACACATTCGTATCATGCCCGCCACCATTATGACGGTTGCTGCTAAAGATAAATTTCTTACCATCCGGTGAGAACATCGGGAAGGCATCAAAACTACCATCATGCGAAATGCGCTCCAGTCCCGTACCATCCAGGTTGATAAGATATAGATTGAAAGGGAAGCCACGCTCATATTCATAATCACTTGCAAACACGATCTTCTTACCGTTAGGTGTAAAAGCCGGTGCCCAGTTGGCCTTACCAAGATGTGTTACCTGGTGCACATCAGTACCATCGGCATTGGCTATAAATACTTCCATATGAGTAGGCATTACCAATCCTTCTGCCAGCAGGTCTTTATACTCTTTTATCTCTTCTGCTGTCTCAGGTCTGCTGGCACGCCATACTATTTTCTTTCCGTCGGGTGAGAAGCAGGCGCCACCATCATAGCCAAGTGTATTCGTTATCTGCTTTACGTTACTGCCATCTATGTTCATGGTATAGATGTCTATATCTCCATTGCGTATAGAGGTGAATACGATCTTATCTCCCCTGGGCGATATGGTTGCTTCTGCGTCATAACCCGGTGTATTTGTAAGTTGCTTCACTATCTTACCTTTGAAATCTGCCACATAAATATCATAGCTGCTATACACCGGCCACACGTATTTTTTTATCACTTTTCTATCCGGTTCTGGCGGGCAGGTATCGGCCGCTGCATGTGTAGATGCGTATAAAAAATGTTTATGGTCTGGCATCAGGTAGGCACAGGTGGTACGGCCTTTGCCGGTGCTAACTAATTTGTATTTAAATGGTTCCCCTTTCTTTGGCAGGCTGCCAAAGAATATCTGGTCGCAGTTCACACCTTCTTTAGGGTTTCTGCGCTGAAATGTGATATGCTCATTATCAAAGCCAAAATATGCTTCCGCATTATCCCCGCCTGTGGTCAGCTGCACTATATTCTTAAAATGATTTTCCCCGGTTTGCAATAAGCTATCCCCTGTTTGCGCTTTTGCATTGATTGGCAATAAAAAGCAGATCAATAAATAATACCTCAGTTTCATATACAATTTTAATATCGCCCGAAAATATATAAATATAGCTAACCTTGTACTAATGATAAAACACGGTTCTTTTATATAAATTTAGCCGGTGAAAAAACTACTGTCTGTATATCGTATACTACTCTTAGCGCTTTTGTTGAGTGCACCGGTATATGCACAACATATTTCTGATGTAGCGGGCCATCCCAACATCAAAAAACTTAAATATCAATACTACACTTCTTATTTTTCTACACAGAAGCATATCCCTATCCTTGTTACCTACAAGCTCACAAGGTCTATGGTAGCCTGTAGTGCAGAAAACAGGATAAAACGCAGAAACAACTTTCGCTCCGATCCTGAATTTAAAGAGGAGACGGTACTGCAAAAAGATTATACACACAGCGGTTACGACAGGGGGCACAATATGAGTGCCGCTGACAATGCCTGCGACTCAACAGGCATGCGGGAGTGTTTTTATTTTTCCAACATCACACCACAACCACATTCTTTTAATGCCGGCGTATGGGAGCAACTCGAAAAGCAGGAACGTACAGAAGCCATATACTACGAGACCATTATTGTTTCTATTGGCAGCATAGGTACTGAGAACACTATTGGGGTAGATGAGGTAGTAGTGCCCAAATGGATGTGGAAGGTGATCTTTATACCCGATATGGGTGAGTATGAATGTTATATATTTCCCGATGCGGATGGCGATGATGATGTATTAGACAAATACCAGACTACCCTTAAGTATATTGAAAAAGAAGCAGGAGTCAGATTTCATCAGGGAGCAGCCAGGCTCAATTAAATTATAATTTTTCTTATTTTCGTATATTATTACATTTTTAGTGTCAGTTGGTAAAACATAGACAATTATTAATCATTTTATTTTTATACTTATGAATAAAACACAACCTGTTCATATTGCGATAGCAGATCGTAATATGCTCATACGAGAAGCATTAGCCGCTCTTATCTCAGGCTGGGATGATTGTAAAGTAGTCATAAAAGCAACCGATGCGGATGACCTGAGAAAACAACTTAGTAAAACCCATGATCCTGTTATTTGTATCATTGGTGTGGGTATCGATGGTATGGATACGTTTTTGAGGGAATTAAAATACCAGGTAAAATTTACGGAAATAAAGGTATTGGCTTTGGGGCAATACCATAGTGACTATTTGCAGACCCGGCTTATTAAATGCGGTGCTTCGGGTTACCTGTTAAATAATTGTCAGCCAAAAGAATTAAAAAAAGCGCTCCTTACTATTGCTAAAAAAGGAGTGTACTTCCCGAATGTTTCTAAAGAAGCCTATACAGACATTGTTACCAACAAAACCCCTTTCGAGAATCTTACAACGAGACAGATCGAGCTGCTGCAATATGTTGCTGACGGTCTGAGCTATGGAGAAATAGGTAAAAAAATGGGCATTGCTATCCGCTCTGCTGAGAGCAAGAAAGATGTGATCGCCAATAAACTCAACATCCGCAGCAAAGAAGGCCTGATCGTCTTTTCTTTAAAGGCAGGGTTGGTAGAACTGTGATCATACCTTACTATTCTATTTTCCCTTTCTTTTTTTGAACGAATACGATAGACCAAGATTAGTGCGTATTATAGCGCTATTGCCATCCTTGTTGCTATATGGAGAGATCTCAAACAGTAGCGCTGCATTCCTGTTAATGTTCAATGGTTTTATGCGGACCCCTATGGTAATAAAATAACCATTCGTCAGGCTCACCCCATCATTGTGGTTGAACGGGTTGATGCTTACACCCACACCAAAATAATAATTTACCATCTCACTTCTTTTCAGGTTAATAAAAGGCGCTAACTCTATATTACTGTTAGATATGAAGGAATTCGTTTGCATTCTTGCGTCACCAAAAATTAATTTTTCGGGAGAGGAAGTGAGTTGAACCATAGAATAGTTGAACGGAAAATAGCCCACCGCAACCTGAGCCTTAGCTGCAGCGCAGCATAGAAATAGTATACAAGTAATAACGAGATGTTTCATTCCAAAGATTGTTTTACGGCGCAATAGGCCGGTTTGTAATTATAATCATTATCAAATAGCAGCGGAATATCATCCTTGTTAAACGCTCTTTTTATCCAGGTATCAGCATCGCTCACCCCCCATATTGTCACCCCATATTGTCTGTCCTTATTCAGTTGTTTGTATAAATTGAAGATCGAATAATACCTGCTTGCCTCATCCTGGAGGTCCTTGATCGAAAAAAAAGTTTTGTCATTGTTTACATTCATCGTCACGTCTAACTCAGAAAAATGCACCAAAAATCCCGCATCCGATATTTTTCTTGCAGCAGCCTCAATATCACTTAGCGAAGGGTAGCTGCTGTTAATATGCAACTGCATACCAATGCCATCTACCTGCACACCCTCGGCCCTCATTTCAATACACATGCGTATCACAGCATCCCGCTTCACAGGGTTCAGCTCCATATTATAGTCATTATAAAATAATTTAGCAGCAGGGTTAGCCGAATGCGCCGCATTAAAAGCCTTTATAATATAATTACTGCCTAAATGGTCAAACCATATCGTATTGCGTAGCGTACCATCATCATTCATCGCTTCATTTACAACATCCCAAGCCCCAATATAATTTTTATAATGGCCTACCACGGCTGTTATATGGTCGCGCAGCATTGTGTCCCAGTCGCCCGTATAGTTATATATCCATCCCGGCAATTCGTTATGCCATACCAGCACATGTCCGTGCATTCGCTTATTATTTTGTTGGGCAAAATCGGCAAGATAGTCCGCATCATTCCAATAATAAGTGCCTTCTTCAGGATGAATGAATTCAAACTTCAATTCATTCTCGGGTGTTATACTATTAAACTGTTCTAAAACAATATTGCGGTAGGCAGGGTTTGCCCGCAACAAATTATTATCTACTGCCACACCAATAGGGAAGGGGCTGTTTAAATATAGCGGGCTCAGATCACAAGTCTGAAAATCTACTTTTTTGCAAGCGCAAAATGATAAGAGTAGTATAGGGAGTAATTTTTTCATAGGTATATAAAAATAGTGCTATTCTATTTGTAACGATGCAGAAGGCAATTCTATTGCCTTAGGATAGCCAATACATTAAGAAATGAATATATGTTGGTTTTGTTGTGTCATTTGTATAAAGATAATATCTGGTTTCTTTTTTGAATTTTTATCCCGAATCTTCGGGATTGAATTTTGACTTTTCACCTTTTAAAATGTGGATATATTTATTTGGGAACCGCTTGTTAATTGTTTTAAATTGCGGCTAAACTATAAACCTAATTTATCATGTTCGTTTCTTTATTAATTTGTTCCTGTTCTAAATATAGTATTGTTGATAATAACAATAGGAAATAAAATTTCCTGTAAGCGGAAATTTTACACTAAAAACCGCTACAGTATTGTCTTATTAAGATTTTCTATGGCGGAAGAAAGCGGAAGCTTTGAGGAAATGATACAGGAAACACCGGCAATAAAAAACTTACAGCCAAATCGGGCTTTACCCCCTAATAATTTTAATTTTGCACACAACTATAAAACACAAATATTTTAGCAGATGATATATCATTTGGTAGTAGGAGATTTGGCAGCAGGCCCTTTACAGGAAGCGATCCTTTTAGAACCCGCTATGCAGGGCGAAATAATAATATTAAAAGATATTTTAAATGTAGGCCCACTCAAAAATGAGGAAGGCCTTTCGTTCAGCGCCATGCGTAGTGCCTTCTGGAACGAACTGATGCCAAATGAAAAAGAACCCATACAGGTGCACGATGCTGAGCATGCCGCAAAGCTGGCAGCGCAATTAATGGAAGACACTGATGTAAAAGTTTGGTTCTGGATGGCTCCCTGGCCCGCCGATGTCTGTGCATATCATTGGTTACTCAGCTTTTTCAATAATACCATCGATAGGTTCATGCTGCTCAATATTGCAGGCCTCCCTTTCCTCGACCAGAATGGCAAAGTATTTTATCCTAAGAGCATAGCAGAGATATTGCCTAAAGAAATAGTAAAAGCAAGAAGGCTCGCCCGGCCTGTTACCATAGCTGAAGTAGAGATGGATGGGGAAACATGGACAAAATTCATAGACGAAAATGGGGGTGTACGCACCCACGAAGGCGGTAAGAAATTAGCATCACATACAGCAGATTATTATGATAGCCAGCTCGCAAGTTTCTGTTCGCACCAGTTTGCAAAGGCCTCACGTATCGTATCGCAGGTATTGAATAAATATGCAGTGCCTACAGGTGACACCTTCCTCGGCTGGAGGCTTAGGAAAATGTCAGAGAATGGTACCCTGCAATTACAAGGTGATATGAACAAGACACTAAAAGATTACGAAGTAAAATTGCCCGGCGAGCAATTAGTAGAAACAGCAGCCGAAGCTCAGGAACAACAATAAACTCATTGGAATTTGGGATTTGTATATTGGAATTTGACACGATGGATTTTGAATTGACATTAACCGACGAAAAAGTAAAACCGCATCAAAGCACTGCACTGCATTTGCTGGTAGCATTTACTGTGTGCATAAGCGGAGCTATTACGTTGCTACTCTACAAGCTCTTTACTGTTAACCTCGGCAGCGCCGATCCAATAAGCACATTGAACCTGCTCAAATGGATTGGCATTAGCATCATCACCATTGGCATATTAATGCTCGGTCTTATTATTATCAAAAGCAAATGGTTAAAGAGGCCTAAAACAAATGCGGCTTTCAGGGTATTTGAATTACTCATGCTGTTATTCTTTTGTGGTTTTAGCATATTAGAGCATATTACTATTCCGGCTATTACTTATGGATTGCTGGTTATAGCTACACTCATGGCATTGTTTTGGGAAAATAATGGCAACAATAATGTAAAGGTATTCGTCACGGATGAGGGTATACGGTTGCCCTTTCATGCCAGGAGAAGATTTATAGCATGGACAGAAATAGAAGTGGTGCTGCTTCGCTTTGGTATACTCACCATAGATTGTACCAACAACAAACTGTATCAATGGGATGTTCGTTACGCCGACTTTGACGCAGACACCTTCGAAAAATATTGTGATAAAATAGTTGAAGAAAATAAAAGCAAAAGAATAGCAGATTGGTAATGGATTCTATCAAATATTTTAGGTTTTCACTTTTAACCTTTGACTTTTTTTAAATGATAACACCATACATACTATACTCAGACGGCGAAGGCAATATTTACGAAGATACCAGCCTCTATGCCACCGGCCGCGAAGGCTGGGAAGCATTTCCCATACCTGACAGCGAATGGATAGAATTACCGGAAGGAGGCTCGCTATACGAACTCCCTGGCAGGCGTGGTATTGGCATAGATGTAGAAACAGGCGAGATGCGTCTTTGTGATAAAGGCTGGGCCGTAGCTGCATTTATTCCACCTGCGCATACGGGTTTGTATTTAGCAGCCTACGAAACAGAACCGGGAGCACCTACACTCCCGCTATTTTGTTATACAGCAGCAGGCTGGGAGAAAGATAAGTTTTATGTACCTGCTGTTCGTATCGAAGCAGATATAAGACAAGAAAGTAGCGGTTATGATGAAGTGAAAATAAAAGCGGGTGTAGACCATGCTTTGCAAGCTTACCCACACAACAGGCTGGTAAAACACCTGGCAGAAAATTGCGCCCTTACTTATCATTGCCCCGCAGCAAGAAATTATTTTCTCGGCAGGTGGGAATGTCCGATACCATCATCACCCGCATGCAATGCCAATTGTATTGGTTGTATTTCTTTTCAGCCGGCAGAAGAAAGTATTGTATCTACACAAGACAGGTTGCAATTCAAACCCACAGCGGCAGAGATAGTAGAGTTTACCGTACCTCATTTAGAAACCGCACCATACCCGATAGTCAGTTTTGGACAAGGCTGCGAGGGAGAACCCCTGCTGATGTGGGAAACCATAAAAGAGGCCATCATCGAAATACGCAAGCATACTGATAAAGGCAGCATCAATATCAATACCAACGGCAGCAAGCCTGATGCGGTAGAAGAACTGATGAAAGCCGGGCTGAACAGCATACGAGTTAGTACAAACTCTGCAAGAGAAGATATCTATACCAAATACTACCAGCCTAATAATTACCAGTTTGAAGATATAGTAGAGAGCATAAAAATAGTACGGAAATATGGTGGTTGGGCATCTATCAATTACTTTGTCTTCCCGGGCATGACAGATAGTGTAGATGAATATGAAGCGTTAAGGCAACTCATAATTGATACAGACCTAAACATGATACAATGGCGCAATTTTAATATAGACCCCGACTGGTATCTTGGCAAAATGGGAATCACTGATGTGGGCCAGTTAATAGGCGTACAACAATTCATGACATTGATACACCGTGAATTTCCTAAAGTAAAATTTGGTTATTTTAACCCGCCTGTGGAGCGTATGTTGAATTTTGAAACTGATTTTGCACATTAACATTTTTTCTACAGCCGTTTATATAATTTTATAGCACATGGCATCAACTGAACAAAACGCACAATACAAAGCCCTGGCATGGACACTTGGTGTACATGCTTTGCTCTTTTTGTTCTTATGGATGTTCAGGTATGCCATACCAACTAATGAGCCGCTTCCTGAAATGGGTATGGAGGTCAATCTGGGTACCAGTGACCAGGGTAGTGGCAATGACCAACCTATGTCGGTAGAGGACCCCGCCGCTGATATAGCTTCTGCTGCTAATAAAAATGTGCAGCAACAAAATAACGAGGCGAAAGAATTAATGCGATCTAACGAAGCAGATGCGCCGGGAGTAAATACGGCAAACGCTAAAGAAAATAATAGAAACAGCACACAGCAGGATAACAATAAACATAAGGTAAAAAACAACCAGGAAGCAAACAATAACAAGGAGAAACAAAATCCGCGTTATGTATATAAAGGCAGTACGGGCAAAGGGGGTAACGATGCCATGCAAAATAATCCCGGTACTAATGAAGGTAACGATAATGGCAATGGGGATAAAGGGGTGCCTAATGGCACGCCGGGCGCAGTTAATTACACCGGTAGCCCCGGTAATGGTAACGGGGGTATCAGCCATACCATTTCCGGCAGAACGATCTTAGCTTTTCCACCAAAGGATGCCAACTTTAAAGAACAGGGCACGGTAGTAGTGCATGTAACAGTGAACCGGGAAGGCCTGATCGTAAATAAACGTATCGTATCTGCCAGCAGCGCCGATCTTGGTGCTATTGCACTGCGGAAAGCAGATAAGGTACGGTTTAATAAAAACGAATCTGCCCCTGAAGAACAGTTTGGTAATATTACCTTCGTGTTCAAGACCAAGTCTTAGCAAATGCAAACCCCAAAGATCTACGATCAAACACTGAATTATTTATACGAGAAGCTGCCCATGTTCTCACGACTGGGTAAGGCAGCGTTAAAACCTGACCTGGTCAATACTATAAAATTATGCGAGGCTGTTGGTAATCCGCAGGAACATTTTAAGAGCATACATATTGCGGGTACTAATGGCAAAGGCAGTGTGAGCCATATGCTCGCTGCTATATTACAAGAGGCTGGCTACAGAACAGGACTCTATACATCGCCACATCTTATCGATTTCAGAGAACGTATCCGGATCAATGGCGTGCCTGTAACAAAAGAATGGGTGGTTGAATTTGTAGCAAAAAATAAGCAGACTATTGAAGAGATCCAGCCTTCTTTTTTTGAGGTGACAGTGGCGATGGCCTTCAAAGCATTTGCAGAACAGAAAGTCGATATTGCTATAATAGAAACAGGGCTCGGTGGCAGATTAGATAGCACCAACATCATTACTCCTATACTCTCCATCATTACTAATATCAGTTATGATCACCAGGATCTGTTGGGCAATACCTTGCCGCAGATCGCTTCTGAAAAAGCCGGCATTATCAAGCCACATGTGCCGGTGCTCATTGGCCAGGAGCAGGAAGAAACGGGTAATGTATTTTTAGAAAAAGCATTGCATAGCCAAAGCACTATGTATTACGCAGAGGCCCTTTGGGATATGGTGCGGATAAGACAAGACAGCTTGCATCAATATTTTAAAGCTGTGCATCGAGGCAAAAGAGAAATGCATGATATTGCTACCGACATGCTTGGCAACTACCAACAAAAAAATCTGAGAACAGTATTAGCTGCGACAGATATATTGGTTGCCAATCAAGGTATGGAGATACCCATACCTGCAATTAAAACAGCTTTATCAAAAGTAAAGCGCATCACAGGTTTGCATGGCAGGTGGGAAATTGCGCAGCAACACCCGTTTGTAGTAATGGATGTGGGGCATAATACAGCAGGCATCTCTGAAGTATTGCAACAATGGCAACTGGTATCTGCAAGGCAAAAGCATATTGTAATGGGCTTTGTAAAGGATAAAGATGTGATGTCTGTGCTATCAAAATTCCCAAAAGATGCGCGGTATTATTTTTGCAATGCGCAATTGCCAAGAGCACTGCCTGCAGAAGAATTGAAAATTATGGGAGAGGCCCACCAACTAAATGGCAATGCCTACGAAAGCGTGAAAGAGGCTGTGGACGTGGCAATAACCGCTATGGCCGAAGATGATGCCTTATTAATAACAGGTAGTTTTTTTATAGTAGCAGAGGCGATGTCATTATTTCCCTCTACCCTGGAAGATGACCATCAGCGTATATAGCATGATCTTTACATCGAGTGCCAGGGAGCAATTCTCAATATATAGCAGGTCATATTTCATGCGCTCTACCATCTCATTTACATTCTCTGCATAGCCATACTGTACCATACCCCATGAGGTAAGGCCTGGCTTTACTTTATGTAAATACTTATAATGATTATGAGAAACGATAATGATATCGATAAAATGTTTTCGCTCAGGGCGGGGGCCTACCAGCGACATTTCTCCCTTCAGAATATTTACAAATTGCGGCAGTTCATCTATACGCCATTTGCGCATGAACTTACCCCATTGTGTAATGCGCGCATCCGTTTCGCTTGACAGGGCAGGGCCATTATCTTCTGCATTGGTATACATAGACCGGAACTTGTAAATGCAGAAAGGTCTGCCAAACAGACCGATGCGCTCCTGTTCGTAAATGATAGGGCCTGCAGAAGAAAACTTAACTCTTATTGCTGCAAACAATAACAAAGGTGAAAGCAGGATCAGTGCACATGAAGAAGCAATGATATCTATGGCACGCTTACATACCCTTTGCCAGTCAGGCATCAGGTCGGGGTGAATATGAATAAGGATAGCATCATAAACATTGCTTGTCTTTACAGAACCTGATATGATATCATAATAGTCCGGCAATACTTTTACTACTACCGGCCAATAACATAGCCTTGTAATAATATTCTCCAGCAAATGGTGTTCAGATGAATCTATTGCAATGATCACCTCTTCTATTTCATATTTATCAATGATGTTCTCCAGCTCAGAGATATGCCCGAGTTGTGGCAGGAACTTGCTCATGCCATTAGACACTTCCTTGCTGGAATAAATAAAGCCTTCAAAGATATTACCCAATACTTTTGGGCTATCTTTTACTTGTTTGTATATATTAATAGCCTGCTCATTGCCGCCAATGATCAATGTTTTAAAACCAACCTTGGCCTTAATAAGATTGTTCTTAGCATGATTTAATATCAGCAAGCGAAAGAGTAGGGTATAAGCGGTATGGATAAGCAGGTAGCGCCCAGTCATCCTGATAAAATAGGAATAGTCATTCTCGTCATTGGCAAACACAACCAGTGAAATAAAGATGGTGCCTAATATGCAGGATATAAGGGTACGGTTGATCTCATTAAGGCGTGATTTGCGATACAGGTCGAAATAAGTGCCTGATAACAAGTATAGAAATAACCAGCAACCCGGTAGCACAGCCAGGCCTATGATATAATCTTTGACACGAAAAAGCTGTACTGCCTCAACAAATGTTCTATGCTCCAGCAACTGGTGGCGATATACCCAAAAGGTCATCCATGCTATTGCAGCAGATAGATAATCTAAAAGTACCAGCT
>Ga0207152_1056_pt1 | contig 24116 bp, 21 predicted proteins | sample Alteio_BWMinHeat_30_FD_153590 | JGI IMG/M metagenome (GOLD analysis project Ga0207152, IMG submission 153590) | Enriched cells from forest soil in Barre Woods Harvard Forest LTER site, Petersham, Massachusetts, United States -... | ecosystem: Environmental > Terrestrial > Soil > Temperate forest >... | reverse complement strand
AGCAGTAAAAATTGCTCCTCCACAAGCAAAGGTAATATTGTGAAATATGGGTTTCCAAATTTTTATATCCACATTGGGCTTGCAGTAACGTAAAGTTTAATTTGTGGAGAACCAGCCTATATTTGTATTACATTATTTAATTTATGCTAAAAAGAAATTTACCTCCTGCACATCCGGGAGAAATTTTAAGAGAAGAGTTTATAAAGAGTAAAGACCTAACTATAACTGAAGTAGCGAAAGGACTTGGCATGGCCAGGGCTAATTTATCCGCTGTTGTAAATGAACATGCTGGCATAAGCCCGGAGCTTGCCGTAAAATTATCTGAGGCATTTGGCAATACCGCACAGTTTTGGCTGAACCTGCAAAAGAATTATGAATTGTGGCATGCAGAAAGAAAAATAAACAGAGCTACTATCCAGCATTTTGCCAAAGCTTCATAAGAAAATGTATCTGCCGAATATAAAGTTGTAAACAGCAAAGGGGAAAGAAACATATACTGATGTATCCCTGCATCCCGGAGAGGTACCGGAGCTGGAACTGCGCGCGAGGAAAATAAAGAAAAGGCAGGGGAATTATTTGACTAAAGCCAACCTGAGTGTCTTTTTATACCCCGACTTACGAGGGGAAAGTTATTGGGATTCGAAGGTATCCTAAAGAAAAATTTTTGTGGGCAAAAATGAAAGCGTAGGATGCTGTGATGGCGCAAGGGTCACCGAAAAGGCAGACCCTTGCGAGGCGGAAAGGGAAAGGACAGATGTAATTATTTGGCTAAAGCCAACCCATGTTTTATTTATACCCCGACCTAAAGGCCGGGGCAACTTTTACCGGTCATTCAAATATAAGTTTATCAACTTATTGAGTGGCCTATTCATGGTAATCGGCCCTAAAGTCCGGCTACTGATGCGTCATTACGACCAAATTATTCGTAAAAAAGAAGAATAGTGCTGATAACACGTTGTTAATTGTTTTTTTATTATATGTAACAATTGTGTTAGATAAATAGCAGATACTTTCTCTTTTTAACTATTTTTTAAAATCTTCATTGATATTTTAGCGAACCAAAATTTAGACGGCTACATTTGCCTGGACAGATGCTGACAACTGCTGAAATATTAAAAAAAGTAAGGCGTATAGAGATAAAGACGCGCGGCCTTAGCAATCATATTTTTGCCGGTGAGTACCATTCTACTTTTAAGGGCAGGGGTATGTCGTTCAGCGAGGTGCGGGAGTATGCTTATGGTGACGATGTGAAGAATATAGATTGGAATGTAACCGCCCGCTTTTCTCACCCGTTTGTAAAAGTATTTGAGGAAGAACGCGAACTGACGGTGATGCTGGTGGTAGATGTGAGCGCGAGCTCGCTGTTTGGCACCCAACAAAGACTGAAGCGCGACCTGATAACGGAGATAGCTGCTGTGGTGGCTTTTTCTGCAACGACTAATAATGATAAGGTGGGTGTGCTGTTCTTTAGTGATAAGGTGGAGAAATTCATTCCGCCTAAAAAAGGGCGCAGCCATATATTGCGTATCATACGCGAACTGATAGCGCTGGAACCTAACCAGAAAAGCGGTACTGATGTGAGCGTGGCGCTGGACTACCTGAACAATGTGCAGAAAAAACGCACGATCTGTTTTGTATTGAGTGATTTTATCAGCAAGCCTTACGACCTGTCTTTACAACTGGCAGCACGCAGGCACGACCTGGTGGGTGTGCAGGTATATGATAGGGCTGATAAAGAGCTACCTGCAGGGGGATTGATGCAGCTAATAGATGCGGAAACCAAGCAAACGCAGTGGATAGACACGGATGATAAAAAGGTGCGTAATGAATATGCTGCGAATTTTGAGCAACATAAAAAGTACAGTGTGCAGTCGTTTAGAAAAAGTGGCGCATCGCTGCTGAGTGTGCGTACGGATGAGGATTATGTAAGGGTGCTACAGGGGTTTTTTAAGGGGAGGTAGAAGCCCCCTCCCAGCCTCCCCCGAAGGGGGAGGAGGTGTAGCGTAGGCCTCACCCCTATCCCCTCTCCGAAGGAGAGGGGACAAGAAATGTAAAGCCTCACCCCAGCCCTCTCCGAAGGAGAGGGAGGTGTAGCGTAATAGATGTGGAAATGTGATGATGTGAAAATGTGCAAATTTTAATTTGACAATTCGGCAATTTGATAATTCGACAATGATTGAATTAAGAAAGATACTTGTATTAATAGCACTCATTTTAATGAGTAAACTATCTTTTGCGCAGGATGCGAAGGTGAGTACGAAGCTGGACCCGCCGCAGATAGTGGTGGGCGACCAGGCAAGATTATTTATAGAAATACAGAACAATCAAAAACAGGGCAGGCTGCAATGGGCGGTGATACCTGATAGTTTTAATAAACTGGAGGTAGTAGAACGGGGAAAGATAGATACGGTGAAGCAGGGCGATGTTTTTACTTTCAGGCAGCGGTTATTAATTACAGGTTTTGATTCAGGTGTATTCAAAATCCCTTCATTCCAGTTCCCGGTCATATCCAATAGCGGTACTGCATCGGCTGTGCAAACAGATTCTTTTCAATTACTGGTGCAGACAGTAGCAGTAGATACAACACAACCATTTAAACCTATAAAGAATATCATTTTTGTAAAAAGTAGCTGGTTGGATAATATCTGGATATTTATCGGAGCCGCAGTATTTATTATATTGATCGCATTTGTTTTGTTTTACTTCCTGCGCAACAGGAAGGATAAGACGCTTGTGGTTGATAACGGCCCGGTAGAAACGCTACAAGAAAAAACAATACGTCTGCTAACAGAACTGGAGCAACAAGAGCTGTGGCAAAAAGGACAGGTGAAAGAATACTATGTGCAGCTTACTGATATAGTACGCGATTATATTGAGTTGCGCTTTAAGACGCCGGCTATGGAGCTGACCACTGATGAGCTGCTGGAAAGTGTGCTGAGACATAAAGAGATGATACCATATCGCGAATTGCTGGCAGGCATATTATATACTGCTGACCTTGCTAAATTTGCCAAGTCGCAGCCACTACCAGCCGAGCATGTAGCTACTATGGAACAGGCAAAACATTTTGTGAACCTAACCAAACCTGCAGATATACAACCAACACAACAGTCATGAAAGAATTAATGGATTGGAAACATATCAGCTTTGCGCATCCATTGTTTTTTGCGTTTCTGTTATTGATACCGGTTATGATATGGTGGCAGCAACGCAGCAAGCGGTCTGATAATCCTGCATTGCGCCTTACCAGTTTGTCGGGTGTGGCCCGAGTAGCACCTACCTGGCGTGTGCGCTTGCGGCCTATACTTTTTGTGTTGCGCATACTATGCATTGTTTCGCTTATTATAGCATTGGCTCGTCCGCAATCGAGCAATGTGACCGAATCGATGGAGAGTGAGGGTGTAGACATCGTGATATCGCTGGATATATCTGGCAGTATGCTGGCTGAGGATTTTAGTCCTAACCGTATAGAAGCCGCAAAAGATGCAGCGTTGAAATTTGTAGATGGCAGGCCTACTGACCGTATAGGATTGGTGATATTTTCGGGTGAAAGTTTTACAATGTGCCCTATTACCATAGACCATAATGTGCTAAAGGAACAAATAAATAGCATAAAACCCGGCTTGCTGCTAGATGGTACTTCTATTGGCATGGGCCTTGCTACTGCCGTGGACAGATTGAGAAATGCTACAGGGAAAAGCAAGGTGATCATATTACTTACCGATGGCGTGAACAATACCGGGTTGATAGATCCTAACACAGCATTAGAAATTGCGAAGGCTTATAAGATACGTGTATATACTGTAGGCATTGGCACACAAGGCCAGGCGCTAATGCCGGTGCAAACACCTATGGGCACACAAAAGCAGATGATGCAGGTGGAGATAGATGAACCGCTGCTGAAAACGATAGCAGTAGAAACAGGTGGTAAATATTTCAGGGCTACGGGTAATAAAGCGCTTGAATCTATCTATAAAGAGATAGACAAAATGGAAAAAACAAAAGTAGATATCAGCTCATACAAACACTATGCTGAGCTGTTCTTTCCCTTTGCCCTGTTTGCAGTTTTCTGCCTGGTACTGGAAATGCTGCTACGCTACACAGTATTCAGGAGCATTACCTAGTTTATGGTATTTTAGCTTACTAATAAATAACCACTTTCGTTCGCCCTAATATCATATTCTGCTTTGCAGCTTCGAGCACATAGGTTCCTTTTGGTAAGCCTTGTGTGTTTATCTGCAAATGTGCCGCGGCATCAAATGTGCCGGGCTGTTGCCATACTACTGCACCAATACTGTTGATGAACCTGATGAGTATATCCTGCCCTGCAAGGCTGCTATTGCCTGTAAGGGTGAACTGCCCGCTATTAGGATTCGGATATAGACCCAATAAGGTCATTGCCATGGGTATTGAGGGTATAGAGGTATTAACTACCGTATCGGGGTTGTAAGTATGCAATGGTGTCTTCCACATGCCACGGCCAAAGGTAGCAGCATAGAGCATGCCTTTATTGTAGTTGATGCCAAAATCATTCACACCTGTGCCGGGCATGCCATAATTATAGTCTTCCCAATGCCCCATAGAGTCGGTATGCAGGAACACACCTATTTCTGTGCCCAGGTACATATCGCCTTTTGCTGTATCGCGCTCCAGGCAATTGATAGGTACATTAGGCAGGCCGGTATCTATTTCTACCCATGTACTTGTGGCCGGTTTGTATTCTGCTACTTTGGGCAGGGTATATCCACCAAAAGATACCCAAAAGTGGTTTTTATCTTTCTTGTCAATTTTTATATCTGAGATAATAGCACCACTATAGGGTGGTGTGATGGTAGCCCAACTGGTACCTAAATTGTGTGTAACGTGTATAGTGCTGGTGCCCTGCTCTACCGCATATATAGTGCCTGTATCCGCAATGGTTGTTGCCAGCCTTGAAATATTATTGGACAAAGGACCAGGGCCTATATTTTGCCAGGTATGACCGTAGTCCCTGCTGAGATAAACTGTTTGATAACCCGCAATAACATAATTGTGAAATTTGGGATGCAGCACATAAGGCGTGCCCCATGCACCGGATGGGAAACCCGGAATATTATTTGATATTGCTTCATAACCCAAACCACCTAACCGGACTATATCTCCATACTGTACGGATACATAAAAAATAGTGCTGTCGGTATAATCGATCTGGCATTCCTGCCCATCGCCACCTATTTTTGGCGCATAGCTACCCAGCTCGTACATGAGCATGGTATTATTATCCTGCGCGCCTCCTAAAATATAGTTGGTATTATTATCCACCGCATTTGCGTAAAACTGTGTGATGCCCAGGCCGGCAGTAATATTTATCCAGGTAGCACCGCCTATAGAATCATTATAATAGATACCGCCATCATTACATTCAAAAAGCCTTTTGGATTTGTAGGGAGAAAATGCCATAAAATGTTTGTCCGGATGTATGGTTGCTACGCCCGGAACAAGACCTGCATCTTCATTCAGCAGCTTAAAATAATAGCCTCCATTAGTAGAATACCAGGCTACGGTACCACCAATGCATACTATTGATGTATCTACAGGACTGATGGCCATACAGAGATCATAATCGCCCTGGCCATGACAAGTGCGTCCAAAATCATCATCGGACAATAAATTTCTTGTACAAGATGAATCTGTGTATATGAGCTTGAATGTTTTGCCGGTATCAACTGATGTATAGATACCATTCAGCCCCCGCATTGTTGCTGCAGAAGAGGATGCGGCAATCGCTTTTACTACAGCAGGGTTGGCGGGAGTAACGGCCACGCAAATACGTAAGGCACTTGCCAATGAGGTAACTGCAGTCCATGTTTTACCGCCATCTTTAGACCTGTAAATCTGTCCTGCTCCCCCAGTGCCATAACTTGTCGCAAATACAATATTGGTATCAGTAGCATGGTATAATACTTGTTTGAAATTTCCGGACATTTGTGTGGTCCATGTTTTGCCACCATCCATAGACCTATGCAAACCATCGCTTGCAGCAAGCAACAATTCACTTGTGTCTTTAGGATTGATCAACATGCAGTTTGTTGTCTGGTAAGAAGAGGTGCTGAATTTCAATCCAGTAGTATCCCATGTTGTCCCACCATTGGTAGACTTCAATACACCAATGCTATAAAAATTTCTGCCGTCACCGTCGCCAGTGCATAAATATAGGGTATTGGTATTCATCGGGTTGACGACAATATCTGAAACACCTATAGGCGGCAGATTGTCTGTGATGCTTGTCCAGGCAGCACCATTGTTAGTTGTTTTCCATGCGCCACCGCCGGGTGTTGCTACCCAATAGGTATTTGCATCCGTGGGATGAAATACTACTTTATTTACACGGCCTAATCCATCAAAAGAATTATACGGACTCACAGGGCCAATAAAACTCCAGGGTGTTTTACGAATGAGCGTTCCGGTGGTACGAGCCAATTTTTCTTTAGCCTCCCGGCCTGTTTTGTATGCCTGCCATTCCTGGTAGGTCTTGGAAGAAGGCACTAAATATCCGTTCTCATCCAGGTGATTCTGCCAATACCAGGTCCAGCGTCCGAATTGAAAATCTTGTTCATCTTCTCCTGTTTTTTTACCTGGCTTATTTACATCAGGATTCGCTGCCTTGTATGCGTTTACTATGTCAACGAATTTCACAGGCCTGGTGCTATTTTCGGGCAGCCATGATTGCGCAAAAAGGTTTGAACCAAATAGAATAGCACAAACTAAGGGTAGGAGTTTGTTCATTTTAAAAAGGGTTTTTAGTATAATTATTTACGGTAAAATACTAATATTGTATTTAGTAAAGAAAGTTTATCCCTAATTTCTTAAAAAACAACCTATGCAGAACTCTAAAATTTACAGGGCAACCTGTGTGCGGCTCATTCTTATGAGCTTTTTTCTTTTTACCTGTACCCATTCTTATTCGCAATTTTCTTGGGCAGTAAAAGCAGGCGATAATAACGGTATAAATTACGCGCAAAACATTGTGATAGACCATCATCACAATGAGATCATTTGCGGATATGCGGGCGTAGCCTCTGTATTCGGCAGTACAACGCTTGTTAATTATGGCGGATTCCTTGACGCTTTTATTGCGAAGTATGATTCTACCGGCACCCTTCTTTGGGCCAAGGCTATTGGAGGAAGTGATCGTGACTATGCTTATAGCGTAGCGGTAGACGCAGCAGACAATATATATATGGCAGGCTCTTTTGGCAGCAGCCATATACATTTTTCACCAACAGATTCTGTAGCTATATCAGGGCCGGGAGGATTTATTACCAACTCTTACCTGGTGAAATATGATGCCGGTGGAAATTATTTGTGGGCAAAAACAAACAGCGGCGCTAATACAACATCCGGTACTGCTGTAACAGTAGATGCTAATGGTAATCCTATATTGGGAGGTATCTTTGCTACATCTACTACTTTCTCAGGCACTACCATTACCGGCAGTTATGGCAATTTGTTCGTGGCCAAGTACACTTCATCGGGCTCACTATTATGGGCAAAAGCAGGACAGGCAGCAGGCTCTTGCAACATGTCTGCTATTACAACCGATGCAAAAGGCAATATTTATCCTTGCGGAAAAATAAGTACATCAGTAACATTTGGCACAACCACTACACCTAATATTGGTGGCGATGATTCTTATTTTGGCAAGCTGGATAGTTCAGGCAACCTGGTTTGGATGAAGGTATTGGGCTCTGCTTATCCTGTAACAGATGGCCAGCATGATTTGGATTGTGCCAATGGTATTGGTGTGGATGTGTTTGGAAATGTATATGTAGCCGGAAATTATCTGGATACCAATTATGTAATACCCTCTCCTCTTACTATTGTAAATGAACAATCAGCTTATGTTGCAAAATACACATCTGCCGGTGCTCAAATATGGATGAAGAAATTTGGCAGAACTAAAACTGACGGCTGCAATGCTTTAGCCTTAGACGCGGCTGGCTATCCATATATTACCGGCAACTATACTGATGCCAGCAGTGTAAATATTGGTGGCGCTACCTTGCCAAGTTTAACAACTACCAACGAATCAAGCTTTATTGCCAAGCTGGATACAGGGGGCAATGGTGTGTCTGTGTTTACCTGTGGCTCTGTAACCAATGGCTATGCAGCTGGTATAGCTATAGATGGGCTTACAGGATCTATAGCTACTACCGGTTATTTTCAATACCTGGGTAAATTTGGTAGCAGTATTTCACTTACATCTACCGGCACTACTACGAATGATATTTATACTACCAGGCAGATCAATTCCGTAGCACCGCATAGTGGCGCCGGTGTTGCTACCATTAGTCATACGGCTTTTAATTTTTCTGTATTTCCTAACCCCGGTAGCGGTATCGTCACTATCCGATTTGAAAACAGTACATATCATAAACTTTCTATCTTAAGTGTAGATGGTAAAATAATAACAGGTACTGACCTGAACACAGATACTTATTTATTGAACACTAACAATATGGCTCCGGGTATATATTTAATTTCTGTGCAGGATGAACAGAACAATAGCCTGACAAAACGTTTTGTAAAAGAATAACCCATTTTAAATATAACGGATGGTAATACCCTTTGCTATTGCAAAGGGTATTATTTTTGAGCCCTGGATGAGTATTACTAAAATAAAGACAGAAGAATTCCTGGAACTTGCGTCGCAATATCCCGTACTGGATGTGCGCAGCCCGGGAGAATATGCACATGCACATATACCGGGTGCTTATAACCTGCCTTTATTTACAGATGAAGAAAGAAAAGTAGTAGGCACTGCTTATAAACAAGAGAGTCGCGAAACTGCCATAAAGATAGGGTTGGATTATTTTGGCGTGAAGATGCGGAAGATGGTGGAAGAAGCAGAGGGGATAGTGAACAGTGAACAACATACAGTTCTTGTTCACTGCTGGCGTGGTGGTATGCGTAGTGCGGGGGTAGCCTGGCTGCTGGACCTGTACGGCTTTAAAGTATACACACTTGCAGGTGGTTATAAAGCCTATAGAAATTGGGTATTGGCACAGTTTGAAAAACAATACCCGGTAAAAATAATTGGTGGGTATACGGGTTCGGGAAAAACGCCTGTATTAAAAGAACTGCAACGAAAAGGAGAAACGATCATAGACCTGGAAGACCTGGCTTGCCATAAAGGTTCTGCGTTTGGTGGCTTTGATAAGGAGCAGCCAACACAGGAAATGTTTGACAACCTGCTTGCAACAACATTATTTAATACATCAGCAAAGGGAACCGAAATATGGCTGGAAGATGAGAGCCAGCGTATAGGCAGCGTGAATATCCCGCATGCATTTTGGAAAACAATGCGTGCTGCCCCGGTTTATTTTTTAGATATCCCTTTTGAAGAACGCCTGGATCATATCACCGGGGAATATGGCAAATATGAGAAAGAAAAACTGGTAAATGCTATCATGCGTATTCAGAAAAGATTGGGCGGTTTGGATACTAAAAACGCAATTAATTTTTTATTGGAGAACAATATCAAAGAATGCTTTAGGATACTATTGCAATACTATGATAAGTTTTATACCAAAGGCTTGCAAAACCGTGAGCACTTAGACGCACTGCTGCATAAAATAGCATGTGACACATTCGACATAAAAGAAAATTCAAAAAAAATACTGGCACTAAAAACTGTAGCATGACGGAACAGGAAACAACTGAAATAAGACTGACGCAATATTCGCATGGAGCGGGTTGTGGATGCAAAATAGCGCCATCAGTTTTAGAAAAAATACTGAAGAGCAATATTGTATTGCCTGATCATGATAAATTGTTAGTAGGCAATAGCAGTAATGATGATGCGGCAGCTTATGACCTGGGGAACGGAAAAGCCCTCATCTCTACTACCGACTTCTTTATGCCGATAGTAGATGATGCATACGATTTCGGGCGTATTGCGGCGGCCAATTCCATTAGTGATGTATATGCTATGGGCGGCAAGCCAATAATGGCCATTGCCATACTCGGATGGCCTGTAGATAAATTGCCTGCAGAACTGGCGCAACAAGTATTAGAAGGTGCCAGGAACATTTGCGCTGAAGCAGGCATACCGCTTGCAGGCGGGCATAGTATTGATTCTACCGAACCAATATTTGGTTTGGCAGTAAGTGGCCTTGCCGATATTTCCAACCTGAAAAAGAATAACACGGCTAAAGAAGGCGACCTGCTTTTCATTACAAAACCCGTTGGTGTGGGTATACTTGCTACTGCACAAAAAAGAGGTTTACTCAGGTCGGAGCATTTGCAGTTAATGATAACACAAATGACCACACTAAATAAAGCCGGTGAGGCACTTGGCAAGATCAGTGGCGTAACTGCTATGACCGATGTAACAGGCTTTGGCCTGTTGGGACATGCTACAGAAATGGCTTCCGGCAGTGGTCTTTCAGTTGAATTATATTATTCAAAAATTCCGGTGGCCGAAGGCGTTAAAGAATATTTAGCACAAGGCATACGTCCTGATGCCACATCACGCAACTGGAATAGTTATAGCTCAAGTACCGGTTTTGAGGCAGGTGTGAATGTAATGGAAGCATTCAACTTATTACCCGACCCGCAAACCAATGGCGGCTTATTAATAGCCGTAAACCCAAGTGCGGTTGAAAATGTAAAAATGGTATTAGGCGTATTTGGTCTTGAACAATTTGCACAACCCATTGGCAAACTAATAGCAAAAGGAGAAAAAACAATACTGGTGAATGCTTAGCTATTTTGGAAAAAGCTCTTCTTTTTGTTTTTGCAAGCCGAGCATTTTATCACGTAGTCTTGCCGCTTCCATAAAGTCGAGGTCTTTGGCTGCTTTTTCCATATTCTTTTTGGTCTGGGTTATCAGCTTATCCATTTGTGCTGCTGATTGATATGCTACTTCCTCTTCTGCAGCTATTGGCACCATATCACCCGATACTGCATACTTGTTGTTCTCATCATAGCCCTTTATATCCAGCACAGAGGTTTGTTTAAATACCTGCTCTGTAGATTTCACAATGGTCTTTGGCGTTATGCCCATCTCTGCATTATACTTCAGCTGTTTTTCACGGCGCCTGTTGGTTTCATCAATGGTTCGTTGCATGCTCTCCGTTACTTTATCTCCATAAAATATCACCAACCCATCTACATTACGTGCTGCCCGGCCTGCCATCTGTGTGAGTGAGCGCTCATCGCGCAAAAAACCTTCTTTATCCGCATCCAGTATTGCCATCAGCGATACTTCGGGCAGGTCTAATCCTTCTCTTAATAAATTCACCCCAACCAGCACATCTATATTGCCCAATCGCAGATCACGCAGTATCTCTACCCTATCCAGTGTGTCTACTTCTGAGTGAATATATTTTGATTTCACGTTCACACGTTTCAGGTATTTATCCAGCTCTTCGGCCATGCGCTTGGTAAGTGTGGTTACCAGTATGCGATGTCCCATCTTCACACGTTTATCTATTTCATCCAGCAGGTCATCAATCTGGTTAATACTGGGGCGTACTTCTATAGGAGGGTCAAGCAAACCTGTTGGCCGCACTACCTGCTCTACAAATACACCATCGGTTTGTTCCAGTTCAAATTTTCCCGGCGTGGCGCTTATAAACAGTGTTTGATTCAGCATAGTTTCAAACTCATTAAAATTCAACGGCCTGTTATCTAATGCCGATGGTAATCTAAATCCAAAATCAACCAGCGTTAGTTTTCTTGAGCGGTCACCACCATACATACCGCTTATCTGTGGTATCGTTACATGGCTCTCATCTATCACCAATAAAAAATCATCCGGAAAATAATCTATCAGGCAGAATGGTCTCGTACCGGGTCGTCTCCTGTCAAGAAAGCGGGAATAGTTCTCTATGCCATTGCAATAACCCAGCTCACGTATCATCTCCATATCATAGTTCACCCGCTCTTTTATACGTTGCGCTTCCAGCGGCCTGTCTATGCTTTTAAAATAATCTACCTGTGCTGCCAGCTCATCTTCTATCTCGTGCATTATCTGCATCATCTGGTCGCGAGGCGCTACATACAAGTTAGCCGGGAATATAGCGGCATTATCCAGTGGCAGTATTCGTTTACCGGTTTCTGTTTCAAAGCTCTCTATCTCTTCTACCTCATCACCAAAGAAAGTGATACGATAACCAAAATCTAAATAAGGCAGGTTGATATCTACCGTATCGCCCTGCACCCTGAATGTACCCCTGCTAAATTCTCCCTGGCTGCGTGAGTATAATGCATTCACCAGTTTGTGCAAAAACTGGTTGCGTCCCATATTATCACCTTTATTAAAACGGATGATACCATTAGCATATTCAGTTGGGTTACCGATACCATATATGCAAGACACAGATGCAACTACAATAATATCGCGCCTGCCGCTCAGTAAACTTGATGTGGCCCGCAATCTTAATTTCTCCAGCTCTTCGTTAATGCTCAGGTCCTTTTCAATATAAGTATCAGATACGGGCATATAAGCCTCCGGCTGGTAATAGTCGTAATAAGAAACAAAATACTCTACTGCATTCTCAGGAAAGAATTGTCTGAATTCTCCGTATAGCTGCGCCACCAGTGTTTTATTATGCGTTAGCACAAGTGTTGGTTTTTGCACCTCCTGTATCACATTGGCAACAGTAAATGTTTTGCCCGAACCTGTTACACCCAGCAGTGTCTGAAATTTATCCCCCTCATTTATACCCTTCACCAATTCTTTTATGGCTTCCGGTTGGTCGCCTGAGGGAGAAAATGGCCTGTCTAACTTAAACTTCATACTTACAAATCTCAGTATTTTATTTCACTATACAATAGCAAAGGGCCCCCCATTACGGGAAGCCCTTTTTGCGATATAATTAACTTTTAATCCTCCCGAAAATTTCGGGACAACCGGTCAACCTATTTCCCCTTACCCTTTGCCGGTGTCTTAGTTGCTCCTTTAGGCTGCTTCACCAGTTCTTCTATCTGCTTTTTCAGCCCGTCATTCGGGTCAATGCCGTTTATCAGGTCTATATATTTCTTTGTATTGTCTTTATCTTCTTTATTATAATAATAGAGCAGCATATACTCATAGGCTATCTTCATATCATTCTTCTTGTCTGTATTAGCACCTATCTTATCCAGCCACTTAGTAAAGAAGGGCAATGCAGTACCCTCTTTTGCTTCGCTATCTACCGCTGCAGCTACGCGGCCACGCCAGTAGGTAGACGATGGCTGGTCAGGGTATTTAGTTTCATATTTTTCTCCTGATGCCGCTGCTTTGTTATAGTCTTTGGCATAATAATACATTACTGTTGCCCAGAAATAATCAAGTGGTTGCGATTCAGGATATTCAGTTATCAGCCTATTATACCATACCCCGGCTTTGCCCCATTCTTTTATAGACTTAAACGTTTCTGCAATAGAGCGGTAAGCATCCGACTTGTTTTTTGAAGTATCCGTGGTCAATGACTTGTTGAAATAATAATCAGCCGAATCACTCTGATGGTTCATCATCATGATCTTGGCATAATACAAATAGTCTCCGGGAAATATTTTTGCAGGGTCTTGCTGCGCAATATACATCCTTACATGTTTCAGGGCGTTTACAGAATCCTGTATCTCATATTCGCTATAAGCAAGTATGCCATAGAAGCGTGGTTTTATAACACCACTATTTATCAATTCATTCGCCTTATTAATAGCCTCTTTAAAATGTTTAGCCTGGAATAATATATCCATATACTCTATCTCATCATCAGTCGATTTACAAGACAGTTTTAAGTATTGTTCAATATTCTGCAAAGCCTGGTCATATTTTCCGCTCCTTGCATAAGCCCTTGCCAGGTCGCGATATGGCAGTGGGTTATTAGGGTCGGCTTCTTTTGCTTTGGCATAGCTTTCCAGCGCCAGGTTATAATTTTTTGCGGCATACCACAAAGCGCCAATGCGAGAGAATGCTAAAGAATTTTTAGGGTCTTTCCCTGTCACCCCTTCATAATTATTCATGGCATCACCACCACCGCCAAGTATATGTTGGTCAGCATCGCCAAGCGATATATGCAGGTCTGCATTATCAGTAATGGCCAATGCTTTTTTATACCAGTCTATTGCTTCCTGGTAATTACCACCATCAGAATAAGTAATGGCGTCGGCAGCATATTTCAGTGGCTCCCATTCTTTTTTCCTTGCTTTGCCTGCTATAGCTTCTGCCTGCTGCATACCAATTGCTACATTGTTCTCTTTAAAAGATACACGTGCCAGGCCGGCCATATTGGCTATGTCTTCAGGATATTTTGCAAAAGTTGCTTTGGCCTCAGCTGTCTTACCACTACCTAATTGCGACAAACCCAAATAATAATTAGCAATAGTACTGGTAGGTGCCAGCGGCGTGAGTATTTGTATGGCCTGCGAATAACATTCGTACTTATAATTCTTTATGCCATCTTGCAGCGTCTGTGCATTTGCGCTTATAGAAAAAAGTGCCGCAGCAGCTATTATGATATACTTTTTCATTTGCTTTTTGTACTTAAATTTATCCCGAACCTTCGGGACAGTTTTGTTTATAATTATTTGTTTTAATGATCTGTATTTATCTCCGCGCTTCTTATCACAATGTTCATTTTCAACGGGAACAAATGCGCGTGCGCAAAGATAAGCTGTCCGCGTTCTCTGGTTAAGAAATTTGCAAATCCCGTGCCCAATCCGGGATAATTTTCACTTTTTATATAGTAAAGCTTACGGGTAAAAGGGTACAATTTCAGCGCTATTACTGCCTGGTAAGGCTGGTAATACTGTTTGGCGCTGTCATTATAGATCGATACAACTTTAACATTTTTTATAAAACTGCCTCCGCCGCTGCTGTCTTCAGAGCTGTTCACATGCATCAGTCCTAAAAAGCCAATGGCATCCGGGTTTTTCTCTACATAATCTATTACATGCTGGTTGCCTTTGGCACCATATACATTTTTAGCCAGTGGTTGGCCCCTTAGCAGCGAGTCGGTTATATACCGCACCGTGCTCGATCCCTCATTATCAAACACTACCGTATATTTTTTCTTATACACACCCGTTAGTATGCCCTTTATCTCGTTCACTCCCATCATACTGTCTGCCGATGCATTATTTACTATCGCTGTTACCGCATCCTCTGCAAGCACCTCACTGGTAGGCACTATTTGTTTTTGCTCACAGTAGTCTTTTTCGTTTTGGGTCAGCGGTCTTGTCACCAGTATCAGCCTTGCTTTTTTATCAAACAGGTCTTTATAGCATTCCGCCTCTGGTTTGTAATGAATATTGATATGCGCCTCCGGGTAGCTGCTGTCAAACACTTTTAGCTCCTCTTCTATTACCGGCTTATAGGTCTCGTCCACAGATATATCTATGGTACCTGTTGCTAACGTATCCGCAGGCTTTTTAGTATCGTTGCAAGACGCTAAAAAAAACAGCACCGCCAAACCGAGCAATATATTACTGATACCCTTCATAAGGAACGCAAAATTAAAGTAATTAAGAAAGAGAGGAAAATTAAATGTCTATAATGGGAAATTATCTGATTCTTTATATAGGTCGGGAAAATCACTTTTCTTATCCCGGTTCTTATAGCGCATACCCTGTATGCCACGATATATTCTAAAAAGGCCATATGCCAGCATCATACCACCCAATATATAGGCAAATTTTGCATCTAATGCCATCGTACCAAAATACTTCATGGTAAGTATCATACCCGCTATTACCAGGTATAGTACACCCATTCCCAAGTCCAGACTGGTACGAAAATGACTGTATATCCTGTTTGATCTTTCTTCGTGGCCCATGTTTCTATTATTCTCAGTAAAATTAGTCGATGTTACCATTATAACGCAATTATTCCTGCAGTATTATAGACGTAATTCCAACCCAATTCCATAAGCCCCACCCCCCGTCATTTCGAACCCGCTTTTTTTGCGGGTGAGAAATCTCCCGAAGAATGATTCCTAAGCCCGATCCAACTATAATCCTCAAAATAGTTTTAAATTACAATTGAATAACGCATCATTGAAATACATATTTTTCATATTGTTTTTATGGCCGTTTTTAGGGAATGGGCAGATAATTACGACTGTGGCTGGGAATGGTGTCTCTGGTTATAACGGTGATACAATTTTAGCAACCTCCGCTAAACTTAATAATCCTTATGGCGTAATCAGTGATAATTCTAACAATATCTATATTGTAGATATAAACAATCATAGAATCCGCAGAGTCGATTATTTTACTGGAGTAATAACGACATATGCCGGAAACGGAACCGCTGGTAATGGCGGAGATGGAGGGTTAGCCTCTAGTGCTCAATTAAATCAGCCGAATGCAATAATATTTGATTTATCAGGCAATCTTTATGTTGCTGATGCCGGCAACAATGTTATTCGCAAAATATCTACTGGAGGCATTATCACAACAATTGCAGGGAATGGTACACCGGGATATAGTGGGGACGGTGGGAATGCAACAACTGCCCAATTAAAATATCCAACTGGTGTTTGTATAGATACTGAAGGAAATCTAATTATTGGTGACAATGGAAATTATACAGTTAGGAAAGTGACGAAATCAGGTATCATCACTACGATAGCTGGAGATGGCAACTATGGGTCAATAGGAGACGGTGGCGCTGCAATAAGCGCTGAGTTTAAATGGATATCTGGAGTGTATGTCGACAAAGAAGATAACATATTTGTATCAGATGCTATTGATAACCGAATTCGTAAAATTAACAAATCAAGTATCATTTCCACTGTGGTTGGAACGGGAGTAGGGGGGTATAACGGAGATGGTGGCCTTGCAGACACATCGAAGCTTAATATTCCTTCAAACATTTTTGTCGATTCATCTGATAACTTATATATTCCTGATTACGGTAATCGAAGAATCCGTAAGGTCTCAAAATATGGAATCATAACTACAATAGTTGGGTGTGGCATTGGAGGATTCAGCGGCGACGGAGGTACGGCAACATCAGCAAAGATTGGAGGAGTGCAAGGGATAACAATAGATTCAAAAGGCAATCTGCTTATCGCTGACGCTAATAACAACCGTATCCGGAAGGTCACCTTCAACGTAGGAGTAAACAACATAGAAAACCCACAAAACAATATTTCCATCTACCCCAATCCTGCTACCAATCAGATCAATATTACTGCTACAACTAAAATAGAAAGCATAATTATCACCAACACAATAGGCCAGGTAGTTTTCAACCGATCATACACCCACACCCAAAAAGCACAAATAGATATTAGCCATTTAGAAGCAGGTATTTATTTTATAAAAATTATTTCCTCCCCTATGGGGGGAGGTCAGGAGGGGGCTGCTTTTGTACAGAAGTTTGTAAAAGAGTAAGTATTATGTCCCACATCACCATAATGGTTGCTGATGGGTATTATATACCGCTGCTATAGTCACCAGTTTTTGTTTTTCATCAATCGTGTAATGGATCAAAAAGGGAAATTTGGGCACAACTGCACATCTTACATGGTCGTATCTGATACCGGAATAAAATGGGCTTTGTCTTATCGATTCAATAGTTGTATCTACTTGTTTTACAAACCGTTTACCCAGGTTCTTTTGCTGTTCGTTATAATAAGCACAGGCTTGTTCAATATCATTAATGGCATGCGGAGAAAAGACAAACTTGTATTTCCTCATTTAGATAACTGTTTTATCTTTTTTTGAGCAGTTGATAAACTAATTGCTTTTGAAGGGTTCTTTTTTAGTTCTTTAAGTCGGGAACGCACCTCTTTTTTCTGCCAGTCTGGTATATCTGTATCGTCAGATGCTACTAATTCTATTGCATCAAGTTTTTTCAATTCTTTCTGCAATTTTTCCCATTCTTTCAACGGTACTTGTACTGCAGTTTTTTTACCCTTATCGTCCATCAAATATTGTACATGCATAGTATTGTATTGAGCTGTATAAAGGTATTGATTTTTATAATATCGCCAAAGCCATGGTAACTACCTGCGGAGGACACGCAAGCTATTCTTTTACAAAATTTTTAATGATTCGTTGATTGTCTATCACAACTTCAATAAAATAAATGCCGCTATGTAGTAGCCCGGTATCAATTCGTTCTTTTGAAGATTGTATTTCTCCACTCAATAATTTTCTACCCATCACATCTATAACAGAATAGCGACAATTTTTATTTGCCTGCCAATTGCTAACTGTCAACCACAAACTATTACCTACCGGATTGGGCAACAACATCACCGCTCCTTCGGAGAGACCGGGAGAGGTCTTTACCGCATTTGTACTATCTCCATGTAGATGCCCACATGATGTATCGAATGTTACTTTACGAATTCTTGGGTTATTAACCTGTGCGATGTACATATTATCACAACTATCAAAGGCAATTCCATTACACCCACTAATTTGAGCAGAATCAGCAAGACCACCATCCCCACTAAATGCTGATCCACCATTCCCTGCTACTGTTCTTATTTTCCCAGAAGCATCTATTTTACAAACTCTATTGTTATATGGATCAGCGAAATACAACACTCCCTTACTGTCAAAAGCCAAAATACCAGCATACATATGTGCCGTTGTCGCCGGTACTCCGTCACTATCAAAAGCACATATGGGAGGGTTTCCAGCTACAAAACTGATAATACCAGTAGTATTCACTTTGCGTATTACTGCAGAGTCAGAGATATATAGATTCCCCAATTTATCAAATGCTAAACCCCCGGGATTAATAAATTGAGCTGAAGTGGCCACTCCGCCATCCCCACTACGCCCCCTAGTTCCATTTCCGGCATAAGTGCTTATTATTCCAGAAGTACTTACTCTTCTTACTCGATAATTGAGATAGTCGGAGATGTATAAATTGCCATATTTATCAAAACATATAACGTTTGGTAAATTCAGCTTTGCAGTATCGGCTTTCCCGCCATCCCCTCCATAACTACCAGGGCCACCTGTGGCTCCGTTACCAGCTATTGTTGTAATAATTCCTGTTTTAGTATTTACTTTTCGAATGCGATTATTTGCTTCATCTGCAATGTATAAATTATTAGAATCATCAAATGCTAATCCAATTGGTTGATTCAGTTTTGCGTTTTTTGCAAGTCCACCATCTCCAGTATATCCCGATATTCCTACCCCAGCTATCGTTGTAATAGTGCCAGCTGTATCAATCTTTCGCACCACATGACTTAGTGGTTCGCTAAAGTATAGATTTCCATACTTATCAATTGCCATTAATGTTGGGTCGTAGATACTCGCCAATATTGCCTTGCTACCGTCATGGCCTGTTCCACCACCTGCAATAGTAGTAATGATCTGGCCATTACTAACAAGAGGCAATAAAATAAGGAACAGTACCTTTTTCATATAATACAATATACATAAAACTATACTATTTGTTATTGAAGGGAAGCAATAAAAATTATATTATAAAGAATTTAATTTTAGAACCACTCTTCTATGTATTACTTATTACCAGCCAAATACTTACAACCTTTCACCCCGGTATCATGCTTTTTCAATTTGGAAACCGCATGTTAACAATAGTATATTGCAGGTAAAACTATTGGTTTAAAATCTACTAGTTGCCTGTCCCGCTTATTGCGGGGAAGTTCTTTGACATATGGGAAATATAATGTCCTCCAGAGTTTATCCCGAAGAATTTCGGGAGCGGAGGTGCAGGGGGTGGAAATAATCAGAAACGGAGTCCTATAAAAACTTCTCCGCTTGTGAATAAAGAGCGTTTTTTATTACAGCTCCCTTTAGGGTTGGGGCAAAAACAGAACCATTTCAAATCCAAATGTCCGGTCGGACATTATCGGACATTTCAGGTATTGTAATATGATACCTCAAATCCTTGTCTGTACTATCTTATTAAGATAAATAAAAATGTCCGGTTCGGGCAATAAAATAGTCTCGGGCATTCGGACATTCCTCAAAACAAGGCAATCAGCTACCTCACAAAATTTCAGGAGATTTCTCACCTGCGAAGGGGCAGGTTCGAAATGACGATATGGGAGGTAGGGGCATAAAAAAAAAGAGACTGCAGCAGTACCACTTTTATAAAATAAAAAAAAGAGACTGCGACAACAGCCTCTTTGAAATTTGCTTCGAAAACAAAAGAATTACTTCTTTTTCTTTGGAGCAGCTTTTTTCTTAGCTGGACCTGCGTTTTTCTTTGCAGCTTTCTTTTTAGGAGCAGCTTTTTTCTTTGGAGCTGCTGCTTTTTTCTTCGGAGCAGCTTTTTTCTTTGGAGCTGCTTTCTTTTTTGCTGTTGCCATAATTGTGAAATTTAAGGATTAACAAAAAACTTATAAAAAAAAGACGCCGAGGGGGTTAGGCCTCGGCGCAAATATTATGCTGTTACTTCCTTTACTGATACCAAAGTTTTCGAACGTGTCTTTCGAAATTCAACCATACCATCTTTTGTTGCAAAAATAGTAAAGTCCTTACCTAAGCCCACATTAATACCGGGATGATACACAGTGCCACGCTGGCGTACAATGATGTTACCTGATATTGCCGGCTGACCACCAAATATCTTTACACCGAGACGTTTGCTTTGCGAATCCCTGTTATTCCTTACACTACCTTCACCTTTTTTATGTGCCATTTTTTATGCTTACTGTTTACAAATATACAAAAATTTGAATTCTACGCAATACCATTTATTTTTATTTTGGTCAGGTACTGACGATGACCATTACTTTTCTGGTATCCTTTACGGCGTCTCTTTTTAAACACGATCACCTTATCACCTTTCAGATGATCTACGATTTCTGCGTCTACAGATTTTCCACCCAATGACATGGAGTTTTCATCACCGGTCATCAAAACCTGCGAGAATGCTACCTTATCACCTACATTGCCTTCAAGGCGATGAACAAAGATTTGATCATCTTTTCTAACCTTAAATTGCTGACCGGCTATATTTACAATTGCGAACATGACTATATCAAAAATAATTTTTGCAAAGTTAATATAGTTTTTTCGTATTTGACAAATTTTTTTTTCTAATAGGTCATTTTTCTTTGCTTATCAGCAATTAGCATTATTGTTATTTTTTAATATTTATTGGCTTATTAGCCATATTTATCTTAAAAATATTTCTCTACATCCTATAGCGGTAGCAATAAATAAAGGAATAATAGCCTGTATTATTTAATACCCCGAAACATAAATAACTCCGCTAAAATACTACCTTTAATTCCCGAATTTAAATGCGGCAATGAAGATAAAATCTTTTTTAGCCAGGCCTTATGCGTCAATAGTGCAAAGTCGCACGCGCAAGAGCATGACTACAGCAGTTACTGACCAGGATGCCGTACTACAATATCTTCTTAAATATGGTACCCGCACCGTATTTGGCAAGCAACACAAACTATCTGAAGTAAAGACATACCAGGAATACAGCATGGCTGTTCCCATACGTGACTATGAGGCCTACAGGCAATATATAGATGATCTAAAGAGTGGCCAACAGGATGTGCTGTGGAAAGGTAAGCCGATGTATTTTGCCAAAACATCGGGTACTACCAGCGGCGCCAAATATATTCCTATCACAAAAGAATCTATCCCCAATCATATTAATGGCGCGCGCGATGCGCTGCTCTGCTATATGGCTGAGAGTGGTAACAGCTCTTTTGCTGATGGCAAGATGATATTTCTTACCGGCTCTCCCGAACTGGAAAGAACAGGCGGCATACCCACCGGCAGGCTTAGCGGTATCTCTAATCATTTTGTACCACGCTATTTGCGCAACAACCAATTACCTTCTTATGAAACTAACTGCATAGAAGATTGGGAAACCAAACTGGCAAAAATTGTAGACGAAACCATCAACCAGGATATGACCCTTATCAGCGGCATCCCTCCCTGGATACAAATGTATTTTGACTGGCTGATAGAACGCAGCGGTGGTAAGACCATAAAAGAGATATTTCCCAACCTGCATGTGATCGTGCATGGTGGTGTGAACTTTGAACCTTATAGATCTAAACTATTTGACAGCCTTGGTGGAAAAGTGGATACAGTAGAAACGTTCCCCGCATCCGAAGGTTTTTTCGCCTTCCAGGATACACAGGATAAAGAAGGATTATTACTCAATACCAATGCAGGAATCTTTTACGAATTTATTCCTGCTGCAGAAATATTTAACGAAAATCCAACCAGGTTATCATTAGCAGATGTAAAAATTGGCGAGAACTATGCGCTTATCGTAAACAGCAATGCCGGCCTTTGGGGTTATAATATTGGTGATACGGTGCGCTTTGTTAGTACCAATCCTTACAGGCTATTAGTTACAGGCCGTATCAAACATTATATCTCTGCCTTTGGCGAGCATGTTATTGGCGAAGAAGTAGAGTATGCTATTTTACAAGCCGCCAGAGAATTCAATACCTCTATTGTAGAGTTCTCAGTAGCACCGCAAATACAAACCAATGGCGAAGCACCATACCACGAATGGTTTGTTGAATTTGAGACACCGCCAGCTGACCTCGCCGCCTTTAGCCTTTCGGTTGATAACCATTTGCGCAATAAAAATATTTATTACGACGATCTTATACGCGGAGGCATTTTACAACCACTAAAAATAAGATCGATGAAGCCGCATAGCTTTATAGAATACATGCGGTCTCTGGGTAAGCTGGGCGGGCAAAACAAAGTGCCGCGACTGAGTAATGACCGCACGCTCGCCGATGGTTTGCAAACGGGAATATTGGATTCTTTGCTTTAACGCACATTCCCTAATTTTATTTGTATGGATCGTTTTGTTTGCATTCTTATTCTTTGCTTATTTTTTCAAACCACCACTCATGCACAACCTGAAAAGCGTTGGATCAGGCACCAGGTAGCATTAATAGCATCGCCTACTATGAAAGGCCGTGGTTATGTAGATGACGGCAAAGAGAAGGCTGCAAAATATTTATTGCGCAGGTATAAAGAATTTGGCCTTATTGCTGTTACCCCAGACAGCTCTTATACACAAGATTATCATTTTGCTGTCAATACTTTCCCGGATGTTGTTTCCCTTAGCATTAACAAAAAAGAATTAGTACCCGGCGAAGATTTTTTGGTAGATGCTTTCAGCCATAGTTTTGATGCTAAGAAGATAAAGATCAAAACTATTGATTTCAGTACGATACACGATAGTACCGATTGGCAAAAGACAGCACTAACCCTGAAGCCACAAAAATTTGCCTATTTATTTAAAAACACTGCCGGCTTTTTTAAAAATACCGGCTACCATCCCTGGGGGTTTTCAAAAGAGCTTCCGCCCGGTTGCTTTATTTTTCAAGAGCGGGGTAAAATGATGTGGACCGTTGGTACAGAACAAATACCGGCAACTGTATTGTATGTACAAGATTCTGTATTACCTAAAAAAATAAAGAAAGCAGCAGTACATGTAAATGCTAAATACATATCCGCACCTCAAAACCTCAATAAGAACATCATAGGTTGTGTACCCGGTGCAGTAAAAGATAGCTTTATTGTATTCACCGCGCACTACGACCACTTGGGCATGATGGGCACAGATGCGCTGTTTGCCGGTGCCAGCGACAATGCTAGCGGCACAGCTATGATGCTATACCTGGCCGAATATTTTTCACAGCACCCGCAGCATTATACAATGGTCTTCATAGCATTTAGCGGTGAAGAGGCCGGGCTGAAAGGTTCTGACTATTTTGTAAAGCATCCTCTCATAGCATTGAGCAATATAAAATTCCTTACCAACCTCGACATTATGGGTGATGCCACAGATGGCATTACAGTGGTGAACGCAACAGAATTTCCCAAACAATTTGAATTACTGAAACAACTGAATAAGAAAAAGAATTATTTACCTGAAATAAGAACCCGTGGTAAGGCGGCCAATAGCGATCATTATCATTTCACTGAAGCAGGTGTGCCTGCCTTCTTCTTTTATTCTAATGGTGGCCCCGGTTATTATCACGATGTATTTGATACGCCGTCTTCATTACCACTTACCAATATTGATAAAGCAGCAAAGCTGTTTATTGAATTTGGAGAAAAATTGAATTCCCTAAATCCCTAGATGGACTTTTATGATACTTGCAAAAAGAGCTCCCTTTTTGGGAAACTCTTTTTGTAAA
>Ga0207152_1055_pt1 | contig 24124 bp, 16 predicted proteins | sample Alteio_BWMinHeat_30_FD_153590 | JGI IMG/M metagenome (GOLD analysis project Ga0207152, IMG submission 153590) | Enriched cells from forest soil in Barre Woods Harvard Forest LTER site, Petersham, Massachusetts, United States -... | ecosystem: Environmental > Terrestrial > Soil > Temperate forest >... | reverse complement strand
CACAGATCCGCCAGCAGTATCATACAAGTTGAATGTCTGGGACTGACCCGATCCAATTAAGTAGTCTCCTGCGTAGGTACTGGTTGTAGATTGGCAGGTGACTAACGAATTTGAAGTTTGGGTGCAAGTGATACCAGGTATTGTTGTATTACCATTGGCAATACGAGGACTTGACCATGTTGGACCAGAAGACATTCCAGAAGTTCCAATACTGAAGGCTATCTGATTAATTTTGATAGCGCCAGCTGGATCGGCAGTAACGGTTACTTGGCCAATCTGGTTTTCTGCTCCAAGGATCAATCCAGAAGCTGGAGTTGTTTGCGAGACAACAACGGTAGGCTTTGAACCAACCAACGTAATTGTCTTAGCATCTACTCCGCTAATGGTTGTACAGGTTGGACTAGTATAAGCCGCGCACTGGGTAGCTGTACCCGATGCCTTCGGTGTTCCGCCGGCTGTGTATTTAACATAAGCCATTGTAACGAGCGAAGTTGTGCTTGAAGCAAGTCCTCCTGTGCCAACGCCTGGGTATGAAACCAAGGCATTAACTGTGGAACCACCTCCACCGTTTGGAACGGCGATTGAAAGACCCGGCAAATCTATCAAACCAGCACTTGATGGCTGACCGCAAACGGTACCAACGCAAATCTTTGAAACTGTAGTGGCGCCAGCAACGGTGAACTTAAGGTCGGTAATCGTTGCGGATCCACTGGTTGAAACAAAGTTATATGATGCTTGCGATGCGTTGCTTGCTCCTGTTGGGATTGCGGAAGCTATGTATTGAGACGGTGTGGTTGAGGAGATGACAACGGTCGGTGTAGCCATAGAACCCGTGCTTATTGTAGAAGTCTGGCCTTGGGTGTAGGTTGATGAACTTGGAGTATATGTTGCAAGATTGTCAACTGCTCCAATTGACGCAACCTGAATGTTAGTCCTAATACCCTCTCCAGCTACGGTAGGCGTACCTATATTAGCAAAGATGTCAAGGGTCATTGAAGCTCCTGGAGCTAAAGTGTCATTAACTGCGAAGGTATCAAGACCAGTAGGCTGGATGGCTTGTGAGCCAGAGCCGGTGGTGTCTGATGTTCTCAATGCTGACAAGTCGCTAATATCAGTTGCAGCTGTTGGCGTAGTAGTTCCATCTACCCAAGTCTGAAGCTTCAAAGATGTTAATCTGATTGCTTCAGAGGTGCTTGAGTTTTGGATCACATATGAACCAATTCTAACACCTGTGGTGTTTGGACTGCTTACGCTTCCAGTAGCTACGAAGTTGGTGTTTTGTGACAACACAACTGTAGCTGCCGAAATTGAAAGACCAGTGGTGGCAGGCGCATTGGTTGGAACACCAATAGCAGTCTGAGAACTCTGATCTGTTCCGTTAGTTGTTTCAGCTGGCAGGGTGACGGTTACAGTTCCTGCAGTATATGCAACAGAACCTGATGTCTGAAGGTCAGCTCGAACTTCAAGCGCGCTATCCTGTCCGGCTGGGGCAATTGCTTGCGAGCCAAGCGTGAACGCGATAGTAGTTGCTGAATTCTGTTGAGCTGATGTCCAGCTTGTCTGTGAACCAACTTGTGAACCATTGAAATACAAGGTCACGTTGTTCAATCCGCAAGTTCCTGCTGTGACAGCTCCAGTTGTTGGGTCTGTGGTACAGGTTCCGGCGGTTGCTCCTGTTACTTTAGGAGTAACGTTCAAGCTGCTGATTTTGATGTTTGATCCATAAGCATGGATTATGAATCTGCCGATAACAGCATTTGTCGCACCGCTGGAAATGGTGGTCATTGCATTAAATACCGGGTCAACAACAACGGTTGCTGAGCTAGTAGAAATGGTGACGAGCGTGCCAGTGTTAGCAGAAAATGCTGCTCCTGAAGCTCCAAGCACTGCGATATTTACACCAACTTGTGGATCAGTGACAGTTAAGTCAGATGCTTGCTGAACCGACAATTGGACATTCCTGTTAGTGCCTTTCTGGACATCGGCTCTCACTTCAACTGAGTGTGAACCGGTAGTCAAGGTGATAGGAGCTGATGTGAGGTCAAACATTACATAGTTGGAACCATTGACGGCTGCAACTGTTGCTGTCTTTCCAGTATCAACACCGTCAATAAACAACTTATAGTTGTTTAAAGCATCTGTTGGGGCAGACCCGATCATCCTAAAGCTTGCTGTTTTTAACAGAACAGCCCTGGTGTTGACCTGTACTGAATCTGTCCAGAATGCGTACTGTGTAGTGCCTGCATTAATAGATGCGGTTGATGCCATTGTGTTGGCAGCAAGATACACCGAAGCTAAACTGCCCGAAACAACAGCCATTAAGTTGCCGCTTACGTTGGCACTCATGGTTGAGCCGTTAGCAGTGAAGCTGGTCAGTGAAACTATAGCGCTACCTTCAGTTTGTGATGCATTAGCTTCAACATCACCTCTCACTGAAATTTCATGTGAGCCGCTTACTGGAATAGACAAGCCGTTGATAACGATTTGTCCACCGACATTGAAGGAATAACCGTCAGTAATCCTGGTGTTTCCATCAAAGAGATAAACGTTGGTGAAAAGATTCTGGTCTGAGATACCGGTACGCCTCAATGTTACCGAAGTAACAACGCCGCTGCCGGTGAAGGTAATGTGCAACAAATCTGCTGTTGCCTGGCCACCAATAATAGCTCCTGAAGGAGGATTATCTGCTGAAAGCATAACACCGATAGAACCAACTTGTGGTGGGGTGTTATTAGTAGTTGTGGTTGTAGTTGTGGTGGTAGTTGTGCTACCGCTCAACCATGCATTCAATTTTGCGCGAGACAAAGGACCTACCTGATTTGCAGGTGCGAATCCTGCGGCTGCCTGCCATTTTCTAACAGCTACCAAGGTTTTTGGACCAAACGTAGTTGTTTCGTGGCCAGGCGAGCCTGCTCCTGTTACAGCAACTTGGGTTGAAACTGAAGTGTTCAAAATAGCTTGTAAGCATTTTACATCTGAACCTACAGAACCAACTCTCAAGTTCCTGGTGAATGTGACGCCAACGCAGGCTGCAGGCACGCTGCCGCTAACAGTTGTTGTTGAACTCAATGAGTTCAATTGTGCTGTCAAAGCAGCGATTTCGGCTTGCAAATCTGAAATTGTAGACGCGCCAGCGATTCCAGGAGCAATCATGGCAACCATAGTCAAAGCGACCGTGGCTGTAATAATTGTTTTTCTTATATTCATTTTGTTTTTGTATTTTTGTGTTAATTTTATGCCTTTAATTACCGTCGGTCGACCGTAGTATCCTGCTAACCCCAGATTTGGGCGTTTTTTTTCACAAAGCGAGCTTTACTTGGTGATTTCGCGGTTTTACGTACTAACAACGAAGCTCATCGATTAAAACCCGCCCGCGAACTATTTATCAGGATGTTAACGACTTGTCAAATGTTATGGTTATATATTACCCCGCGAAATGTTTCTTGTTCTAAAAACATTTCGCGGGGTAATATAGTTACTTTGATTGATTAATTAATAATATGGCTTCTAACACATCGGAATACTTACCTTGATTGTACAAATCAGTTATTTTCACCAAATCTTGCTGTTGGCTTTCGGTAAGCGTGGTTTTATTCAAATCCGCAATCATCTGGTCATCAATGGTTTTATAAAGCAAATCCGAAGTCTCTTTTAAATCCGCGCTACCATTTACCGACAGCAACGTTGCGCTCTCTTTTACCTGCAGTGCGACTTCTTTGGCTGACGCGGGGTCTTTTACAATAGCGTCTGTCAGACTTTTAGCGGCATCTTTGACTGCATTAATGGCAACTGGAATTGAGGTTTTACTGTTTCCTTTAGCACTCTTTAAAGCGGCCGCTAAATCTTGCGATTTTTTGGTAAAATCCGCTACTTTATTCTTTACATTGGCTTCCGGCGTCAGCGAAGCGGTAGACTTTTCTACGATATTTTTTACTGCAACTGATACCGGCGTTCCCGTAGGCAAAAGATTAACTGCAAGCCCTGTGATGCCGGCAAATATCAATAAAATTGCCGCAAATGAGTACGCCAGTTGCCGCTGGGAATCCAACGACGCTATGCCCTTTAAAGCGCGCGACAACCAGCCTACAGAAGCTGCTTTAGGCGCAACCTTATTTGCTCCTAAAATTTGGTTTTTAGTCAAAAGCACCCAGTCTTGCCTTGGTTTAATTTGTTTCAATCCCTGGAGTTTAGAAATGAGTTCTTTGTTAGTCATTACAGTTAAGACTAAAATTCGCGGTTTTTGTTACAATAGGGCTACGGGTTATGCTTGCTCCCTCATTACATTTTTCAGGCTTTTTAGGCCGCGATGAATCATAACACTTACGGTTCCTGTCGGCTTGTTGAGTATTTCGGCTATCTGTTGCGTGGGCATATCTCCCAAATAGTGCCAAATGAGCACATCTTGATACTCTTGTTTTACACTCTTAATAGCTATTTTTACTGCCTCAACATCAGAATTTAACAGTATTTTCTCGTATAAACCATTGCCTTTTTCCGGCATTTCAGCCACGAATTCAGCTGAAACCACCTTTGTCCTACCCTTTTCCTTATAATAGTCCACTACCATGTTCCTGGAAATCTGGTACAAGAAGGCTCCAATATTCTGGATGGGCGGATCGTTTTTTTGATAGGCTTCCCAGCCTTTTAAGAACACCTTAGAAGTGATATCTTCGGCGGTTTCCTGTGAATCAACCTTCAGGTAAACAAACCGGTATATTTTCTCAATATATTGGTCGTAAATCCTGCTAAATTGTTCATTAGAGCTATCCATTTACTAAGGTTGAATTATAACATTAAGATAGGACAAAATCAATGGATTGATAGGACATTTACCCATTTTAATAGGACAATTAATCTTGTCCTATCTATTTTGCGATGTCCTAACTACTTTTGTTGTTATCTTTACTCATCTGATAAAATACTTGATTCCATTCGCCAACTCTCACCACCTTGCCCTTTTTCAATAAATCGTTTAAGTCCCTTCGCAGTGTTCTTTTTGTTACACTTGGCAACTCTTTTATGAAATCCGACACCTGCGCCTTTTCCTTGCCAGCTAATACTTCCATAATCTTCCTTTGACGGTCGGTATAGGTATTTTCTTTTGGTTTAGCAACTGCTACGGGTGTTGTTATTGTTTCAACTAATTCTGCTGGCGTTTCCGGTATATTGGAAATAACTTCCAAATTCTGCCGGATAAACCCTTTCGGCCGCGCAATTTCACTTTTAATCTTTTCGTACTCCCTGGTGATAATTAAAAAATTAACGTTATCGATAAACCCTTGGTACCTGCCCAATGTAAAATAATTTTCCAGAATGCCGATGTCGTCCAACAACTGCGCCGAAGCCTTCTCTTTTTGTAGCGAAACCCAGCCCTTCGCGTCAAAAACTAACGTCAAATTTTCCAGTACCGCCAGCACTTTTTCTTTGGCCTTGTTTTTTAACGGATCTGAATCCGGAAAAAAATCCAGTACTTTATAGGCCGCGTTTGTTATTTTTAGAAACCGTTCTTCCATAAAAGTTTTATAACTTTTAAAATTCAGAAGACGTAATTTCTTCACCCCGTTAAATAATTTTCGGCATGCCGAAAATTAAAATTCTCTGAATTTTATTTAATGGGGTAAATCTAACAAAAAATGACCGTAAAGTCAAAAATATAATTCTATAATTGTACCATAAATATTTTGTAATATCACTTGTGGATAACCCGCGCAAATGTATAACAAAAAACCCGCAGCAACGTACCACGGGTATGAATCGAAGAACTATACGAAAGATTTCAGCTGATTTGACCTCACGGGGTGCTGCAGCTTGTTAATCGCTTTTCCTTCTATTTGGCGTACACGATTAGGACTGATTTTGAAGATCCGCGCAACTACTTCCAGGGTATAAATAAAACCATCTCCAATACCGTGGCGAAGTTTAATGATTTCGCGTTCCCGGTATGTCAGCGTTTTTAATACTGTTTCCAATTTTTCCCCTAATTCCCGAAGCTCCGCCTGGGAAGACGGACTCGGGTCGGGCGCAGGCAGGAAAAGAAGCTGCTGCTTTTTTGGTGAAGGCAAGGCACTAAACGAGCTGATTTCTATCGACTTGTTTGTCGCTCTGCCCAACATTTTTTCATACAGCTCTTCGGGAAAAAGAATTTCCGCCGGACAACCCAGCGCTTTTTCTATCGCGAGGCAGTCTTTCCGATATATTTTCACTTGAGTCCAATCCCTCTTTGTTCCCCGGTACCGAAAGGGCGAAACTTTAAAAGCAAGCAGCCTGCCCACCTGGGTCTGACTTAAGCCCAACGCTTTGTGGCCCCGGCAAAACGCCGCAACAGTAGGGAATTTTTCATGGATTTTTTTCCACAAAATATTGTTTTTGACTTTCATTTCCAGGCGCAAATCTTTCTGCAATTCAACATCTGCTTGCGGACCTTGGTTGTCAAAATCTTCCACAGATTCTCTGGCCATAAAACCACTCCTTTTCCAATTTTTTTCTTTGTTGTCAAAAGATAAAGATAAACTCCCTACCTTTACTAACTAATTTCTACTATATTTTAAATATAATGTCAATAAAAATCTACTGTTGTTCTTTTCCTTTCCCACCAGAAAATAAAAAGCTCCTGGCAAAACCAAGAGCCCTGTTTTTCGCAATCTCATCTCATAAAAGGAGCATTTCCCCTTCATCGTCCTGCCCGTGAATCGTTTCAGGGTAATCTTCTCCCCAAAGTTCTATGACCAATCTTGTGCCATTCAGCCGGGCGCGAGCTATCTCGTAGTTAATTTTCAGGATGGCTTTTACGAGCTCTTCTTGTTGTCCCTCCGACAAATCGGCTTCATAGATTTTTTGCATGACGGCGTTCCCCTGTAAAATGTACGGATGAAAAACTGTGCTCACGGTAAACCCCTTTTGATAAGATGCGTTGAACCCTAAAGAACATGCATTAAGTCTAATTGAATAACCATTTTTGTCAATGAAAAACAGCCTCCCTAATCTGCAATTTTTGCAATAGAAAAGCCCGAACTTTTGAATCCGGGCTACTCTTTTCGCATCGCTATTCGATTGCCTCTGTTTCACAATCTTCGCAGATTGTGTTCGACTTTATGGCGCTACAAGAACTAAGTCTCTGCTTGAATTCTTCAAAAGTGATAACGTTTGGTAAAAATACCAAAACGACGTAGATGTTTTCCAGAACATTAACCCTTACATTTGGTATATCCTGGCTAACAGCCCTGATTTGAGATTCAATGTCTTGGGGGCTGAATCCGTAAGTTCTTGCAATCACTCTTAGCGTTGACATCTTTGCCTCCGTGTTGGTTAGAAAATTTCAACGAACATTGAATCCATATTACATAAATCCCGGATATTAGCAATCCAGAAATTTATACTGAAGATAACTACGGTGCGACAGGGTTTGCGCCGGAATCTGAAGTTGTGGTTACGAGAGAATCTAAAGGAACAGTAACGTCTATGGTGGAATCAGGTGCTGGGACTACGACTGGAGCAAACGTTGCATCTGGAGTAGGAGTAGGAGTAGGCGCTGGACTGGGAGACAATACGTTTGAAAATATATCCAGCTTTATGCTTCCATCAAACTGGTTATTTTCAAAGGTGGGGTTTCCCGGGATGTATTGCCCGTTACCGGTATAAAAGTTATCAATGTAGATTCCGTAGGTATTATTTTTAAAAAGGGAATTTTCAATAGTGGGTGTTCCGCCTTCCACGAAAATTCCTTTTGGATCCAATCCAACGGTTTTGTATATATGGTCGGCAAATTGTACATTATCAACAACCGAAGGCGAATTCACCAGCCACAAACCGTTGTTGGCGTTATTATGCACTACTGAATTCTTCAGTGAAATGGCGGACTGATCCACTTTTATTGCCGAGGTAAAATTCTGGTTGCCCGGATCATTGTAGAAAGCCCCTCCAAGGCTGATGTTAATATATTCCAAATCTGAATTTTGGCTGGTTTTGGTAAAGCGTAACCCTGCCCAGTTGCCCGGCAAAACCCAATCTTGGTCATAGTAGTATGGACGGAATGTAATCGGGCTATCCGGGCTGCCGATTGCTTTTAATGTGCCGTCAATTTGAATGCCCGCCCAATTGTCTATAAAATCCATGACAACTCCTGGTTGCAAAGAAAGGGTGGTATTTTTTGGAACCAGTGCTATTCCTTTCACAAGATAAGGCAAATCGGGTTGCAAGGTCATGTCTTTTGAAATATCCGAAGCAAACAAAATTGCATTAAATATATTGCCGGATGCTTTGTTGCCGGAAACCGACAGGTATGACTGCTGGCCCCAGTACATAGCATTATCATTGCGGGTAAAATTGTTATTTTCAATGGTTGGCGTGGCAGGTACAATAGTCTTGCTTGTCTGGTCGTAAAAAGAATTGACATAAATTCCCCAAAAGTTATTTTGGAAATCAGAATTTTTTATTTCCGGCGCGCCTCCTTGTACGTATATGCCCTTCAACACGTCGGTATCTGGTACTGCCCAGTTATCAGGGTCAAGATTTATAAACGTTGACCCATCAATTACCGAATTGGAATTTTCCAGCAACAAACCGCTATTTTTATACTTTTCCACCAGGGAATTTTTCAAGGAAATCGACGAGTGGTCAACCCACAACGCGTTGTTCCTTTGCTCGGGCAAAACACCAAAACCGGCTCCCGCGTACCGCACGGTAACATTTTCCAACGATGAATTTTGGCTATCGGAAGAAAAATATAACCCAATCCAGTTGCCCAAATCCGGCACTGACGCATTTGCGTCCCCATTGCTGTCGCCGCCGTACTCATCGTCGTAGAAGGAAGTGAACATAATTTTTTGGGTGGGAGTGCCTTGCGCACTTAGCGTTCCGTCAATGGTCAAATCCGAAGAATCATCGTAGAATTTCAGCACAGTTCCCGGTTCTACAGATAAAACCACATCTTTGGAAACGTGCAGTTTGGTAAATAAATATGGCCCGAATTCTTTTTTCAAATCGGTATCCTGAATAAAACTTGCATTATAATAGGTGTACATGCCATAAACGCTGTTTTGATTGCCGGGGGTACCGTGAACTTGGCTGCCATTCCTGTCGCTTCCGTTGAAAATTTTTCCATTGTTTACTTTCCAGTTTTTGCTGTAAATGCCGAAAGAATATGGGCTCACACGTTCAACTGAATAATGGTTTCCGTTGTTAATAAAATTGTTTACGTTGAATTCCGAAGGATCCATATACAGCTGGTCCACGTACCGGTTATTTTTGGCTCGCAGATAAAGGTAATCCTGGCCTAAAGGGCTTGCAAAAAGCTGGTCGGCCAGCACATTGGACAACACATTGTCATCGTTACGTTCCAACATAAAGTATCCTTTTGCCAAAATTGTGCCCTTGAGCGACAAGTTAAGTGTATCGGTTCCCTGGGTACCGGAAATAATTTTCCAGCCGGTCAAATCAATGTCGTTGTCTGATTTATTGTAAAGTTCTATCCATTGGTCGTTGGGATCAGCGTTGGTGCCTACGTACCCCACCTCATTAATGACAATGGGATTTACGATATCAACGCTGGTTTCTGCCCAATCGCCCACGTTGCCATCGGTATCCTGCGCCCGCACGCGAAAATGGTAGACATTATCATTGAGCAACGAATAAACGCCCCGGAAATGTTCTTGGGTTTGGGTGGTTTTTGAAATCCAATCCGACCACGAAGAATCATTTAACTTGTACTGGACTTGGTAAAAATCTATGTTGCTTGCCGCGCTGCCCCAGGTTATCAAAAGATTGTAGGTGGGAGCTCCTGGCGAGGAATTGGAAGCAGGATTTGCTACATAATCGGTAGAATCTTGAATAGTAGATACCGGAAAACTTCCGCCCGGGCTTATCTGGTCTGAAATTTTAAAATCATCGGCGTTATTGTCGGTATCCAGCCCTAACTTTTTCCTTTCAATGCTCTTTGACGCATCGGGATTTACCGTTGAAGCTGTTTCAAAATCTTTGGCATTGCCGAACCCCACTTTATCAAGCAACGCATTGGAGACATCGTACAACAAAACGGTATTGTCCGCAGCCAAAGAAAAATTCTTGCCCGAATAGTACAGATCGGGCGCAGCCAACCCGGTATAGTTTTTTGACCCGTCATCATTTGCCTGCGGCGCTATCAGGAAAAATCCGTGCGAACCAATAGTACCCGTAAAACTCGCCGCGCTCACCAAATTACTTTCTGCTCCGCTGGAATTTTTCTTTTTTAGGGCAAACCCTTTCAAATTCATATCCACATTATTGGGATTATACAGTTCAACGAATTCATCTTTGGTGGTTTTGCCGGCAATCTGAATTTCGTTTATCAGAACTTTTTTAAATAAACTTACTTTTGTTGTTGCCGCGATTTCAGGCAGCCAGTCTGATTCGTTTCCCGCGACATCTTTTGTTTTTACCTGGAAGTAATAATTCTTTTCATCGCTGCCGGTAAAATCCCTCGCAGCTTGGAAGGTTATCGGCGAACCATCAATGCTTTTATGGGCGTCCTCCTGCCAATTGCCGGACTCCTCTTTCCATCGAAACGTGTAACCGGCAACTCCGGATGGCGTAACACCACTGGCAACATCGGTAACCGTAACATTCACCGTAAAAGCAAGGTTATTTTGTATTGGCGCAAGGTTAAAGACGGCAACAGGCGCGAGCGTATCTTTTAGGGTTGTTGTCGTGCTGACGTACGGCGTATTTTGTGCTTTCGGAGTAGGAATGTCGTACTCAAAATCGGCTGCGTTACTTTCGGTGTCTTGTTCATTGCCATTTGCAAATTTCCTGCCGATGCTTTGCCCTGCCGCCGGGTTTTGCGCGGGGACTGTTTCGTAGCCTTGTGCCGCGCCCCAGCCCAGCGTATCAATAACATCGCCATTTGGATTTTTTAAAAACAGGGAATTATCGTTTGTTAAAGAGTTATCAACAAAGATGTCGGCCAAGCTGGTAAAATAACCCTGGCGCGGGATGAGAAAATACCCGTGCGCCGATATTTTTTTCCCATCAAACAGCGTATTGGTGACAAAAGAAGCATACGTTGTAGCTGTTTTTGTCTTGCGCTGCACGTACCAGCCGGTCAAATCAACGTCGTCATTATTCGGATTATATAATTCTACGAACTCTTCTTTGGCATCGGTTAAGCCGGCAATCTGTGCTTCTGAAATTAATAATTTGGGATATGTTCTAGAACCGCCACCACCACTGGTATAGGTGTACGTTTGAGTGTCTGGCAAACCCTGGTCATTTTGATTATTTTGATTTTGCTGGTCGTTATTTGCGTTGTCATTTGCAGTGTTTTGCGTATCGTCTTGCTGAATCGTAGCATCTTGGGCATTGGTCAAATCAGCGATTTGGCGCTTTAACAAATCAATGCGCTCCAGTAAATTATCAATTAAATCCTGATTGTCATCCGCGACTGCCAACTGCGTATCAATAGTACTATTACCGTTTGTTGTATCGCTAATCTGGTCAGTTTGACTATCGGTTGAAGAAGTTGTGGTATTTGCAGTATCTTGGGAATTTCCTGTCGTAGACTTATCTGAAGAAATATTGGCAGCGCTTTGATTCAACGAAGCGACAAAAAGTTCGGGATGTTGAAAAATGTTCGCAAGGTTTAACGCATCCGCGCTTCCTATGTTGTACACATAGGCAAATCCGTTGTAAAAAAATTGAGCGAATGCACCTGTCATATTATACAGTGCGTTAACGCCACTTATCCCGCCATCAACTACCGTAAACCCAATACCGGTAATTTTATGGGCTAATGTTGCCGGCGGCGGATTAAAACATCCGCTAATTGCTTGGGAGTTCCCAGCGGCCAGCGTGTTTAACTCATTATTCATATCGCCTATAATCCTATCCGGCACTGAATTTAAATATACTTCACTTAAGGAATGCCCGCCGAATGGATCCTGTTCTTCGGCTGCGGAAAGCTTAATGTCGATGTTTGGCTTCAAGGGCCTGCGGGCAGACCCAAAACTGGTCAGCTTTGCCACAATGGTGCTGATAACTTTATCAGTGCTTGAGGTAAGATAATTACCGCTGCCGGCCACCCTATCCGCGGGCGTGGCAATATTGTAAACCGCGATAGATTCTTTGGGTACCCCATTTTTTACCAAATAATCATAAGCAGCATTACTATAAAACGTGCCCTGGGAATGCCCGACCAATAAAATTTTCTGGGTCTGCAATTGGCTATGGACCTGGTTGAGAATATTTACCAAATCGTAGTCCAGCGAAGCGCCTTGGTAACCTTGCATTGTAGACGTAATAAGATCATCAATTCCGGCTACATGCGACGGATTGAAACCGTTAATAAACTCTACATCCGTACGCTTTGTCTTATCTACAAAATTCTTTTTGAGCAAGTTTTTGTCTGATGCAGCCGCAGTGTTATCAGTAAAAATACCGTTAACATAAACCACCGTAACCCCTGGACTGCTACAAGTATTAGCAAGGGCAAAGCTAGGTAGTACCAGTAAAATAGAATATATTAAAAAAGTAATCTTTCGCATTTTAGTTCGTCAACAACGAGGTATCGATATCACACCTCTGCTCAATTGATAACATTAAATACGTAATTATTTCCTCATTTGAGTAAGTATTTGTATACTTATGCAGGTCATCTAATTTCTTCTCTCTTCGCATATCTGTATTTAATGCTAGATTTTCTACTTCCTTTTGGAGTGAACCAGAGGTACTGGGAGCAACATCATCTATACATGTAGTTGCACTAGCCGTCTTCCCAATGACTTTGATTATTATCTTAGAGTCATACGCCCTGGTAAGTTCCAACTGCAATGCTTGCGCATACTGCAATTCAGCGGCTCTTATTTTTGCTGAATTCGGATACTTTGCAAAAATAGCCAACTCAACGTCGTCGCGAATACCGTTATTGTTTGCGTCAATGCCGGCAATCGTTGAATCGTTAAGTTTTTGGTCGGGTACCGGCGGCAAATTCGTACCCATCACGTCAGAAAGATCAATTTTCCTGCTGTTAATCTGGTCAATTGCCTGCTGTGTTTTACTTTTTTCCTGTTCACGGTAAAAACCAAACGACAGCAAAGCAGCATATCCTACCAACACAATCAAATAGACAACAATGACAGCCCGCCAAAGCAATTTCAAATTTGGAAATTTTGTTAGCGCTCTGTTTTTCAGGAAAAAAACAAAAACGGTTCCAAAAAGAATTATTGACATTATGACGGCTTCTATGATGTGTGTTATATCTAATCCGAATCCCAGAACATAAAAAAACAGCACAATAAAGGCTATTACTAATAATTTTCCAATTAAAATAAGTGCTTTTAAAAATATATTCATTTCCTTTTTTTAAAAAATAAAGACACGTCGTTTTTAACGCAAAATCTGCCTCTTAATAATTTTCGTAACGAAAATTAAAGATTTGAGGGCGAAGATTGCAAAAATTGACGAGGTTTATGCGACGCATAAGCCAAGGAAATTTTGGTAATCTGCAGCCAAAATATTTAATTTGCAGTAGATTTATTATTGAGAGGCAGGTTTGCTGATCCAAGAACCTTTGTTTATTATAAAACAAAAAACCACATTGAGAATGTGGATAACTTTTGTGGTGGGTTTTTACATAAGGGAAAAGACTTCTTTTTTAGGGAAGTCTTTGTGATTTATCGGTGTGTGGGGTTGGGTTTTGTTTTTTGGTTTGTGTGGGTGGGGTTGGGAGAGAAAGAGCTGTTGACGAGCCCTTTTGCAAATCTGGTGAGAGATCTACTAAAAGCTTATCAACTTCAGTGTAGCAAATCATACAACCATGTCAAGTCTTCACCCTGTGGATAAAATTATAGGGCATTAATATACAATTCTATCTTACTTAAGAAACAATCGAAAACACAGGGTGAAGACTCAAGGGATAACCTGTGGATAACTCGAAGCGAGCTTGCGAGCGGAGTCCCTCACCTATTTTCAGATAGGTGAGGGACTGTTAGTTTGTTATAATCCCAACAACGCCTGTATCTTATCAATTGGCACGGCTGAAATATATCCACTTGCATCGGCGTAATTTAATCCAACCAGCTCGCCTGCCGTATTAAACAATGGACTGCCTTGCGCAGCTACATCTTGGGGAATAGTTGTTTTAACTTGTCCCGTGCCTGTCGAAGAGTTGCTATCAATTTCTTTTATAATGCCTTCGTCGGCCAGCCAATTATTTTCTTTAGTTGAAGTCGGAGCCACCAAAAACACTTCTTGCCCCAATTTAATATTGCTTACATCAGAAAACCCAACGGTCGGCAAATTATTTTTATCAATTTTCAACACCGCCAAGTTATTTTGGGAATCGGTTTTTACCACCTTGAAATTTACCGGATTGCCGTTGAGAAAAACCACGGAATTTTTGTTGAGCGGAATATTGGTTGCCAGCGTCACCACCAGCCCGTCTGAAGTAACAATAAGCCCGGACTGCATAGCTGACAGCGAAGGATTGCCAACCACCACCACGGAATTTTCCGCCCGAGCCACCGCGTCCTGGATGGCAGTATTTTGCTGGATATACACCTGATTGGTTTTGTTGACCACAATCTTGCCTTCTTTGATGTCTTTGACAAACTGAAAATCCGAAAAATAGGTGCTGGCCAAAAAATACGGCAGCAGCGATACATTAAAAACAAAGGCGCCAAAGGCTCCCAAAACTAATACCCCGACAGTCAACAAAGTCTTTTGTAGAATTGACATTAATTGGCAATGATTACTTTTTTCCAGAATGCGCGGGAAGTTTTTCCAACTCTTTCACTTTTTGCAATAACCGTGGCGTTTCAAAAACAATTCTGCCATTTTCCTCATCAATCAAAACCCTGCTGCCTTCTGATATTTCGTTAGTCACAATCTTAATGGAAAGCGGATCTAAAATCAACCGCTGGATTACCCGCTTTAACGGTCGCGCGCCCAAACTGGCGTCGAACCCTTCTTTCGCCAAAAGTTCTTTGGCTCTTTCCGAAATTTTAATGCTGATTTCTTTTGCCGCCAGCCGCTTTTCAACTTTTGACATTTCCAGGTCAACAATTCGCTTTATCTGTTCTTTTTTCAAGTAGTTAAAGATGACAATTTCGTCTATCCTATTCAAAAATTCCGGCCGGAACTGGTCTTTTAAGGAATCTGTTATTTTGTCTTTCATAGACTCACGTTCGGCGATATCCTGCTTGGTGTTAAACCCAATAGACGACATTTTGTTGATGAAGTCCGACCCGACGTTAGACGTCATAATAATAATCGTGTTTTTGAAAGAAACCATTCTGCCCTTGGAATCGGTCAGCCGGCCGTCTTCAAAAATTTGCAGCAAAATGTTAAACACTTCCGGGTGCGCTTTTTCAATTTCGTCCAACAACACCACCGAATAGGGCCTGCGCCGCACTTTTTCGGTCAATTGACCGGCTTCTTCGTAGCCTACGTATCCTGGGGGCGACCCGATAATTTTGGAAACGGTGTGGCGTTCCATGTATTCTGACATATCAAGCCGTATCATGGACTTTTCGTCATCAAACAAAAATTCAGCCAGCGCGCGCGCCGTTTCGGTTTTACCCACGCCTGTCGGACCCAGGAATAAAAATGACCCCAGTGGCTTGTTTTCCTCTGAAATGCCAGCCCGTGCCCTGCGGATGGCTCTGGAAATAGCCGAAATGGCTTCTTCCTGGCCGATAACGCGCCGATTCAACGTGGCTTCCATGGTTTCCAATTTTTTGGCTTCTTCGGTAATCAAGCGCATCACCGGAATTCCTGTCCAGCGTGAAACCACGCGGGCAACATCTTCTTCGGTCACTTCTTCTTTCAAAAAGTGATGGGTTTTTTGCAGCTTGACCAATTTTTGTTCAATTTGTTTTTGTTCTTTTAAAAGCTGGGGGATTTTCCCGTATTTTATTTCCGCCACTTTTTCCAAGTTGGCTTCGCGCTGGGCGATTTCGGTTTGGTACGAAAGCACATCAATTTTTTCCCTGATGCCTTTTATTTTATTAATCAGCTCTTTTTCGGCGTTCCATTTTACCGCCATTTCTTTTGACTTTTCTTTTATTTCCGCCAGTTCTTTGGCAATGGTTTTCAGCCGCCGTTCGGAATCTTTCTCTTTTTTCAATGCCTGCTTTTCAATTTCCAGTTTAGTAATTTCTTCTTCGTACTTTTCCAGTTCCTGCGGTTCGGATTCAATTTCAAGCCTCAACGCCGAAGCGGCTTCATCCATTAAGTCTACGGCTTTGTCAGGCAAAAAACGGTCGGCAATGTAGCGGGAACTTAGTTCAACCGCGGCTTTAATGGCCGAATCTTTTATCCTGACTCCATGGTGGACTTCATATTTTTCTTTTATGCCCCGCAAAATAGCCGTGGCATCTTCCACGTTCGGCTCTTGCACATAAATAGGCTGAAACCTCCTTTCTAAAGCCGGGTCTTTTTCAATATATTTTTGGTATTCCTTTAAGGTGGTAGCTCCAATCGCCCGCAACTCCCCGCGAGCCAGCGCAGGTTTTAATAAATTTGAAGCATCAATGGCGCCTTCGGCAGCTCCCGCTCCCACCAAGGTGTGCAGTTCGTCAATAAATAAAATGTATTTGCCGGCCGAGCGGCCCAATTCTTTTAGCAACGCTTTAATCCTGGTTTCAAATTCACCGCGGTACTTGGTGCCGGCGATAATTGCCCCCAAATCCAGGGAAATAACCTCCTTGTTTTTCAAAAACTCCGGCACGTTTCCCCGGGCAACCCGCTGAGCAAAGCCTTCCACAATGGCGGTTTTTCCCACGCCAGCTTCTCCGATGAGCACTGGATTATTCTTTGTTCGTCGGGAAATGATTTGCATCAGCCTGCGAATTTCATTGTCGCGGCCGATGATCGGGTCAATTTTTCCGGCGGTGGCCAGGTCCGTCAAGTTCCTGGTGTATTTTTCAATGACTTGGTATTTTGATTCTGGCTCGGGGTCGGTAATGCGCTGGCCTCCGCGGATCTGCGATAAAATTTTCAGTACCGTTTCATAATCCAGCCGTGAAGATTTTAATCCCGAATCTGCCGCAGGGCCTACTAAGCTCACTTTTTCCAAAACCTCTTTTGCCATAGACTTGGTATCAAGCAGCGCCAAAAATAAATGTTCAACCGAGATGAATTCGTCGTTCATTTTGACCGATTCCTGCCTGGCGCGGTCTAGCACTTTTGCCATGTCTTGGGTCAGATAAAATTGGCCGAAGGCCGTGGGTGTCAGCAACGTGGAAATTTTCAATATCTGGGCATCAGTTTTCTTTTTTAAGCTTTCAATATCCACGCCCAATTTTTGCATAATCGTCAAAACCACCGACCCCTCCTGGGAAATCAGTGAGTACAATAAGTGTAATGCGTCAATTTGCTGCTGTCCGCGTTCTTGGGCGATGGATTGGGCCGACAAGATCGCATCTTGCGCTTTATTGGTAAAATTTGTGCCTCCGTTCACTCTTCACCCATGCGAATGTATGATTTTTAGAAAACTTTAATTCGCCGGGGATTATGTTAATTTTTTAATGCTCCCCACCTGCCTTTGGGTGAAGAGTTCATATATACAATTATTACGTTCTATAGTAAATGACGGTTTCATATTATGGTAAAAACGACCATAAATCAACCCCTCTAAAATATGAGAAGCCAAAAAGGCCGTTAACTTTGAGCGGCCTTTTCGTTTGTAAAAATTTTAACTCCTGCTTCCCAGCACCACATCTACATTTATTTCCTTGCCGTCCCGCAACACTTTAAGCGTTACTTTGTCGCCAGGATTATACTTATCAATAATGGTTGCCATGGAGTTTTGGGTGGTGATTTTTTCACCGTTGAGTTCCAGAATCAGGTCTTTTTCTTTCAGGCCGGCCTTATCGGCAGCCGAACCCGCCGTCACCGCAGCTTCACCATTGCCCCCTTTCAGTACAAACGCCCCATAGTTGACCGGTAAATTATATTTTTGTTTGACCGTATCATCAACCGGTATATACCGCACCCCTAAAAATGGGTACACAATTTTGTTGGTCGCGATAATTTGGGTGATATCTTTTTTGGCAATGTTAATAGGGATGGCAAAGCCGACCGTCTGGGCTCCCTCTGCAGTAGCAGTATTAATGCCAATGACCTGCCCCCGTAAATTTAACAACGGACCGCCGGAGTTCCCCGGATTAATGGCGGCATCGGTCTGGATAATACCTTCCAAGGTTTCAGAGAAACTGCCGGCCTGGTCGGACGCACTCACGGTCCTGCCCAAACCCGATACTACGCCCACCGATACCGTGTTGCTGAATTGCCCCAGAGCGTTGCCGATGGCAATGGCTCCCTGGCCAAGTTGCACGCCCGATGAATCTCCCAGCGTAATCGGCGGAAATTTTTTATCTGATTGTATTTTTATAATTGCCAAATCTTGCACCGGGTCCAAGGCCAGCACTTTTGCAGAATACTTTTGCCCATCATTAGTGATAACGGTATAATCGGCGGCGGTATCAGACACCACATGCTTGTTGGTCAGCACCAAACCGGTGTCAGAGACGATAAAGCCAGAGCCTGCGCCGACTTCCTGCAGCTGCGTACCCTTTTGCACGTACTGGGGAATCTGGAATTCAAACGGCGACCCGAACCCCGGAATGTTTCCGAACGGATTTACAAACTGCTCTTCGTACTGCGGCACGTTTTTGGAAATAATAATGCTCACCACCGAAGGCGTGGCTGATTTTACCGAGTCAATAATCGCCTGCTCGTACGAAATATTAGAAACATAGGGCGAAGCGGGTTTTGGCTGCTGGACGATGTTCTGGGCAACATTCGTCTCGGCCTGCTGCCACCACGATTGTGCTTGGTTCTTGAGCGAACTTATGGTTACTTTGCCCAAAGCAAAAGCCGCGGCAACAATAATAACTATCAACAGAACCACCGATTGGAAAACTTTATTCAGCAAAATTTTCCGCCCCACCTCTTTAAAACTAAATGTTGGCAAATCGTACATAACTTAGAATCACTACGGCGAAAGCTATTTTTTTATGGGCTTGCTTTCTTTGTAATGATTGAATTTATACTTGAATATATCAGATTTTACCGGCCCGATAAATACCATGTGCAGCTCGCACAAAAAAAACTTTATTCCGGTTGCTAACCAGCCGTCTTTTTTAAACCTCCGGGTTGAAACCAATAGTTCCGTTGAACGGATAATGCCAAACTTGGCTTGCCTTGCCGCCCGCCGCGCCAGGTCGTGGTCTTCAGCCAGCGTAATAGTTTCATCGTATCCTTTTAATTTTTTAAACAACTCTTTTTTAATGAGAATTCCCATGGCTGCGTGCGGTAACACTTTTTCTAAAGCAACAATCATATTGTCATACAACACTGTCAGCAAAAAAGATTCAAAAGCATTTTTAGGATTGGGTTTAATGGCAAAACTGGCCATATCCAAATTCCTTTTGGTAAATTCCTCCAGCGTATTCTTCAAAAAATTATCCGGCAATACGCCATCGGCATCCAAAAATAAAAGCAAATCTCCTTTGGCGACTTTGGCGCCATTGTTCCTTCCGCGCGCCGGTAAACCACCTCCAATAATCTTACAACCGTATTTTTTGGCAATTTTTAAAGTTGCATCGGTTGACCCGGCATCTGCTACAATCACTTCATACCCCTGTTTGTCCTTAGAATTTTTGAGAGAAGAAAAATCCTGCTTTTTTATTGATGCCAATAATTGTGGTAAGTAATCTTCCTCGTTGAGCGTGGGTATAATAATGCTCAGCATAAATAAAATACGATTGTTTAGTTATAAACGATTCATTTTTGAAAAAATTCCTTGGCTTAAACTCATAAAACTACTTTTGAAAGACTTCTTTCGCGGCATTCCAAATTTGCGGCTGGTTATGCTTTTCCCTTAGCCAATACCAACCATTCTGTCGCCCCGCATCGGCGGGGCTCCTTCAAAACCCTCGGTTTTGAATAATTTCCTACACGGGAAGGAAAATTCCTTCCCGACCCCTTTCTTCCGAATGGCGGTATTGGCTGATAAAACTATTTCTGGAATACTTCTTTGGCGGCATTCCAAATTTGCGGCTGGTTATGCTTTTCCCTTAGCCAATACCACCATTCGGTTCCCCAGAAATAAAATTCGTCAAATCCGGTTTTTTTGGCATAGCTGACATTTGCATTAAACTGGCCTAAGCTCATGGTTTTTTCCTGCTCTTGTAGCGGCATGTTGTACAATGCCTCTGGACCCCAAGGCTCTGCCTGAAGTTCAACGTTGATAACTTTTTTGCCAAAGAATGCTTTTACGAGCTGCGCTTTTAACCAGTAACTCATCGGTGGCAGGGGGAAATCAATGTAAAAACCGTAGTTGCCTACGATGCGGACCCAAACCCTTCGGTACATGGTCGTTCCCACGATGTCTCCGACGTTTGCGGCTCCAAACCAAAGTGACTGCTCTCCGGAATCAGAAACAATCACTGGCCTTGTCGGGTCAAGCGATTTTATCAGGCCCACTTCTTTTTCCAAAAAATCGCTGTCGTACCACGGGCATTCGCCGAATTTAAACAACGGTTCGTTTTCAGCCTGCCAGGCAACAATGGCCTTATTGTCTTTATACCGCAGCACCACCTCTTTAATATAGGCTAAAATTTCCTGTTGCTGGGATTGCTTTGAAAGGCTTTCAGCCCAGCTTGGCACATGGCACTCCGGCCAGCGGCCTGTTTTCATGCCAAGCACGTAAATTAAATTTGCACCGTGGCTTTGGGCCTCTGCCACCTGCCAATCGGTATCTTTGAAATAAAACTCGCCTTTTTTGCCCTCAACCCAGTCCCACTGCGGCAATAGCTTGATATGCTTTGCGCCCAAATCTTCCAATATTGCTAAGTACGTTTTTTTCCAATCAAGCCCCAGTGTCTCCGCCTGCATTTGGGAAAAATTAACTCCCCAGGTTATCTTTTTTGCCTGCGGGGGATTCACAAAAAACAGCAGCCACAAAAAAAACAGCACAACAATGACGAGAATTAAAATAACCATGTTAAATATTTTTTTCATTCACTAACAAAAATAAACACCATCCTTACCTGGATGCCTACGATGCTTTGCCTGCTTTTATAATCAACTTTTTTACCATGCTGTCTGTTTTTTTCACAAAAGAATTTATTTCTTTTAACAGCTTTAATCTTTCTTTAGGGGAAACACTTGCCTTATTTAATTTTTCCAGTGCTTCTTGTATTGATTTTTTTGTTAATTTCTTTGCCATAGTTTTTATATAAATTAATTTATTCTAACTAGTTATCATCGTATTTTTCAACAAGATTATCTTTTAACTTTTTTATTTGGCTTTCAGTATCGTCTTCGACTGGTAATGGCTCCTCCACCTCCCCAACTGGTTGCGCCCCTATTGCTTCACCATCTTTTGCTATTACTACTTCAGCTTTTTCTCTTTCAGATCTCCTTATGTCTCTTTCCCGCTCTTTCTTTCCCCATCCTAAGTAGGCCACTGCCTTAGCAATTCCCCAAAAAACTACTTCGCCCAACACACTCGTTGCTACCTCCGAAATATTTTTACCTTCGGTTAAGTCTTTTATGCCTAACCCTACTCCGCCTGCGATGTAAATCCTAGCCGCAAGATTGATTGTTGGATTAGACTGGACAAAGTTTTTGATTTCCTGAATACCTGCCATAAGAACTTTCTTTGCTTTTTCGGGTAAACTTTCATTTGCCTGCAGTTCCTCTAACTCGTCCAAATGTTCATTGAGCTCTCCAATATTTTCTTGGAGTTCTGCTTGTACTTCTTTTATTTCCCCTTCCAATGGATTCTCTTCTGTTTGCTCAATGGTTGAATTAACTTTTTCCAGTTGGTCATCTTGGGGTATTTGTTTTTCTGAATCTAAACCGTCTGGATTTTCCATATTTTTGTATAATTATTAATAGTATGCTACTTTTCAAACACTAATATTCATCAGAGCCAAACATCTTCCTAAGGCGGGTTATAAACTACGCCCCATTCGTCTTTTCCTGGCTCTTTGTTCATCCTCATTTCTTTTTCTTTGTTCTTCTTCAGGTGTTAATGGAATCGCCTGCTTTCTCTCTTCCGCTTCTATTTCGCGGGCTTCCTTTGAACCAGCCTCATAAACTTCTCCGATTCTAATATCGTCATCTGTCACTTCTTCTGCCACTGCCATTTCACTATCATCCCTTGTTACTTCTTCTAGTATTGGTGTTTCCATATCAGCCGACTCCACCGCTTCTGCAAAGGGAAGGTCTTCTTCACTTTTTTTCTCCTCAATACCTTGCTCCCTATTCGCCAGCCCTTTTGCCGCATCGCTTTCTTCTATACTTTTAGCTACTTTTTTTAGTTCTTCTGACATCTTTTTTTGCCTCTCGTCCTCTTTTTCTAAATCTTTTTCTAAATCTTCTTGATGAGCCATGTTTTTATTGTATTTATTTAATAATATTACTTTTATATACTATAAACCAATTAAATGTAATAAAAAAGCCCCCGAAAAGCAAAACGCTTTTCGGGGGTATTGCAAGAATCGGAGACAGAAGTTACGACTCCCTGGCGGTTTCCTTCAGCCGCCTTTCGTTTTCCCATTGCCAGGCCATCAGCAGTACTTCGCCCCGACCTGTAAGGAAACAGGCAGTGATCGCAATCCACTCCCAAACGAAGTTCGTGGCGTGGCGCAGAATGCCTTTTCTTTTAGAATGGGGCATTAAGTGAGGACTCACCAATACCTCCACCCTCTTCAATGGGTCAAAGTTGCCGGACTTGATTTCGACAAGAAAGCATCCTGCGTAGAATACCACACCGGCGACAAAAACCCAGAAAGCCACGCCCGTAAGATCACCTGTAATAACTCCCCAAACGCACACCACAAACGCGCCCACACCTGCGCCGAAGTAGAAAAGGTGCAAAACGCCAGCAAAGCTGATCTTGCCTACAGACGGGAACCCATAGTCGGGTTTGTGGTTTTTACCAAGGCACATTTTCAGAAATGCCAAGGCGCTGACCACCATAATGGGTAAACCCCACCAAAGGTTGGCAATGTCTTGCATCACCAAGTAGACAAACCCATTGATGATGAGTGGCACGCAAGCCCCATCGCCCCACGTCATTGTCCAGAAGTCCTGGATATGCAAGAACTTTTGATTAGTTCCCGGAATGAGGGAATGACGGGGAGGGAGTGTCTCATCAATTTGCTGCGCCGCGAGCATCGCGGTCATGCACAAAATGTTGACGGCAAAAACCGCAAACACAATGACCCAGAATTCCATCGCGAAACTCCTTTAAGGAAACAGGCAACTAAACAGCCTATTTACCCCGAAACAATCGGAGCAAAAAATGCTGTTTTTTGTTAAAGTCCATCGTATTTTGATTATAGCATAAACTCAGTACTTGTCAATAGTTTGATTAAATCCCCTGCCGCTTAACAAATCAGGTAAATTTTGGTATATTAAATCAACCACTATACAAAAATATGTTAAGCATTATTATTCCCACCCTCAACGAAGAAGAAGGAATCGCCAAAACAATTTGCTCAATTCCGGAAGACATACGCAAAACTTCGGAAGTCATTGTCACCGACGCCTCTGATGACGTTACCCCGATTATTGCAAAAAATCTCGGAGCGACGGTGCTGAAAGAGAAAAAAGGCAAAGGTTGGCAAATGCGCCAGGCGGTTAAAAAAAGCAGGGGCGATATTTTAATTTTCATGGACGGCGACGGAACCGACCCCGGCCAATACATCCCAAAATTACTCAAAAAACTGGAAAAGGCACACTTGGTGCTGGGCTGCCGGAGTTCGCGGGTTGCCTTGGTGTTTGCCACCAGCCACCCCAAAAAAGTCAAACAGCTTATTTTAATTACCCCGGTGGTAAAAGTTGACGGATTGCTCGACCGCATTGTTTCGCTTTACTACGAAATCACCGGTGTTTTGCCCGCGTATTTGCAAAAGATATTATTATCCAATGGTTTTGGCAAAACCATGGGCGACCGGATTATTTTCAAATCCGCCAGCGACAGGGTGCATAAAAAAATCATAGAGCGCGATATCAAAGAAATAAAAAAACTCAATCCACAAATAAGTATTGAGCTCTTTGACGAATTTTATAAATTCAGCCTGGTTCCGATGGGCCAGATGGTTAAAAATAAATCTTTGATTATCGCCTGCGCGGCTGA
>Ga0207152_1053_pt1 | contig 24343 bp, 22 predicted proteins | sample Alteio_BWMinHeat_30_FD_153590 | JGI IMG/M metagenome (GOLD analysis project Ga0207152, IMG submission 153590) | Enriched cells from forest soil in Barre Woods Harvard Forest LTER site, Petersham, Massachusetts, United States -... | ecosystem: Environmental > Terrestrial > Soil > Temperate forest >... | reverse complement strand
ATCAACTTGTGCTTGCACTTTTTCGGACCCGCCGGTAGGACGTTTGTATTTATTATTTCTACCCTTGGCGATAATTCTGGCCTTTACCGTATCGCGTAATTGCAAGTCAATAAATTGGCGTATCTCTTTTTTGATCGCTTCGTCATAAATGGGAAAGCCTGCTTCGACCCGGTGACTCAGATTACGCGTCATCCAATCGGCACTGGCAACATAATATCGCTCTTCGCCGCCGTTATGAAAAATAAAAACACGAGCATGTTCTAAATAACGATCGACAATACTTACTGCCCTGATATTTTCACTCATCCCATAGACTCCGGGAATAGCACAGCAAATACCGCGAACGATCAGACGGATCTTCACACCTGCATTACTGGCTTCATAGAGCCAGCCGATCATATCTATATCTTCGAGACTATTGAGCTTGACGATCATTTCAGCGCGTTTTCCTTCTTTCGCAAATTTCATTTCCTTCTCGATACGTTTTTCAAAAAATTTACGCATCATGAAGGGAGCGACAATAAGATGCTCAAATTCGGCCTGCCGTTCTTTTCTTCCGAGGATCTGAAAAACTTCTTTTACTTCTTTTGTCAGGCGTGTATCGGTAGTAAATAAACCGATATCAGAGTAGATCGCCGCTGTCTTTTCATTAAAATTGCCTGAGGCAAGATAACAATATCGTTTTTTTTCGCCGCGCTCCATCCGAGTTACAATGCATAACTTGCAGTGAACCTTCAGGCCTGGAAAGCTATACAGTACTTTTACTCCGGACCGCTCAAGTTCTCCTGCCCAGAAGAGATTCATCTCTTCGTCGAACCTGGCCTTGATCTCGACAAATGCAGTAACTTCTTTGCCGTTTTTAGCTGCCTCTTTAAGAGCTTCGACAATTTTCGAATTCGTTGCTACCCGGTACAGTGTGATCTTGATAGCAATAACAGCCTGGTCTTTTGCGGCCTGATTAATAAATTGAAGGACATAGTCATACGTCTGGTAGGGATAGAAAAGAAGTATATCCTTTTGTGACATTACACTGAATATGGAACGCGCATCGACAAGATCACGGTGTGCAAGTGCCGGCTGCGGCTTATCTTCAAGACCGGAAATTCCAGGATTAGGAAAGGACATCAGATCGCTAAAATTATGATACCGTCCGCCGGGAATAAGATCTTCATCCGTTAACTTAAAATATTTAGAAAGGTACTTGAGCATTTCCTGCGGCATCTGCGGATCATATAGAAAACGTGAGGGCAGGCCTTTTTTTCGTGCTCCCAATCCTTCCTGAATCTTGGTAAGGAGATCGCCCTGAAACTCGTCATCAATATGTAGTTCGGCATCTCGTGTCATTTTGAATGAATAAGCACCAAGCACATCATGGCGAACAAAATACTCACGAAGTGCAAGGCGAATGACATCGTCAAGAAACATCACATACATATTCTTCCCTTTTTTCTCCAGTGTGAAAAAACGCGGAAGTTCGTTCGAAGGAATTTCGAGGATCGCATACTCAGTATTCTTCTCTTTTACTGCTTCCGGACCCACTTTCACTTCACTCCGTTGAAGAAGATCCAGGACAAAGTACAAACTTCGGCTATTAATAAATGGATCGGTCGTTGTCTTCGCAGGAAATACAGGTTTTAAGAGCGGGAGGACTTTCTCAGTAAAATATTTTCTGACTTGTTCGGCTTGTTGTTCGGAAAGTTCTGTTTCATTGACGAGAAAAATATTTTGCCTCCGGAGAGCGGGAATAATTTGTTTCAGAAATATTTTACCGAATATTTCTTGCTGCGCATTGACAATTTGATGAATTTTTTTAACTAACGCTTTCGGGTCTATATCCAACTCTTTATGCTCGGCTTTTTTTAGATTAAGCAGACTTCTGAGCGAGGCAACGCGTACCCGAAAGAATTCATCGAGATTCGAAGAATAGATTGCAAGAAATTTTATCCGCTCATACAGCGGATTGCGCTCATCCCGAGCTTCCTGCAATACGCGTTCATTGAACTGCAGCCAGCTTATTTCACGGTTCGTAATTCGAAATCCTTTTTTCATGGATTGTTAGTACAATAATTTCGTCTGTTACGATTCCAGGACCGGTATTCATCCTTTCCGGAATTGGACTGCCCGCCACTTTGAAAAGAGAGGCTTGCATTTATTTCTTTGGTATTTCCCTGTTGATGTCACCGGAATATCATTCCCGAATATTACCACTTTCGGCGCTTTGGAAAATGGTAATCGCTCCTGACAAAAAAAGAGCACATCTTCAGCGGAAATTTGTATGCCCTCTTGTTTTTGAACGTATGCGCCAACCTCTTCTCCGTAAAAATCATTTTCGAAGCCAACGGCAATACCCGCTTTCACACCCGGGCATCTGGCAATCACTTCATCGATCTCCAGGGGAGAGAGATTTACTCCACCGCGAATGATCAATTCTTTTAGCCTTCCGGTAATAAAGAAATAGTTATTGCCTGCTTGATCACGTTCATAAAAGCCTTCGTCTCCGGACCTGAACCACCCATACGAAAAGGTCTTTTCATTCGCTTCGTCATTATGATAATAATATTTCATCACATTGAAGCCGCGAATAGCAATCTCTCCTTTCTGAGAAGGAGCGAGTTCATTCCCTTCCTCATCTGCAATCATCATTTCATTCTGTGGAAGAGCACATCCTATTGAAGGAAATCCGAAATCACGCATCCAGTGCTTATGCTCTTTTCCTGAAAGGGATATTGGCAAGTAACAGGAATAGCATGTCGTTTCCGAGAGCCCGTAACCATGCACTATCGGGATATCGAATCTCTCCTCGAATTGTTCGCCAAGTTCAACCGTCAGCGGGCCTGCACCGCAAATGATATGACGGAGTGAATCGTACTTTGGCTTTCTGGTTTCAGTCTTATAATACTCCAATAAAAAAGCAAGCAGCGTCGGGACAACACTTACAACATTGACACTCTCATTCTGTATACGTTCGAAAAAATATTCCGATTGGAATTTCTGATTGAGAATGACACTTGCTCCTGCATACATTGGTGTCATGAGCGTTACGATCGTACCATTCACATGGTGAATGGGCAGAACGCACATCATTCGCTGAGAGTTAGTAATATCGTGCCACTCGGAAATTCCCTTTGCGTCTGCAAGTAAATTATACTGTGTCAGCACGACGCCTTTCGGATTACCTGTCGTACCGCTTGTGTACACTATAAGAGCCTCATCATTTTTCGTTACCGCCTCACTTGAGGAAAAGATCGATTTTGATTTAAGAAGTTCTTCATCGAAGTTAATCAGCTTCCTCTCCCCGTACTGAGGGTGAGGGTCGGGCTCACCACAAATCACTGTTGTCCCGATTGAGGAAACACCATCGATAATTGGCACTACCCTTGATATGTACTCTTTCCTCAAAAAGACCAGCTTCACACCACTATTTTCTAAAATATATTTGATGCGGGCATCATCTTCGGATAAACTAACCGGCACAACACATATTCCCATTAACCAGGCAGCAAAATACTGGACAACCGTATCAGCATGATTATGCGAGATCGTTGCAATCCTATCTCCTCGCTCTAAGCCATGTGCTCGCATAAGATTGGCGCACATTCCACAGAGCATAAAAAAATCTTTGTAATTATCTTCATGTCGATTTCCCTCTAGGTCATAGTAAATAAGGAACGGCTTCGTGTCATAATCGCGGGCGCGTTTGAACATCAGCTCGCCGATATTCTCAAAGCCTACGTATCCCGCGTCGCTTTTCGGATCGGTGATCGTCCTGGCATGATCGATCTGTATTTGAATTTCCTGACTGAGCATTTCGATATTTGTAGTAAATCCCTGCAAATTTACGGGAAGAAATACTCACTATTGAATTAATCGCCTGCTAATGAATAATTATTAACCAATAGGTACAGTAACATCTGTATTTTTAAGCCGTTAGGATAAGAAGACCTTACGAATTAATTTTAACTATCAATACACTATTATGAAGATTAACTACAAAATCACGAATGTGGCATCGGTATTGCTTCTTTGTTCTGCTTTTTTGCTGGCAAGTTGTGGAACAAGTAGTCTCGGAAGATTAGATACTCCTTCTGGCAGACCGGAAGTCACTATTGCAAATTCGAGTATACAGCCTGTCATGGATGGTATTGCCGCATGGCTTGCTTCACAAGGAAGGACTATTTTGGAAACGAGCGCTTATACCATTTCAGCTTCGTTCACAAAACCTTACTCTTTCATCGGAATCAACACTAAGAAATTTTATTCTTCAGTTTACACAATAGTACAAGACGGTACAAATGTTGAACTTTATGAAAAAACTGAGTCGGGCCTCAGTGAACTTAACGAACAATCAGATTATGAAGATATGCAAAAGGAACTTACCCAGATCGCCGAATTTATAAAAACGAGATCATCGGCAGTACCTACGAGATAATGATATCATATTTCACCAATAATCCCGGAAGCCCGGGGACGGAAAATTTAGCTTTTTTGATTCTGTTGTTTTCCGGATCGATACTATAATTATAGGAAGTAGAGAGATCGGCCTTCTCCAGATTTGTTTTGCCGAAGACCGCATTTTTAAGATTACACCTGATAAAAACGGATGATGAAAGATCAGCATCATCAAAAAAGGCTCTGATAAGAGAACAATTATGGAACTCCGTTTTCTTTAAATGTAGTCGTGCCAGGGAGACATAATCCATAATACAATCTTCAAAATAGAGTGAGATCATTGAGGAATTTGAAACACTGAAGTCGATGCCGATCAACTTGCAGCCAATAAACTTTACATCCCGAAATCCGGTACCTTCTACTTTCGCATTACTGAGATTGCATCCGGTGAATGTACATTGGATGAAGGCAAAATTATTCAGCTGTGTCTCCGTAAAGTCGCAGCGAGAAAATGTACACTCTTCATAATCTGCAATGACCAGGGGTTCTTTAGAAAAATCAATATTTTCGAAAGATCTATTCTCGAAATATTCTTTCATCAAAAAAAATTATATTACTATCTTGAGGAGATCCGAAATATCCTGAAGTTCATAATCTGCACCATGATCGGCAAATCCTGTTACATTGCCATAAAGTGCAAAAGCAGTTTGCATCCCGACTGCTTTCGCTCCGACAATATCTCTTTCGGGCCAATCCCCTACCATCAGGGCTTCGTCCGGCTTGACGCCAAGTTTATTTAATGCCATGCGAAACGGTTTTTCCGATGGTTTGCGCTCACCCGTTTCGTCGAAGGTAACGGCAACATCGAAAAAATGATGAAAGTTAATATAGCATAGACGCAGCCAGGCTTCGCGGCTCGGTGCATCGGTGAGTATTGCAAGTTTTACTCCACGGCGGATCAGCATCATCAGTGTTGCCGTCACATGCGGATAGGGTTTCAACGCCGCTTCTCGCGCTCTTCGATACGCGATAATCCCTGAAGCAAGAACTCGGTGATCGATCTTTTGAAAGATATTAAAGATCAAATCGTCAAATACTTGCTGGTATTCAATACCCCGCTCCTTGTAAATGGCGTCGATACGCTCCCGTATTTCTACCGGCTCGAGATCCAGACCGGCATCGACCATGGCATCAATCGCCGCATCGATGGCGCGACGCTTCATCGACATAAAATCGACAAGCGTATTATCCAAATCAAAAACTACAGCTTTAATCATTCGGGTTTGTTTTCGTGCATTATCGTTGTACAAAACTACGAAGGAATGGATTCGGCGATTATTTCTATAACATGACGGACAGGAATTGAAGATTTTTTTTCACGGAGTCCTTTTGCTAATTGCAATAGGCATCCTGCATTCGCCGTTACAAGTATATCAGGTTCTTGTTGTGAAATAATCTCCATTTTTCGGTCCAGTAAGGATTCCCCCATTTCCGGATGCTCAATGTTATGGGTACCGGCGCTGCCGCAGCAAATAGTATTTTCATCTAATGAAAAAACCTGGGCGTTAGTAACAAGTTTTAATAATTCGATAGGTGCATCTATTATTTGCTGACCATGATACAGGTGGCATGGAGCCTGGTACCCGATCAAGGCATTTTCTGCTAACTGTAAGTCCATCGCGAGTAATTCATCTTCATGAAATTCCAACAGAAATTCTGAAATATCACGCATTTTTTTTCTTACGTTTAGTGCTCTATCATACTCTGCGGTCCCTTCGAAATGTTTATAATAATCCTTCATCATCGCTCCGCATCCGGCAATATTCGTAATGTAATAATCCACTGATGCAGATTCAAGAGTAGTGATTGCATGCAGCGCGAGCTCTCGTGCCCGGTCACCGAACCCAGCATGGGAGACAAGTGCACCGCAGCACGTAATTTCAGGAATAGTATGAACATCATATCCAAGATGATTCAGAACTCGTACCGTTGCATCGTTAATACGAGAAGTAAAAAGATCGCCGATACAACCAATAAGGATGCCGACTGATCCTCGGCTTTCATTCACTGCAGGATAAATACCGGCGCGTTGTTTTGGGAATGTAACCGTATCGGGTAGTAATGCTAACGATGTTGCAAAACGTTTTAATGGGAAATTTCTCAGATCAAAGGTATCTTGGAACAATCGAGCAAATCTTGTCTTCGTGAGAAGCGCGAGTGGATACTGCAGCAAATGAATAAGTTTCGGCGAGCCGAGAAGTTTTGTGTAAATGAATGTTCGAAGCCAATTTGGCGAATGAGTATCATTAATAATTTCTCTCGTTTGTTCCATCAAAATTCCGAACTGTACACCTGATGGACAGGCCGTTTCGCACGAACGACAGACAACACAGGAATTTTCATGTTGAATAAAAGCAGGATCGGTTGCAGCAATGTGCCCTTCTTCCAAAGCTTTCATCAGATAAATTCTTCCACGAGGACTGGACATTTCCTCTCCCGTTACGAGATAGGTAGGACAATGTTCAAGGCACAAGCCACAATGAATACAAGCTTCTAATTTCTGTGAGCGTCCGCTGAACTCCGGTGTCGCTATGGAATGTAACTCCGTCATTTTTTTTCTATTGGGAAGACTCGGAAATGGGAATCCTTAGCTTCTATTGTTGAAGTATCTTCGTTTACAGGTACGAAATCGTATTTCAAGAGAATTCTGTCAGGATCGAAAACACGCCGAACCTGATGTAATAGCGTTTCCACTTCAGGTAAAAGGATTCTTTTATTTTTCTTATCATACGTATGAATCAATTCTTTTATCCCAGTTTTCCATATCTCCTCGCCCACTTCTTCTGTCGCCAAACCTCCTGCGTTTATACTTCCCATGTCGGCTAACACATTTTCTTTATATCCCAAAAGCTCAACAAGAAGCTTCCCACGGAATTCTTCAATACATGCCGGACGAAATCGTAACAGTTTTTGACGCATTTCCAAAGGGGCAACGAACCGGTAAAACATTTCCGGAATCGGCTGGACTTTCATCGTCAGATCCAGAATAACTCCAAAGTGCCCTCGTGAGCCACAGAAAGCGCGGTGAATATCATAACCGGCCACAGATTTGACAACACGCGATCCGCTTTTGAAGATCTCACCTCTTGTGGTAGAAAATGTCCCTCCAAGTATAGCTGTCCGAAGCATTCCAAATGTTTTTGCACGAGGATGATAATGATCCGTGGCAACCGCCGCTCCAAGAATTTGTTCGGGGGTTTCATCTGCACAGAGTACTGGAATCCATTGTTTCTTTTCTTTTAGAGTACTTTGTAATTCCTCAAGAGTAATTCCCGCCTGAACGGAAATGATCATCTCTTCAGGTTCATGGAGTAATACCTTATTGAAATGCAATAAAGAGATAGTTTCCGCTCGTGGATGCTCATGCTCTCCGCCGGTAATATGAAGCGGCAATTTATCCCGATTCCGGAGAAATTGTGAAACTTCTTCATTTGTATTTGGAAAGAATGGCATTAGACGGCAATAGCAATAGGGTGAGGTAATTTACTGAGTGCTAACTGTCCACATGCAGCTTCGATATCTTCCCCAGAGCTTGAGCGTACCATCACTTGCACACCTTCGGACTTTAGGAGAGAATTAAAACGGATAAAATTCGTCTCTGAGGCCGGATGCAGTTCTGCTCCCATACCGATTGGGTTAGTAAAATCAATTCGGTGAAATGGAATAACATTTACTTTACTCGGTAACCTCCTGGTGATCCTGGCAAGCCGTTTCGCATCCGCCTCCTTATCATTAAGTCCATCAAATAGGATATATTCATAGGTAACCGGAATACCAGTCTCCTTATAGTATTCATCCATAGCCGAAAGAAGTTCTTTGATCGGATGTGCGCGATTGATCGGCATTAATTTTGAACGAAGTTCATCGGTCGTTGCATGAAGGCTGAGAGCTAGTTTTACCCCGAGCTTTTCGTGAGCAAATTTCCGTATCTCATCCGGTAATCCGCTTGTCGAAACGGTGATCCGCTTTCCTCCGATAATATCAAGTTCGGGATCAGTAAGAATTTTCAGCGAACAAACAACATTATCGTAATTCAGCATCGGCTCGCCCATGCCCATATAAACGATATTGGTGATCTTCTCACCGGTCAGTCGCTCAACTTCGAAAAATTGGAGAATGATCTCAGCAACAGTAAGATTTCGTTTCAACTTCATCGAAGCCGTTGCACAGAATTTGCAATCGAGTGGGCAGCCAACTTGTGTAGAGAGACATAACGTCTTCCGTCGTGACTCGCCTTTGGCATCACGCATCTCGCTTGGAATAAGCACAGATTCAATTTCAAATCCATCAGCGAGCTTAAAAAGAAATTTTATCGTGCCATCAGTACTGACGGATTTTTGAGTCAGCATAATAGTACCGATCGTAAAATGTCTTTCTAATTCTGAACGCAATGTGGCAGGGAGCTGTGTCATTTCCGAAAAATGCTGAGCCCTTCTGGTATACAGCCAAGTATAAATTTGTTTGGAACGATAGGCAGGAACCTCCGGAAGTATTTTGTTAATAGCAGCTTGCATCTCAGGCTGTGTTAATCCCAGCAGATCATTTCCTTTGTTTTTTAGTGAGCGATTCATTTTTTACTAATTACCGTTCTATTACATCTAACAAGAAGATGTCACAACAAATTACGTTCGCACCGATCTTTACGTTTCGCAACCCCCATGGGCGGGATCAGCTTTTGGCATGGAGAAAGGCGTTGCGCAATGAAAACAAGAAACTTGTCTTTACGAATGGCGTCTTCGATATCCTCCATCATGGTCATGTTTCGTATCTGAAAGAAGCTCGGAACCTAGGAGATGCCCTAATTATCGGCTGCAATGCAGATACATCCGTTCGAAGATTAAAAGGCGATAAACGTCCACTGCAAAATGAAATGGACCGGGCAACTATCCTTGCATCACTAAAACCCACTGATTGTATTGCCATTTTCGACGATGATACTCCGCTTTCGTTAATAGAATTTATTATACCTGATATTCTCGTCAAAGGCGCAGATTGGAGCATTGAAAAAGTTGTCGGTCGTGAAATTGTTGAGCAACACGGTGGAAAAGTGCTAACACTTCCTTTTCTTGAAGGCAGATCGACAACGGGAGTGGTTGAGACCGTTATCGAGCGATATGGGAATAATCGTTAATCGCGGAGATCTATCATTTTTACACCCTTGGGAGTATCAAAAGAAAAAAGCGAATTATCTAATTTTTTCATCGATCGTATTTTAATATTTCCCGCAGCAATATCTCCTTTAGCGGACCGTGCCGTGATCTTTGAGATCGAAATCCCCTTTTTCGACCTTGTAAAAACGAAATTCAGGCGCGATATCCCTCCGATATTTTCCATGACCTTTGAAATATTCTGTGAGGGCGTAAGAGCAAGTTCATAGGTATGTTTCTTCTTTACAAGAACGCTCGAGTAATTGGTAGAGAACCTGATCAGTTCTTGTATATTAGAGAGCGAGCCGCCTTTCGTATCAACTTTATCAACCACAACCTCTTTTTTCGATTTCCCGTAATGCCAGATCGTTACACCATCGCTGATGATAAGATCTTTCGAATTATCGATCCTGAACTTCGATGAATTATTTGCGAACGTCAGCACATTTTTATCGCCATCGAGGGTAAAAGAAATGGATGTTGCCGCTCCCTTAGAATAAAGGTTTTCCAATTCTTTCGCCATTTCATCCGCCGTTTGTGCCGAAGATGTGATCGGAAAAAGAAAAAAGACAATTATACAGATAAATATATTATGCTTCATGTAAAAAAGTATAGAGTTTGTTTTTTCTTTCATGCCATTCTTCACTTGTTATCGCATAGATATTGGTATCTTTCCAAGAGCCTCCAAGATGTAGAGCGTTAAGCGCAGTACCCTCGTAACGAAGTTTCAATTTCTCGGCCATCCGTAAACTTGGCACATTATCGGGGACTATCCAAAGTGAGATGCGATGCAGTTTTGCGAATTCAAATGCATAGTGCAATGCAAGAACCAGTGCTTCAGTAGCATACCCCTTATTGAGGTACTCATTACCTATCCAATAACCGATGAATGCCGACTGTGCAACATTACGAATGACATTCGTAATGCCGATCTGCCCGATGATCGCTTCCGTTTGCTTCAGAATAATTGCAAAGCGGTAATCCAAGCCATCATCCCACCGTTCGTTTGTGGTGCGGAGCATTTCCCGCATCATCCTGATTCCTTCCACATCCGATGCCGGCTCCGATTTGAGCGGACTATACGGTCCCAAATGCTGCTTCATGCCCTGCTGCTCTAATGCATAAAATTCCTCGGCATCACGAACGTCGAATTGCCTCAGGAGCAATCGCGGCGATTCAACTCTCCTGGGAAGCGGATAAAGAGGTTTAAATTCTTCGAGCATCTTCTGCAGGAATTTCCGCAATATAAAAACGCTCTTCCAGAATTTCCTTCGTTCTTTGGTGACGGTACTCGAACATATCTTCCATCATTTTTTTTACCGATATCTTATCGGCAAGCCGACCTATCATTCCAAAGGGCGGTTCATATTCGAGATGATCTTTCAACTCTGTCAGCGAAGCGCATGGCTGGCTGAATGTCCGCTCGTGCCGGAAGTATTTCATCGGGCCGGAAATCATGAGGTCGGTAAGCCTGACGGGTCTGTCGTACTCGCTGATTCTTACAACCCATCGGCTTCGAAATGCACGATACATCGTCATTTCGACCTCGATCATTTTATTCTGCCCCTCACCAGACTCATGAATAAGTTTTGTTTTCATCCATGGTGGTGACATGAGTCCAAGATTTTTTTGGTCCAGATGAAAATCAAAGACAGCCTCGATAGGCGCGGCAATAGTAATTTTTTTTTCGATAACCGTCATTATCCTAATGCTTCAAGTACTTGGTCGACATGACCGGTCACCTTCACTTTCGGAAAGACTGCCATGATCTTCCCTTTTTCATCGATAACAAAAGTAGAACGAACGATCCCCATATATTTCCTGCCGTACATAGATTTTTCCTGCCAGACATCATATGCATTCGCAATCGTTTTATCGGTATCGGCAATGAGCGGAAACGGAAGATCGTATTTCTCTTTAAAATTCTGATGCGATTTTTCGGAATCGGGACTAACACCAAGCAGTACTACGCCTTTACGTTTTATCCGTGAATACGAATCACGAAAATCGCAGGCTTCTGCAGTGCATCCCGTCGTATTATCCTTCGGATAAAAATATAAGACAACTTTCTTGCCTTTGAAATCCTTCAACGAGATCTTATTCCCGTTTTCATCGACACCGGAAAAATCCGGTGCTTTATCGCCAACTTTCAGCATAGTACTGGTAAAAATATTAATATCGTATTTCGGATAACATCTCTGCCGATATTTGGTGCCCAAAGATTGATGATAGACTTTGAATCCATCCCTGGCGAAACTCTGTTGATGAAAACCGCTATAATACCGCATGTCAAAAGGAAACATACTTTGGGTTGACGATGAAATAGATCTTCTGAAGCCCCATATCATACTACTCGAGCAGCGCGGATACTCCGTTCGTACTGCTACCAATGGGCACGACGCCATTGCGCTGCATATCGAATCCCCTGCCGATCTCATCTTTCTCGATGAAATGATGCCCGGTTTAGGGGGGCTCGAAACATTGAATGAGATCAAATCCAAATCTCCGGCTACGCCGATCGTGATGGTCACCAAGTCGGAGGAAGAAGATCTGATGGAGCAGGCGATCGGCAAAAAGATATCTGATTATCTGACCAAACCTGTTAATCCAACACAAGTCCTTCTTGCTGTCAAGAAATTCTTAGAAGGCAGGCAAATTTTAGGCGAAGCCGTGAGCCGCGATTATACGCAGGAATTTGCGCGCATGTCTTTCAATCTCATGAATGCACAAACTGCTCAGGATTGGATAGATATGTATGTAAAGCTCGTGAACTGGGAAATGGAGCTGGACGAACATGGTGGCCTTGGACTCGCACAAACACTTTCCGATCAGAAGCGTGAGATGAATTCCGAGTTCGGGAAATTTTTCGAGCGCAATTATAAGCGATGGGTCGATACTATCTATACGCGTGATAACGCAGCAAACCGGCCTGCGCTCTCTCCCGATATTACCGAAGAATGGGTGGTCCCGACTCTGAAAGAAGGCAAGCAGAACGTTATTTATTTTGTGATAGACTGCATGCGGCTCGATCAATGGAAGATCATGGAGCACGAGATCCGCAATCTGTTCAAGATCACTACAGATTATTACTACGGTATCATCCCATCGGCTACGCCCTATGCCCGCAATGCGATTTTTAGCGGACAATTTCCTTCCGAGTTCGGCAAGACCTTCCCCGATACCTGGACATCCGGCGACGACGAGCATTCGCAAAATAAAGACGAAGCGCTAATGCTGAAAATGCTCCTGGAGAGAAAAAAAGTGAAGCTCCGGGCCGATCTGAAATATATTAAGATCATCGACCGCGACTTCGGCTCAGGTATTGCGCAGAATATTGTTACGTATGCGCGCAATCAGTTTACTGCTATCGTCGTAAATTTCGTCGATATGCTGGCTCATAACAGAAGCGACTCCCCGATCTTAAAAGAGATCGCGCCCGATGAAAGCGCATATCGTTCGCTTACCCGCTCCTGGTTTTTGCATTCGAGTCTGCTCGATATGTTCCAGGCTCTGGCGAAGATACCGAATCTGAAGATCGTTATTACTACCGATCATGGCTCAATCCGCAGTCTGCGCGGTGCGAAAGTATTAGGCGATAAAGAAACATCGACCAGCCTGCGGTATAAATACGGAAGGAATATCAAGTCAGAAGAAAAGCAAGCGATGTTTATTAAAAAGCCGGAAGAATACAAATTACCTTCACGTGCGATGACGACAAATTATATTATTGCAAAAGAAGATTATTATTTCGTCTATCCGACGGATTATCATAAATATCTTAACTATTATAAAGATACATTCCAGCATGGCGGCATTTCAATGGAAGAATTGATCCTGCCGATCATTACACTTGAAACAAAATGATGAAAGCATTTTTATCTTATACATGTCATTGCGAGGAGGGCTTCAGCCCGACGTCGCAATCTAAAAAAGTGATCAGTGTTGCACTCTTTCAGGATTTTAGATTGCCACGAAAGGCTAAAGCTTTTCTCGCAATGACAATGTTGAATATTTTACTCGTCGGTATTTCCTCTTTTGCTTTTGCACAGGAAGAAAACCCATACGTTCCGCCCGCGCAGAAATTCTATGAGTTTATGGAGAGCGGAAAATATCACGATGCCTTTTTGATGCTCGATTCTTCCTTACAAAAGGTCATATCCGAAAAACAGAATGAGCAGGGGTGGAAAACCGTCCGGAAAAAACTTGGCGCATTCAAGGGGCTTTTACAAACGCGCGTAGAAACTATCAATGAGTTTAATGCCGTCTTTCTTACGTGCAGATTCGATAGCGCCATCATTGATTTTAAGATTGTCTTTAATAGTAAAGTCAAGATCATGGGCTATTATTTTGTACCTCCGGTCAAATATAAAATGCCCTCCTATGCAGATCCCAGTAATATGATCGAACGTCTTGTCGAAGTAAAAACCGATTCGTTTACCTTGCCGGGGGTTCTCATGCTGCCCAAAAAAGGTGATCATTTTCCTGTCGTTATTCTTGTTCATGGATCGGGGCCTTCGGATAGGGACGAGACGCTGAAAAATAATAAGCCGTTCGAAGATATTGCCCTGGGGCTTGCGGCAAAAGGTATTGCAACACTTCGCTATGATAAACGCACATTTGTCTACGGCATAAAGAGCATTGCCGATCCGACAAAGTTAACAATGAAAGAGGAAATCGACGACGACGCATTGAGTGCATTAAAACTTGCCAAGTCATTCAAAGAGATCGATCCGAAAAAAATATTTCTTCTCGGGCATAGCCAGGGAGCAACATCCGCGCCGCGCATTGCAAAGCTGGCGCCATTCGTAGCAGGAATTATCATGATGGCGGGATATGCGCGTCCGTTTGAAGATGTGATCCTTGACCAAATGACGTTTCTCCTTCCCTTGCAGACAACGAAAAAGAAAGCCGATTCTCTTCTTGAAATAATTACTAAACAAGTCGCGAATATCAAGCGCGGAGACTTTTCCAATTCCGCAAGCGCGGCGCCGCTCGGACTTCCTCCTTCTTATTGGCGCGATATGAAAAGCTACGATCAGGTCGCGACAGCAAAATCGTTACAAACCAGAATTCTAATCCTGCAGGGCGAAAAAGATTACCAGGTCACAATGAAGGATTTCGCAATATGGAAACAGGCTCTTGGCGGAAAAAAGAGTGCAGCATTTATTTCATATCCGGGACTTTTTCATTTGTTCATGCCGGGTGAAGGTAAGCCAAGCGATTACGAACATTCAGGGAATATCACAGAGAAAGTTATCAACGATATCGCCGAATGGATAAAGAAGTGATCCTCGCTTCACACAGCGCAGAGGAAACTGTAAAACTTGGGACACAATTTGCTAAGGATCATCTGCGCTCAGGGTCACTCGTTCTCTTACGCGGAGAGCTTGGAGCCGGGAAAACACAGTTCGCAAAAGGCATAGCCGAGTTCTTCGGGCTTCGGGAGAATGAAATTTCATCTCCGACGTATGCACTCGTTAATGAATATGAGATATCCGTTAACGGAATAGAAAAACTCTATCATCTCGATTGCTACCGCTTTGAAAAACCTGAAGAACTGATCGAACTCGGCGTCGAAGAATATCTCTACCCTCAGCATGCCGTCACGATCATTGAATGGCCGGAACGGATAGAAGCATTCCTGCCAAAAGCGAGAATGGAAGTGGTGATAGAGATAGTCGGTGTTAATGGGAGGAAGATTGTTATTGGGATTTAGGATTTAAGTTTCATTCCGAACGGAGATCCGCCGCGGCGGACGATGTGAGGAATCCCCTGATAGATTGTAGAAAGTAACAATCTACCGATCTTCAGGGGATTCCTCAGTCGCTTATTCGCTTCGCGAATTTCGGCTTCTTCGGAATGACAAGGCTAATCCGACCACTCATAAAAGATTTTATGATTCTCGCTTTTGATACATCGCTTCGTGATCTGCATATCGGATTATTCTCCGACCGTGCAGAGCCGCTTGCCGAGTTTCACGGAATTGCATCCGAGCATGATCGCGGTATCCATGACGCGCTGCTTGCTCAAAAAACTTCCGATCTGCTGAATGAAATTCATGCGTCACCCAAAGATATTTCCAAAATTGCGCTAATTATAGGTCCCGGTTCCTTTACCGGTCTCCGCATAGGCCTTTCATTTGCAAAAGGTTTAGCATATGGATCGGGTGCAGAGATCATTCCTCTTTTAGCCCATAAAGTCCTTCTGAAAGAATATTCAAAAAAGACTTCGGACGATGGACATCAGACTCTGGACTTCCCCATCCTTTATCCGGGCTATGAAAAAGACTCGGTCTATATCTCATTTGCAAATGATCCGGAGAATATCCGTTATATAAAAATATCCGAAGTTCGAAAAATGAATATTAAAGAAGCTATTACTTCCTCAGAAATGGATTTGGGAAATATTATTTCTCATAGTACATCCGTTAACCTGCAAACAATGGCAGAAATGGCCATTGACAATCGACCATCGACTATCGACTCCTCGGACTCTCTTGAACCCTTTTATGGGACAGATTTTAAGCCTACGGTGAGATAAGTCTACCTCTTGAAAATGTTGTAACTTTGCCATGTTGTAAGCGTTGTTACTTTGCAATGAAAACACAGTCATCCTTCGGATTTCTCCTTTTTGGGCTTATCCTTTTTGTATCATGTTCTCTATATGCACAGAAGGCACCGGACATTGAATGGCAGCGATGCTTTGGTGGTACTCAAGAAGACGGTGCTTCATACATGATCCTAACATCTGACGGAGGCTATGCCATTGCTGGATATACACAATCCGATGATGGTGAGGTTAAAGGATTCCATCCAAGTCTTGACTCTGCTCATACAACGGGAGACTTTTGGATAGTAAAACTTGATGTATCAGGTGTTATTCAATGGCAGAAGTGCCTTGGTGGAAGTGGGGATGACATAGCAAGTTGCATCATTCAAACATCGGATAGAGGATATATCGTGGTGGGTCACACATATTCTTCCGACGGAGATGTAACGGGGAATAACGGAGGAAGTGATGCCTGGGTGGTAAAACTTGACTCATCTGGCAATATTCGATGGGAGAAATGCTTTGGAGCAAGCAGTCAAACCCCTTACCGCGATACCTATGCAAATACAATTATTCAATCTAAGAATGGGGGGTATATTGTCGCAGGTTCAGAAGTATATGGAAATGAAGGCTGTCATTTGGGACCTCCGCCCGATGCAATTATTTTAAAGCTTGATTCTGCCGGCAATCCTATTTGGCAAAAATGTTTTGGCGGAACAGACATTGACGGTGCAAATTCTATTATTCAAGCTTCCGATGGCGGATATGCTTTTGTGGGGTACACTGAGTCAAAGGATGGGGATGTTTCCGGTTATCATTTCGATTCATTAGTTGCATTTGCTACCCGTGATATCTGGTTGGTAAAAATTAATTCTTCCGGAAGCTTGGAGTGGCAAAAATGTCTTGGTGGGTATAAAGATGACTGGTCAGGATCTATTATTCAGACAGATGATAGTGCGTTCATTATAGCAGGTATCACAGCCTCGAATGATGGGGACGTTTCTGGCAATCATGGTAGAAATGATGCATGGATCGTAAAGGTTAGTTCTGCGGGTATTATCGAATGGCAGAAATGTTATGGCGGGATGTTTTCCGATGGTGCTAACTCTATCATTAAAACTTCAGATGGTGGCTTTGTGATTACCGGGACAACGAGCTCAAATGATGGTGACGTTTCAGGATGGCATCCAAGTGTAGACTCTACTCATGGCCGAACTACAGATGTTTGGGTTGTTAAGTTGAATTCATCCGGTGCAGTACAGTGGCAGAAATGTCTTGGCGGTGCAGCAAATGACGCTGGAAATTCACTTATTCAAACTCACGATGGTGGATATGTCATTGCTGGTACGACTAATTCGAATGACGGAGATGTTTCGGGCAATCATGGTAATTCTGATCTGTGGGTAGTCAAACTCAAAGCGCCTGCGAATAATGTAGAAAATGCAAATCCTTTTTTAGGAGCATTCAATTTTTTCTCGATATATCCTAACCCATCTTCAAATGAAGTTCATTTGCAAATGTGGGGAGACCAACCGGTGCAAAAAGTTAAATTTTATGATGTTATGGGAAGAGATGTGACTCCACCTTATGATCTTAATGGCAATACTGCCACTGTTACCGTACATTCATTAACGGCAGGTATTTATGTAGCTCGGTTAACATTTACCTACAATGATTATACAGGGACTTTCACACTTCCACTTTTGGTGCAGCATTAGGAAGGCAAAAAAAACCTCTTCGCTTGAAATTGAACCTTTTTCACGTTAGTTATATTTACATAACAGTCATTAAATCCACTATTATTTCTTAGAGAAAGAGAACGTATGAAACAATTGAAAATTATTGCCTCCGTGATCGCCATAGGAGCTATTTGCTATCAGTTTACGACCGGCGGGTTTACGAGCCATGCCGTACTTGCCGGCTTTCAGGGACCGGTGAAAAGCAGCTCGGCTACCGGCGGCGCTTCTGCGACACCGATCGTACCGATGAAGATGAAAGCCGATACTGCAAAGCCTGCACCAAAAACGGGCAATGCGCAGATCAAATTTAACGAAGAAGTGCATGAATTCGGCAAGATCGAGCAGAATTCGCTTGCGCAGACCATGTTCATCATTTCCAATATCGGTAGCGATACACTGGAAGTATTCAGCGCACAGCCTTCCTGCGGCTGTACGGCAGCTTTCCCGGGCAAAAAGCGCATTCCGCCTGGAGATACCTCGCATCTGGCGATCACCTTCGATCCGCATAATAAAGCCGAGGGCGACGTCACCAAGACGATCACCGTTACATCCAATTCCAAGAACGATCCTCAGAAGATCCTTCGTATACACGGCACCATTTATAAATCCAAGCTCGCGCATAAAGAGTCGATGCATCTGGATGGCGTGTTCCAGGGCAATTGCGCATCCTGCCACGTCGAAAAAGGCAAGGGCGAGCTCGGAGCGAAGCTCTACGAAGCCGATTGCGCTATCTGTCACGGATCGAAAGCCGATAATAAGCCCGGACCGGATATTGCCGACGATAAAATGATGGATCACAAATCCAGCCAATGGAAAGAGATCATCACCGAAGGAATCGTTAATACCAATATGCCTGCTTTTGCGCTCAAGCACAAAGGCCCGCTGAACGACGATGAGATAGCATCGCTTGTCGATTACCTCGGAGCCTATAAAAAGAACATGGCGCGCGAGAAACAACTGCGCGGCACATCCAGCGCCGTAGGTACATCTACCGGAACGGTGAATAATAAGTAACTTTTTCTAAGACAAACATAAAAGTCAAAAGTAAAAAGAGGGGTATCCCAATTTTACTTTTGACTTTTTTTTATTTTTATGCACGTTTTCCCCGCGTTGTCTTTCAGCGCCTTTCTATTATTAACTCTACAAGCCAGGGCACAGTCTCTCCTGCCTGAATCTCCGGTTTCTTCTTCGCTGGCAAGTTCGGTAGTTGCAATGCCGAGAGCGCTGGCATTTGCGCTGAACCCAGCTCAATCCCGCGCCGATTCGGCTCATTCGCTTCACGCCGCGATCGCTTATACGCCATTTGTCGGTGGGTTGAAAGATGCAAATCAAAGCGCTGCCGAAGGAACATATTATTCTTCACTCATTCATTCTTCATTTACCGCATGCATAACGGATCTCTCTTATGGCGCTCTTTATTCCGATATTGCAGCGAGCATAGGTTTTACAAAAGGATTTTCACTAGCCGGTAATCGTGGTGCATCTGCAGGTATCAGGCTGAGATACGAATCGCTCAGTACCACTCCTGCATATCCGAACCTGCATTTTTTCATTGCCGATCTTGGCTTTACGATTGATCTGACACCGGAAGCAACCTTGGGAGGCACGGCGCTGAATTTGTTAGGAGCGAATTACACTGTCACCAACGGAACCACGGAAAAATTAGACCGCCGTTTTATCCTCGGTATTGCATATCATCCTCTAGCTGTTCCGGTAAAGATCTTAACTTCGGTGGAAGAAAATCCGGGGCAACCGCTTTCTCTGCAATTCGGCGCAGAATATTATCCCGTTCGATTCCTCGCTCTGAGACTCGGCACGTCTACCGATACCGGAAATATTACGACTGGGATCGGCATCCTTTATAGCGATATTTCATTTGATGTCGGCTCGCGCTTTGATAAAGCATTAGGCTCCATCTTCTCCGTCGGTGCAAGCGGAGCATGGTAAATACGATCTATCATAAGTCCTCCGCATCATGTATATTTTTAATGATCTCGTTCTTCTACTGCGACAACCTTTTTTCACAAACGGTATCGGTTTTGGATAGTATTAAAGCGGCGCAGGAAATATATGATCCGGGTGAGATCAGCAACCAAATATTTTTACAAACAGACGATGAAGCGTTCGGTGACCAGCTGCAATTTCTTACCGATGAATTCGAGCGTATCGCCTCACATCCGCTTGCGATAGGTACTGCATCCCGGAGCGATCTGCTGGCGATCCCGACGCTGACCGATTTAGATATATCTGCGATTTTGAAAAGCAGGTCATCCGGTACTCCGCTTACTAAAGAAATTACCGGCAGACTCGGGACTTTTATGAAAACATCGGAAGCAGCGGCAAAGCAGCATGTTTTTATTCGCACCAGGGTCGTGCTCGATCCGGAAGCATATAAGGAATCGGTTTACCAAAGCGGTCATTACCAAGGTTCACCACTAAAAACTACTTCCCGGCTGATCGCAAAAAGCGATGATATTCTTTTTTCCATGACAGAAGCAAAAAATCCGGGCGAACCTCTGTATTTCGATCATCTGACCGGTTGCGTTGCGACTAATCATTTATTTGCTATTACCGATGATATCGCCATCTCCCAATGCGTGCTCGGCGATTACTCGCTCTCGTATGGCAGCGGACTTCTTTTTAGTAACGGGTCTTCACAGCTTCCGGCTAAAGATATTCATTCTGCTGTTGAACCGCATTCACTTGGTATCGCGCCGTATATATCATCCAGTTCATCGCGCTACTTTCAAGGGGCTGCATCGACAGTCACAGCAGGAATGTTTTCTGCCGGAGGATTCTTTTCGGATAGAAAGATAGATGCAACACTCGATTCATCGACTAAAAATATCTTAACGCTGCCAACAACCATCTATCACCGAACCACTGCTGAAATAGCCGGAAAAAATCAAGCCGAAAGCACCGTTGCCGGAGGACACTTTGCTTTTACTCCGTTCGATGACGTTGCTCATCTTGAAATCGGGGCAACAGGCTACTCATTGAATTATGATAGGCCTGTTATTGATACCCTTGCGAACGGTTTTCACGGACAGAAGCATTCGATGATCTCTGCTGAAATAAGGGCAGGACTCTCGGCTATCTCCATTAATGGCGAATATGCCCGAATGATCTCGGATGCCGGAAAAGCAGACGCATTCGCCGCTTCTCTCGTTGCGCAGCCTCTGAAATTCTGGGAGTTATCGATGAATTACCACTATCTTCCTTCAAATTTTATTTCCCCCTTCGGGAGTACTTTTGGTATCAATTCCGCCACTTCACAAAATGAAAAGGCATTGTATCTCGGTTCTAAATTTGAAGTGTTATCTAATAAACTCTCTCTTTACGGGGCAGCAAATATTTCGGAAAGTAAGAGTATGACTAATGGCAATGAAAAATATTCCGATATTCGCGCCGGAGCAAAATTCAGGATGTCATCAATTCCTTTACGTTTAAGTGCGGAAATACGCAGTTACGGCAAGGGACCGGTATTCTCTGTCTCAAATGATAGCTTATCGAAAAATACGTTTCGATTCGATGTAGAATCGAATGTTACCGAAACAATGAGCATTTCCTTTCGTGCAGAAATTCAGCGTAATTTTTCAACTGCAGATAGCATAATCAAAATTGGTTACTTGTATGGAGCTAAATTGGCCTATGTACCCCTGGCAGATATCTCATTCTCCAGCGAAATTTCTTTCTTTAGCACCGATTCTTATTCCTCGCGATTCTACGCAAATGAAACCGATCTTACCGGGTCTGCTCCATATACTGCACTATACAAAAGCGGTTTCCGGTATCACCTCCAATGCTCCTACGATCCATTCCCGTCATTAACGATATCATGTTCACTGTCCCAAACTCGCTACGCAACCAGCCCGGGCAGCGCACTCGGCTCTAAAACGTCGGTCGGTATACAATGCGATGTGGCATTTTAAGCTTCGGATATTGGTCGAAACTCGCCCAAGCGAGCACAAAAGAGCGGTATTCGTTGTTAGCAAAAACTCACAAAATATTAAAATTATGAAGCAATCAATAGGAACACTCATTTTTGCTGTAGCAATGATCTTTTTTGTTTCCGCCGGCACGGTAGGGGCTCAACAGCGCGGTCATGTAAGTGTACCTGATACACTAACTCGCGTTGCGATCGATGCGCCGGTCATTCCTCCTCCGTTTGCATTTAACATGCCGCAGATACGGTTCGGGGCGCAGGCATCAGGTATCGAATCGTGCATTAAAGTGACGATCACAAATGTAACCAACTCGCCGCAAGTCATCACGCAGCTTTTTGTGGATGATGAGAAGAATTATTCTATTCCTTCTCCGTCTCAAAAAATGCTGCCGATCAGCGTTCCACCTAAAAAACCATTCGATCTAAGCCTCTGCTTCAAACCTGCAAAAATCGGAACATATAAGACACGGCTCACCCTCAAAACCATCAGCGATTCTATCATACTCCCCATAGACGGAAAAGGCATGAAGCCCGAAGATATCAGCAAGCTCCCAAAAAATGAACTGACCGTCATTAAACCAAAAAAGAAAGGAGCGGATTGGACATTTAAATTGCAGCTTATTTCGCCGGCCAAGATCACGCTCCAACTCTTCGATGCCCTTGGCGTTATGGCAGTAAATTTGCTTAATAACGATTACAAGGACGAAGGTACCTATGAGATCCCTTATAGCGGACTGGATAGGGATAAAAAGAAGCTGACGGAAGGCAATTATTATCTTCGTTGCGTCATCGAAGATGTAGCCCGGAATCAAACGACAAAATTTACCAAACTAATAGAAATAAAATAGTTGAGCGTTGGTCTAAATTCTGCACTTAGTTTTTCTTCCTGAAAATAAAAGAGACGGGTACGCCTTTGAAGTCGTATTTTTCACGCAGTTTATTTTCGAGATAGCGTTTATACGAATCCGGGATCAGATCGGGATGATTGGAAAAGAAGGCAAAAACAGGCGGCTCGGTATTAACCTGGGTAATATAATTGATACGAAGGTCACGTCCTTGTACTGAAGGCGGTGGTACTTTTTCGATCTCGGGTAATAAAAATTCATTCAGATCTCGCGTAGCAATGCGTCTTTTCCGATCTTCGAATACCTCCAATGCGATCTCTAACGGTTTAGTATGTCGCTGATGTGTGAGAGCACTGATGAAAACGATAGGAATATAATCGATAGTACGGAGCATTTCCCGGACTTCCTTCTCAAATTTTACCGCAGTATTTGTTTCTTTCTCGATAGCATCCCATTTATTCACGACTAACACGACTCCTTTGCGGGCATCGACTACATCGTTCAATATTTTGGCATCCTGATTATTCACTCCTTGCGTTGCATCCACAAGCACGAGAGCAACATCGCATTCTTCGATCGCCTTCATAGTACGCACGATCGAATAAAGCTCGAGCGCATCGGCAATATATTTTTTACGTCTTATTCCGGCAGTGTCAATCAACGTGATCTGCTTGCCATAATACGTGTAATCGGTATGGATAGAGTCGCGTGTTGTTCCGGCAATAGGAGTAACGATCGACCGGTCTTCACCGAGAAGTGCATTCACATAGCTGGATTTTCCAACATTTGGCTTGCCGACAATAGCAAGTTTCATCACGCCTTCTTCATCGCCACCAGTATCCTCGGGAAGTTCTTTGTTGAGCACATCGAGGAAGTCGCCAACACCTCTGCCACTGATCGCGCTTGCAGCAAGCGGTTCTCCTAAGCCAAGCGCATAGAACTCCGTACGCATCATTTCATCGCGCTCGTGATTATCAACTTTGTTTGCTATCAGGAGGACTTTCTTTCCCGATCTGCGCAGGATTGTAGCGATCTCTTCATCGAGTGGATGAATGCCACTGGTGACATCGACTACAAAGAGGATCACCGCCGCCTCGCTGATCGCGATCTCCGCCTGACGCTTTATTGCACGCTCGAAAATATCTTCGGAATCCGTCACGATACCACCGGTATCGATAACGAGAAAATCCCTACCTGCCCAATCGGCACGCGCATAAATACGATCACGTGTCACACCGGAAACCGATTCAGTAATAGCTCTCCGCTCGCCGACCAGGCGATTGAAAAGAGTTGACTTGCCGACGTTCGGGCGACCGACAATTGCAATTAATGGTAATGCCATGCTTAAGCTTAAACAAAGAAAAGTTTAAAGCTTTAAGCTTTAATCTTGAAAAAGTACCGATGGCCGGACTCGAACCGGCACGGAGTTTACACCCCAACGGATTTTAAGTCCGTTGCGTCTACCATTCCGCCACATCGGCTTGCGCCGCCCTACAACTTAGCGGGCTGGGTGTATGTTCCTGAAAAATGTTCGACAGGGTTAAAATTTCCTGACCAATTTGAGTAAGGCTTTTTCGTCCTGACCGGAAGAAGTATGGACTAGAAAGCGGCAGTAATACATTCCTTCCGACACATATCTTCCTGCATTATCTATTCCGTCCCAAAATA
>Ga0207152_1049_pt1 | contig 24916 bp, 22 predicted proteins | sample Alteio_BWMinHeat_30_FD_153590 | JGI IMG/M metagenome (GOLD analysis project Ga0207152, IMG submission 153590) | Enriched cells from forest soil in Barre Woods Harvard Forest LTER site, Petersham, Massachusetts, United States -... | ecosystem: Environmental > Terrestrial > Soil > Temperate forest >... | reverse complement strand
CGTTCCCGCTTACTGTGCGCAAAGCCGGCAAAGACCAGCAGGAATACTACGTTATTACCTTGCAGGATGTCATTATCTCAGGTGCCGCGCCAAGCGGGACAGGAAGTTCGGCAGGAGCGAAATCCGGCTATGATCTCAAGGCAAACGTCAAGATGTAATGGTTCGGCGTAACAAAAAGTGTTAGCCCTCACCCCAACCCTCTCCCGGAGTACCGGGAGAGGGAGTTTTTTTTATTTCTGCACTAAATCCGGAAAATCCTTGCGGAATTTCTCTACTTCCGGTCTCGTAACGTTATCTATATATGGCTGGCCGGAGGGATGATTCCGGTAATAGCGGATATGGTAATCTTCCGCCTTATAGAATTTTGTAAATGGCGTAACTTGCGTGATGATCGGATTCGAATATTTATGAGAAGCCGTTAGCTTCGCAATATAGTCTTCTGCCTGCTTTTTCTGGTCGTCGTTGCGATAAAAAATAACGGAGCGGTATTGCGGCCCTTCGTCGGGAGCAGCGTAGTTCGGAGTTGTCGGGTCGTGCTCGGCAAAAAAGATTTCGAGAAGTTTTCCGTAAGAAATAACAGATGGATCATAGGTAACATCGACCGACTCTGCGTAGCCCGTCGTGCCTGATCCTACCATTTCATAGTCCGGACTTTTTTCGGTGCCGCCGGAATAACCGGGCAGCGCTTCTTTTACTCCTTTTACTTCCAGGAAAATTTCTTCCGAATGCCAGAAGCAGCCAAGAGCAAATGTCGCATGCTCGAGATTTTTATCGTCGAGATTTTGCGCAACCGGTTTGACATCGGCAGATTTTACGTCGCTCTGCTTCGTCGTGCAGCCGGAAAAAATAAGGGAAAATACTAAAAGAAGATTCAGTGTAATGTAGTGCATATCATATATAAATATTTCTGATACTATACGAAACTAGCGTCAGGGAAGATTCAGCATAATTCATCAAAAATTGCCCGATTTACACTGCTATCGCCTTTTTACATTGAGCCAATCTGCATCGAACGTATATTTCCCGGACTGATCGCCGATGCCTTTCGTCAGTCTTTCCAAAATACCATGCTCGGGATAGATCGCCCAGAATTCGTTCAGCATCGAGGGGATCTTGATACCAGCGATCATATTGACCGCGCTGCACTCGTTCTGGCGCGCCTGCGAAGGGTTATCGCCGTCCCATTTATGTTTAGCACATGAAAGCAGGAGGATCAGATGCAATCCGTCTTCCAGATCACGAAGCATAGCCTGGTTAAAGACACCAAGATTCCAATCTTTCGCGAATTCGATCGCTTCTTTGACTTTGGATTTTTCCTCGAGCATCGTAACCCATTCGATCGCAGCAGCGGCGGAAGTATTGACGGCATAAAGCTGATGCACGTTCGCACTTGCTTCGTCGGTTGCAGGATAGGCGCCATATTTATGAAATTTGATCTGCGATGCATCCTCATAAAAAAGCTGGGAATTATCGTGATTCATATTCGTATGCGTCATAGGCACTGAAAGGGTCGTGAACGGAATGGCGGCTGTTTCTGCCGGAGGAGGATAGATACCGCTAAAGACATGAAATGGCCAATTTTCGACTATTCCATCGGTTGCAGGGGCCCCGAGTTTTGTGCGGACTTCGAACCAGGTCGGTGCACGGTCCTTGCCCCAGTCCGTTTGCTGCTGCGGAAATCCCATCTTGATAAAATCAAAATGGATCCAGTCGCTGTGGCTATAAAAATCTTCGAGCATGTGGAGCGAGGCACCGAGCGTTATCAGGATGAGCATTTTCCGAGTACCTTCATTCAGATTTTGATCGTCGTAATAGGAGCTGATAGCTGTTGCAGTATTTTCGAAGAGACGCGTCCAGATGTAGTCGAATTTCCAATTCCGGTCGACCTTGCCATAGAGATTATCGAAGTGCATGAAGATGCCGGCTTTGCGGACAGGAAGGAATGCTTCGGTATTTCGGAGTCCGAGATAGCCCTGGATCTTCAGCTCCGCTTTTTCGATACGTTCGCCGATAACGGCGTCGTACACGGGTCCGAAAAAATCCGGACCGAACGTCCCGAACTGCAGAATACTGATAGCATCGGGGCTGAATCCGAACTTTCGGCCTGCAGCGGCGCTCGCAGCAGAATGCCAGAACGTATCGAACGCGCTGACATCGTTGTAAGCCAGTGAAATGAAGAGAATCGGGAAAAAATACCGGAGAGTAATATTATGAAGAGAGTTGATAATGCGATATTTCATAAGTATCTTTTTAAAGAAAATACTTTTAAAAAACAGAACAAGGGTATCAATAATCCCACATTAATCTATTCCCATTCGATCGTCGCCGGAGGCTTCGAGCTGATATCATAGACTACTCGCGAGATGCCTTTTACTTCATTCGATATTCTACTTGACACCGTTGCAAGAAAATCGTGCGGAAATCTTGACCAATCTGCAGTCATGCCGTCAACGCTCGAGACAGCTCTCAAGGCGCAGACATTATCATACGTGCGCTCATCACCCATTACGCCCACTGTCTGCACCGGCAGGAGGACAACGAATGCCTGCCAGGTGGACTGATACAAATTTGAGGCGCGAAGCTCTTCGATGAAAATCGCATCAGCAGCGCGAAGCAGATCGAGTTTGCTTTTTGTAATATCGCCGATCACTCTGATTGCAAGGCCCGGCCCCGGGAATGGATGCCTATCGATAAAATGCTCAGGAATGCCAAGAGCTCTTCCGACAGTACGAACTTCATCTTTAAATAATTCGCGGAGCGGTTCGATAAGTTCGAGATGCATGATCTCCGGCAAGCCGCCGACATTATGATGCGACTTGATCGTTGCAGATGGACCTTTGAACGAAAGCGATTCGATCACATCCGGATAGATCGTCCCCTGCACGAGAAATTTCGCGTCGGAAAATTTCTTTGCTTCTTCGGCAAGTACATCGATAAATGCTTTGCCAATAATTTTCCTTTTTTTCTCCGGCTCAACGACACCTGCAAGGCGGGAGAGAAACAGATCGGTAACATCGACAAAATCCAGATCGATACCAAAGTGATCGCGGAAGGTATGTACCACTTCGGCGCTCTCACCGCGGCGCATCAAGCCGTTATCGACATGAATACATTTGAGCTGATTACCTATTGCTCGGTGAACAAGCACAGCAGCAACAGCGGAATCTACGCCGCCCGATAGAGCACAGATCACGGTCTTATTTCCTACTTTCTGTTTTATTTCTGCGACCGTCGCCTCAATAAAATTCTGGGAATTCCATCCGCCTTTTACTCCTGCAATATCAAAAAGAAAATTTGCCAGTAACTGCGAGCCGCCTGTCGTATGCACGACTTCCGGATGAAACTGGATACCATAAATCTTTTTTTCATCGTTAGCAAGCGCGCAGATGGGGGAATTTTTACTCCGTGCAACAACGCGAAATCCCGGTGGGATTTTCGTCAGCTTATCTCCGTGGGACATCCAGACGCTTGTACGCTCGGCAATGTCGGCAAACAGTTTGCAGGTTTTATCTTCGATGATTAATTCGGCACGCCCGAACTCGCGGTGGGCGCTGCGGTCAACTTCGCCGCCCATATCATAGGCGATCATCTGCAGTCCGTAGCAGATACCGAGGATCGGTTTTCCCATCGTAAATATCTCAGGAGCACAGCGCGGTGCATCGTCGGCATAGACGCTGGCCGGACCGCCGGAGAGAATTATTGCTGAAGGGTTGAATTCCTTTATATCAGAAAGCTGTGCATTGCACGCAAGGATCTCTGCATAGACGCCTTGCTCGCGGACGCGGCGAGCAATGAGCTGCGTATATTGCGAACCGAAATCAAGAATCAGAACGGAATCACCTGAATGTGCCATGAGTACAAAAAAAAAACGTTTTTTCCGCAGTCCGAAAAAGTGACTACAAAAAAAAAACGTTCTTTTTTCAGCCCGCCGCGGCGGACTGAATTCAGTTGTAAAAATCGAAGCGTTGAAAAGGATTTTGCAAGAGATTTGGTTCCATACTCAAGATAAGCGATTTAGTTGATTTGCTGAGATAGTCCCGTACCTTTGTGGGATGCTATACTTTCGTTATTTTGTAATTATCATTTCTGTCGTTGGATTTACCTTCGTTGCCAAAGGGGAAAGTATGGATTCTTCCGCAAAAAGGATACGCTCCATACATCAAATAAAGACTAATCAAAACAAGGATACCCCCGAAAATAATATCCCGAATAAATTCCTTTTTTCGCCTGATACGCAACCCGCGCCGCATAAGAGAGAGTCCACCGAGCAACCCACAAATCCATCCGATCATAAAGACGGTGATTCTATTTGGATTATTTTGGCTGGTATAGGCACAATTCTTTTGGCGTTGGCTGGAATCGCACAGTATACTCTTTCCCGTGAAAGTAATGAGAAACAACTTAGGGCGTATGTTTTTATTACACCATCCAACGAACCTTTGATTGGTACGGGAGTAATCCTTGACGCTATCGCTAAATTTCATATCATTAATGCAGGTAAAACGCCTGCCTACAATATGAGATATATTTTGAAAACGGAAATAAGGGAGCGTCCTCTTACTACAATTTTGGGATTTTCTGAAAACGACGAATTCACCGCTCCGAGTAGTGTTTATATGGGTAATCCCTTCCTTGTCAAAATTCTCATGTCGAATGAATATATCAATAATGAACGAGCTATAATCGGGCATAGAACGAAAGCCGTTTATGTTTGGGGGAAAATCTTGTATGAAGATACTTTTGGAAAAAGCCATGAGACTGCATTCCGATTTATAATAAAATCGGTTTTGAATTCGGGGGATGGTTTCCGCGCTAACATTGAGACATTGCCATAACAACAAAGAGTATATAACCCATTTGAAAACCATACTCAAAGATGCAGGTTCTGGTGCGAACGTCAATTCCCTACCCAATGTTCAATAACGAAACATGCTACCACTATTACTACTATGAAATCCATCATCCCTGCATTACTCCTGTTGTGCCTCACGACGTCAAGTTTTTCGCAACGTGTTCAATCCAGTTGTACAGCTCCCGATTCGATCGTAAGTCTGTACGCAGACGATGCGGCAAAACTGGCATTGGCCCACTTATACGAAAAGAATACATCATATTCGGATAGTACGGATATTCCGCAATCATTACAAGACACTTTTCTTCGTAGTCTTATCGCCGTTTATAATTCAGGTTTGAAAGCTACAGATACCATTTTAGGCAGGGCTCGGTTCGTCGCTCCTGACGGCTACGGAATTTATGAGACGATCTTTATCCATAATGAGAGTTATTCCTCATGTAATAGACTGTCTATCGATTATGTAGATACTACTGTTCATTGGGAAAATAATTTGATACACGGAGTCAACCCTACCGGCAATATGATGATCGACAGCATGGTCACAACTTATGGAATACGGTTTGATTCTGTTGATCAATACAATCATTATTGGTTTCATACAAGTAAATTTTATAATATGACATTTATTGTCGAACGGTGGAATGAAATCACAAGTGGATATCCAAATGCGAGTTATCTAATGGCAATCGGACCGCGATTTACGATTTCAGCACACATTAACGATAGCTCCGTTAGTTTGCTATATAAATATGGTTGGGGCGATTGCCCGTCGGGCTGTATTAGTTGGCATGCATGGAGTTATACAGTATTCAATGACTGTTCGGTTCAATACGACTCCTCTTTCGGTGTAACATTGCCTGTCAGTGCAGTGAGTACAGAACTTACCAAGGCAAAGCAGTTGGTCATTTCTCCTAACCCTGGTTCACAGCAAATCACCATGAGACTCGAGCTTCTAACCAAAATCGAAATTATCGATGTTACGGGAAATATTCTTCAGGCGATCCAATCAAATTCAGATCAAGAAGAAATAGATGTTTCTGTACTGCCGAAAGGTATCTACTTTATCAGAGCAACTGATAAAAAAGGAAATATCAGCGCGGCGAAATTTATAAAAGAGTAAGACCTTACTGTCCGATCAGCGCTTTATACTCGCCTACTCCCATAGTATTTGATTTGACTTCTGCCGGATCTGACATCTCGATCTTGATCAGCCAGCCCGCAGCATACGGATCTTTATTCACGGTTTCGGGAGCATCATTGAGTGCCGAATTTACTTCCGTGATCTTGCCCGTAACCGGTGTGTAAATATCGCTGACGGTTTTTACCGCTTCGATCGTACCGACAGATTCACCGGCTTTAACATCTTTACCGGCTTGCAGATCAAGATAGATCACATCGCCAAGTTCACCTTGTGCAAAATCCGTGATGCCGATGGTAGCAATGTTCCCTTCGGCGCGCAGCCATTCGTGTTCTTTTGTGTAGGTTAGGTTTTCCGGAAAATTCATGGTTGTTGTATTAGATAAAAAAATTTCTGGTGTCATTGCGAGGAAATCGCGAAGCGATGACGAAGCAATCCCCTGAAAATTGGTAGACCGTTACTCTCTACCACGATCAAGGGGATTGCTTCGTCGACCGTAAACGGTCTCCTCGCAATGACACTACTTCTTCCACTCGAACGACTCTAAAAAATGCGTGTCGAAATCCCCTGCTCTGAAACGATCGTCGCGCATCAGTGCTTTATGGAAAGGAATCGTCGTATGAATACCTTCGATAATAAATTCATCGAGAGCGGACTGCATGCGGTCGATCGCCTCTTTGCGGTCGGCACCATAGGCAATGAGCTTGCCGACAAGCGAATCGTAATATGGCGGAATCGCATAGCCGCTATAGGCATGTGAATCGAGCCTTATCCCATATCCACCCGGAGCATGAAAACTTTTTATCACTCCCGGTGAAGGACGGAAATCATGATCGACATCTTCGGCATTAATGCGGCATTCGATGGCATGTCCCTGCGGCTTACGCGGTTTCTTGGAAATTCGGCCGCCATCGGCAACATGAAGCTGCTGTTTGATCAGATCAAGTCCTATCACCTGCTCGGTTACGCAATGCTCGACCTGAATGCGCGTATTCATTTCCATAAAATAGAAATTATTATCGGCATCGAGCAAAAATTCTATCGTGCCTGCACCGACATACCCCACTGATGCTGCGCCTTTTACTGCGGCATCGCCCATCTTTTGACGTAATGCTTCGGTTACGACAGGCGAAGGGGATTCTTCGACAAGTTTCTGATGGCGGCGCTGGATCGAGCATTCGCGCTCGTTATAATGAACGACCGTTCCATACGTATCGCCGAAAACCTGGATCTCGATATGGCGCGGTTTTGCAACATATCGCTCGATATATACTGCGCCATTTCCGAAAGCGCCGACTGCTTCCGATTGCGCCATCTGCACATTCTGTTCTAAATCCTCCGCTTTCGTTACAACGCGCATTCCGCGTCCGCCGCCGCCGGCAACAGCTTTAATAATGACAGGAAAACCGATTGCTTTGGCAACTTCTTTCGCTTCTTCGATCGATTCGACAACTCCATCGGTACCCGGCACAACAGGGACTCCGGCTGCTTTCATTGTCTCTTTGGCACGGGCTTTATCGCCCATAGCTTCGATCATATCAGGCGTAGGACCGATGAAAGTAAATCCTGAGGCAATGCAAATATCTGCGAACTCGGCATTCTCTGCTAAAAATCCATAACCTGGATGGATAGCTTCGACATTCGTTAAATGTGCAGCACTTATGATCTGCGGAATATTGAGGTAACTCAGTTTGCCTGCAGGGGGACCGATGCAAACTGCTTCATCGGCAAATCGAACATGCAGCGAATGCCTATCGGCTTCCGAAAAAACAGCAACGGTCTTCACGCCAAGCTCGCGGCAGGTGCGGATAATCCGGAGAGCGATCTCTCCGCGATTGGCTATGAGAATTTTATGAAACAATTTTTTAACTAAGAATTATTTAATATGTCATTCTGAGCGAAGCGAAGAATCTCACGATATCAATTTAATATACGTCTAAAGTATTGCTTAAATCTTTCCACTCTTTGTTCATTGTCGCTATTAAATCTTTCTTCTTGCTTCGCAACCATCCCTTAATCGATGTCTCTCTTCCAATTGCCTGCCGAACATCAGAAAAAAATTCATAGTATACCAATTGAGACGTATTGTAATTTGCACTGAAACCACGAATAAGTTTATGCTTATGCTCGTAAACTCTTCGGGCCAAGTTATTCGTCATTCCAATATATAAGACCTTCGTCCGGCTTGACATTATGTAAACATAGTATTGCATTTTGAATTTTTTTCTTGGTATTGTAATGTCTGCCATTTTTCAAGCGATGAGATTCTTCGCTCCGCTCAGAATGACATAACCGCTGCGCGATTCTATGTCTCTAAAATAAACAACGTCTGCCCATACTCAACCGGCTGCCCGTTCTCAACAAGAATTTTGATGATCTTCCCGGCAGCGTCGCTTTCGATCTCATTCATCAACTTCATTGCCTCTACGATGCAAAGAGTGGTGCCAATTTCTACTTGCTGACCCAGCTGAACGTATTGATCTGCATCCGGTGAAGGAGCGCGATACAGCGTACCGACGATCGGTGATTTTACTTCATGAGTATTCGCTGCCGGCGCAGAGGCACTTGGTGCTTGTGTTGTAGCAGGTGGGGCAGCCGGAGCAGCTTGTTGCGCGCCATAAGCAAACTGCGGCGGCATCGCATATTGGATGGGAGCAGCGGGCTCCTTTTGACGAGCAAGTCTGACCTTCGAACCTTCCTCTTCGAGTTCAAGCTCGGTAAGGGTGCTTTCGTCAAAAATCTTTAAGATTTTTTCTAAGTACTTTAAATCCATGGCAGAATTGTGAATTGAGAATTGTGAATTGAGAAATTATTTTTTCGTCTGTGAGTTTTTTATTATGGTAGTAATGATCGCTATGATCTCATTACATTCGGCGATCAATGGTTTTATTCGACTTGTCTCTACTATTGATTCTGCTTCGAAAAGTCGCAACCAAAAGAATGCCTCTCGGGCTTCTTTCAAAGAAATGCTGCACTTATGAATAAAATCCGGTTTACTTTGGCCCGCATCCGCTTCTTCCAAATTTGCTCCCACAGATGTTCCAGCCCGAAGCAACTGCGGGGATAAAATTCTGCCTGCACCACCATTCTTATATAAGAACATATGCAACTTAACAATTCTGCGAGCAAAATCGAACGTCCTTTCTTTGATATCGTATTTTTTCTCGGACATATATTTCACGATTCACAATTTTCAATTCTCAATTCTCAATTTATTTTTTTACCCGCTCCAAATACTGTCCGGTGCGCGTATCGACTTTTACCATATCACCCTCATTGAGGAAAAGCGGTACGTTCACCATTGCTCCGGTTTCAAGTTTCGCCGGCTTTGTGCCGCCAGTTGCCGTATCGCCGCGCATGCCGGGATCGGTTTGCACGATGGTGAGCACAACTGCAGGGGGTACTTCGACGGCAACGATCGTCCCATCTTCAGCAAAGATGATATCGGCATTATCCGATTCACGAATAAATTTTGCAACATCGCCGACAACAAGAGAAGGCACATTGATCTGCTCGTAGGTTTCCGTATTCATAAATACAAAATCATCGCCATCCTTATAGAGATACTGAAAAGTTTTCTTTTCCATGCGGACCATTTCCACCGATTCGCCGGAGCGGTAACGCATTTCTTTTAAATTACCGGTACGAAGCGAACGAAGTTTTGCCTGAACGAATGCGCGCAAATTACCCGGAGTCCGATGTTCATATTCTTCAATTCTATATAATTCGCCATCCATCTTTAAGACGGCGCCATTACGGAAATCATTAGTCGAAGCCATTTAGAGTAGTATAATTATAGTATTTAAGCGAAAGAATTACAAATTTACGGAAATCGGCGCCCCAAAAAGGGAAATCCGTCTCCGGAGAACCGCATATAACACCAAACCGGGCTTAATTCTTCCTGATAACGACAAATTTTCCGTTATCCGTATCTTGATCAATTTTAAGGTGATAGAAGTATACTCCGCTCGGGACCAGTCTGCCGGTATCATCACGCCCATCCCATTCGACATACCACGAACCGCCAAAGGGGTCTGCAGAAAGAGTGACCCCCGAACGCTCGATGTGCCGGATGAGGGTGTTATCCAGAGCGTAAATATTGAGATCGGTCGCAATAGGCGAATAGGAGTTGGTCGAGGCAAGAATATTGAGCAGAGGTTGGTCAGAGGAAGAAGTAAGAATATATGGCTGAGGGAAAATTTTCGTAGCGATAAGTACAGGCAGGCTGATCGTATCGCAAAATGTTTCGGGGAATTGGAAGCTATCCTGAAAAGTCAGTACGCTTTTACTCGTGACGGTAAAATCTGAATTAAATGCCCGATCGGTTGAACGAGAAATGACAATTACTGAAGTATCCTTGCCAAATCCGCAAACAAATATATGGAGCGAGGCATCGAATGCCTGAGAAATTATAGTTGTAACATTAGGTTGAAGGATTCTTTTTTGCACTTCATCGGCATTAAATTTTCGTGCATCAGGAAACAGACTAGACCCCTGGAAATCACGTCCTGTATAATAGACTGCCGTTCCGAAGCGCTTATACTCCATACAAAAGTTCGTGTTCAGTTTGGCAAGGACACTATCGAAGCATAAAAGATAATCAGGAAACGAATCCGAGTAGAATTCCCAGGTATGCCGAAGGACATCATCGCCGAATTTTTTGGCAAGAAATTGCATCCAGATACATTGCCCATAATATCCGATATTCTCGATGTGATCGAAGGGTTCATCAAAATGCAGGGTATACGAAGGTAAATATTGCAAATAATCTGTTACCCACGGCGTGCTTCTGGTTTCCATCCAAACGGCCATCATCTCGCGGAAGGCGTCGTCAGTAAAATTTGTCCCGTAACTTCCATTTTGTATCACATGATGAAATTCATGGAAGATCGTGATCCGTGCAGCGTCAGTGCCGCGTGTTACAAAACCGGAATCGAACGTGTTACTGATCGTTATTGATGACCGGAAAAGGCTCAAACCCGACGGCGATTTTGCAAACGCATTTCCACTTTTAGCGGTCGCACCATAGACCCCCGGCCCGAGATTCGATAGGCTAATATGCCAGGTCGAATCTGCAGATGTATACGGCGGCTTTGCATATCCAAGTTCGTTAATTTCCAGTTCAAACGCTTCATCGGCAAAATGCGCGACACTATCGACATATTCAGGTGTTGCAGAATTTGCACCTGTTTTATCATAATAAATAGTAAATCTTCCAGAAGGAGATTTAAGTGAATCACTGAGGGATTGAGTAGAGAGGACTATTGCCATTTTAAGCGGTGTGCTGATCTTCTGAATCAGGCCGGCTTCGGATGCTAAGGGTGTTCCGCATTTTCCATACGGGTTTCGTATCTGCGGTATTGTTCTCAATAATCCCTTCATTTGCGCAAATGCGATAAGGATAGAATCCTCACGGGCAAGGGGTAAACCGCTTCGGATCATAGTTTCGTACTCGGAAATAGTTTGCGCTTGGGAGGCTAATGGAATATGTTTTTGTCCATAACTGTGTGAGGAGATAAGCATTGTCAGGAATATGACAACCAAATGACCACCGTTGAAACGAACTACGCTTCTCCGCACTCTGTTTTATAGATAGTTAAAAATATGATGAATCGGAACTCATTCTTCTTTCTGAAACAAAAGAAGATAATGTTTCGTCATAATAAGTAGGTGATTGTATTTTTGTTACACCAATTATATGGCACAAGAAGGAAATTTTTCAAACCGGGTACAGGATGTGATCCGTCTCTCGCGGGAAGAGGCGATTCGATTAGGTCATGACTACATCGGCACCGAGCATTTACTGCTCGGCATCATTCGCGAAGGCGAAGGTATTGCCGTCAAGATTCTCCGGAATCTGGGCGTCGATCTCTATAAAATCAAGAAGGCGATCGAGGATACCGTTCGCTCCGGCGGAGCAACGCTCACGATCGGCAACATTCCGCTTACCAAGCAAGCCGAGAAGGTACTAAAAATCACCTATCTCGAAGCGAAGCTTTATAAGAGTGAAGTCATAGGCACAGAACATCTGCTCTTGTCGCTGTTGCGCGACGAGGATAATATTGCCGCGCAGATCCTTAATCAATTTAATTGCACCTACGACGGCATCCGCGCCGAACTGGATAATATCATATCCGGCCGTGCTACGCCGGCTCCGAAACAGCAGGCTGCGGGCGGAGAGAAGAAGCATGAGAAAACGAAAACTCCGGTGCTCGATAATTTCGGCCGCGACTTAACGAAATATGCTTCTGAAGATAAACTCGATCCTATCGTCGGAAGAGAAAAGGAAATTCAACGCGTTGCACAAATCCTTTCGCGCCGGAAAAAGAACAATCCTGTTCTTATCGGCGAACCAGGTGTTGGAAAGACAGCTATCGCCGAAGGACTGGCATTGCGTATTACGCAGAAAAAAGTCCCGCGCGTCTTATTCGATAAGCGCGTCGTTACGCTCGATCTTGCCGCACTTGTTGCCGGCACGAAATACCGCGGACAGTTCGAAGAGCGTATGAAGGCCGTCATGAACGAGCTCGAAAAAGCAAAGGATGTTATTTTATTTATCGATGAGTTGCATACGATCGTCGGTGCAGGCGGCGCATCGGGTTCGCTCGATGCTTCGAATATGTTCAAGCCCGCTCTTGCACGCGGTGATATTCAGTGTATCGGCGCAACGACATTAGATGAATACCGTCAGTTCATCGAAAAAGACGGCGCTCTCGACCGCAGATTCCAAAAGATTCTGGTCGATCCGCCTTCCGTAGATGAAGCGATCCAGATCTTAACGAATATCGCATCGAAATACGAAGAGCATCACAGCGTTCGCTACTCAGTGAAAGCTATCGAAGCAGCCGTGAAACTCAGCGACCGCTATATCACCGATCGTTATTTGCCGGATAAAGCAATTGATGTCATGGATGAAGCCGGTTCACGCGTGCATTTGGCGAATGTGCATGCACCGAAAAATGTCGAAGATCTCGAAAAGAAGATCGAAGATATCAAGGTGCAGAAAAATCTTGTCGTCAAGACACAGAACTTCGAAGAGGCGGCTCGGCTCCGTGATCTGGAAAAGAAATACCAGCAAGAACTGGAAGCGGCGATCAATGCCTGGGAAGATGAGATCGGTACCCAAGTCTATGATGTCACCGAAGATGATATCGCCGATGTCGTAGCTATGATGACCGGTATTCCTGTTAATAAAGTTGCACAGTCCGAGAGCATGAAGCTCCTCAAGATGAGCGAAGCACTGCAGGGTGTCGTCGTCGGTCAGGATGAAGCTATCGATAAACTGACGAAGGCAATTCGCAGAACGCGTGCAGGATTGAAAGACCCTGCTCGTCCGATCGGAAGCTTTATTTTCCTCGGACCTACGGGCGTCGGAAAAACCGAGCTTGCAAAAGCGCTTGCCCGCTATCTGTTCGAATCGGAAGAAAATCTGATCCGTATCGATATGTCCGAATATATGGAGAAATTTTCGGTTTCGCGGCTTGTCGGCGCACCTCCGGGATATGTAGGATATGAAGAAGGCGGTCAGCTGACGGAGAAAGTCCGCCGCAAACCATATTCCGTCGTATTACTCGACGAGATCGAAAAAGCCCATCCTGATGTCTTCAATATTTTATTGCAGGTGTTAGATGACGGAACGCTTACCGATTCGCTCGGCCGCAAAGTGGATTTCAAGAATACGATCATTATCATGACGTCGAATGTCGGTACACGCGATATTAAGAAGCAGCCTCGCATGGGCTTCGGCGAATCTGCCGGCGGCGATGAGCATGAAAAGATGAGAGGGCAGGTCGATGAATCGATGAAACGCCTTTTCAATCCGGAATTCCTGAACCGCGTTGACGAAACGATCGTTTTCCGCGCACTGACGAAAGAAGATATTGTGCTGATCATTCAGATCTCGCTCAAAAAACTTCTCGCGCGCGTCGAAGCAATGGGCGTAAAGGTCGAGCTATCGCCGAAAGCCCTGGAATTCGTTGCCGATAAAGGCTTCGATAAACAATATGGCGCGCGTCCGCTTCGCAGAGCGATGCAGAAATATATCGAAGATCCGATCGCGGAGGAGATATTAAAAGGTACGGTAAAAGAAGGCTCTATCGTCAAGGTTGATATTGCCGGCAATGACGCCGAACTGCTCTTCCAGATCGAAACGCAATCCGGTGAAACATCCACGACAACGGTTCATCACGCTACGATCGAAGAAGTGATGAAAGAAGCTGGGATCACCCATGCCGAAGATGTCGAGGAAGAAGGCTCGGACGCAATGAGCGAAGAGAAGAAATAAATTCTCTTTGGATTGATATTATAAAGCCGCAGATATAAAAGTCTGCGGTTTTTTTATTGCTAGTTCTGGGATAAACTTCTTTCGAAGAATGTTTAGACTTCATCAATATGTGAATAAAAAAAATGAAGATAGTCAGAGTTACCTATACGACAAAACCCGAATACACTGAGCATAATCAGAGTAATATCAAAAAAGTGATGGCTGATCTGCAAGTGATCAATAATCCGGGCATTAATTATAATTCTTGTCTCGCCAGTGACGGGAGATCGTTTACACATACCGCTTTCTTCAATTCCGATGAAGATGAACAAGTATTGATGAAATTACCATCATTCATTCTGTTTCAGCAAGAGCTAAGAGCGAACGGGCTTGAAGCGCCTCCCAAACAAGAATTGCTTACCTTAGTTGGTTCATCTGTTAATATATTTTAGGATTTGACGAGAGAGATGAATTCTCGTTCATAATTCCTAAAATCCGTCACAGTATTTTTAGCGAAACCGTTTTTGAAGAGTATTGAATTTTATATTTGAACTCTTATGAAAACGATCATTAATAAAATCATCATGGCTCCGGCAGCATATCCGGTATTATTTGCATTTATACTAATGTTGGCTGAAGAGATTTGAGTGGTTCTTGAAAAATACGGAACTTTCCCGCTCAAAAACTGCTTATAACCCCGCTATAATTTCGGCCAATTCGCCTTGGCAAGCGAATTTTCGCTAATTTTCAGGAGATTTTCAACAGTGGATAGAAATGATAAGCTTTCCTTGCGCACATATAGCGCAAAAGACGGTGAACTAAAAAAGAGCTGGTATATCGTCGATGCCGATGGGCAGACGGTGGGTCGCCTTGCAACAGAGGTCGCCCGTGTCCTTCGCGGCAAGCATAAAGCGAGTTTCACTCCGCATATCGATACCGGCGATTTCGTCGTCGTAATCAATGCCGAAAAGGTCAAGATGACGGGCAAGCGCATGGATCAGAAAGAGTATTATCATAATACGCTGTATCCGGGTGGCGCACGTTTTGCAAAGTTCAAAGATGTACAGTTGAAAAATCCGGATCGTATTATCGAAAGCGCAGTAAAGGGAATGCTCCCGAAGAATTCGCTTGGCAAGAAAGTCGGGATGAAGCTAAAAGTCTATTCAGGCGCAGAGCATCCCCATGCAGCACAGCAACCAAAAACCTTAAAGATCGCATAATTTTTCATGGCAAAGACACAAGCAAAGATCCATATCGGCCGCCGCAAAGAGGCAGTCGCCCGCGTGATCCTTACTCCGGTTACCGGAGGAAATGCAATGGATATTTCCATTAACGGTAAAGCATTTGAGATATTTTTTGCTAATCCGATCCATCGCGAGGATGTGGTTCGTCCGCTAAGATCAACCGGTCAGCATGGCGCCTATAATGTAAAAGCTAATGTCGTCGGCGGCGGTACAAGCGGCCAGGCCGGCGCAGTACGCTTAGGTATCTCCCGCGCTCTTGTCGAGATCAATGAAGAGTTCAAAACGATACTTCGCAAAGACGATCTGGTAACGCGCGATCCGAGAATGGTCGAACGTAAAAAATACGGGCAGCCAAAAGCTCGCAAGAGATTCCAGTTCTCGAAGAGATAAGTTTTTTAATCACATATACATTTTTACGATTGCTTCGCTGGTGCCCGCCTTGGTGGGTTGCGAAAGTAAGAAAATGTAGAGAAATAAACCAAATAACAACATGAGAATCAGTTTAGAAGACCTCTTAGCGTCAGGCGCCCATTTCGGGCATCTTACCCGCCGTTGGAATCCGAAGATGAAACCATACATCTTCATGGAGCGTAACGGAATCCACATTATCGATCTGAAAAAGACTCAGCAGCTGGCTGAAGATGCTTTGAACGCCGCAGAGCGTTTGGCATCCGAAGGCAAACGCTTCCTTTTTGTCGGCACGAAGAAACAACTTCGGGGTGCCATTAAGGAAGAAGCGATGCGCGCCGGGCAATATCATGCGACCGACCGTTGGCCAGGCGGAATGCTTACCAATTTTGCGACGATCCGTAAGTCCATTAAGAGATTGCAGAATCTCGATAAAATGGATCAGGATGGTACGATCGAAAATTATACGAAGAAGGAACAGCTTCTGTTCTCTCGCGAGAAGATCAAACTCGATGCAACGCTCGGCGGTATATCGGAGATGCGCGGACTTCCTGCAGCGATGATCATCATCGATATTAAGAAAGAGCACATCGCCGTTGACGAAGCTCGTAAGCTCGGTATACCGATCTTTGCACTTGTCGACACGAATGTCGATCCCGATCTTGTCGATTATCCGATCCCGGCTAATGACGACGCTCTCCGCTCGGTTCAGCTTTTTGTTCATGCATTTGCCGATGCGATCGTCGCGGGACGCTCGTTAGCAAAAGCAAAAAAGATGGATGAAGGCGTGGAAGAAGAACGCCTGCAAAAGGAAAACGATATCGAGGAAATAGCAGAGGAGCAAATTGCAGAAGAACCTGCTGTAGTAGAGGCAGTATAATCCGGCTCGGAAATTTTTCCGTATTAACGGCGAGCCTTTGCAAAGAGCGCTCGCCGTTTTATTTCGAGCACTTAGTAAGTTTAATAATTAAAAGAGAACAATGGCAGAAATTACAGCAGCACAAGTAAAAAAACTCCGCGACCGCACCGGCGCAGGAATGGCAGATTGTAAGAAGGCGCTCGAAGAAGCGAACGGCAATGAAGAACAGGCTTTAGATATTCTCCGCAAGAAAGGCTCAGCCAGCGCTGCCAAGCGCGCTGACCGCATAGCGAAAGAAGGCGTGATAGCCTCGGCTGTTTCGCCTGATGGCAAGAAAGCCGTTATCGCCGAAGTAAATTCCGAAACCGATTTCGTTGCTCGCAATGAATCGTTCGTGCAATTTGCGCAGGATGTTGCAAACTTTGCACTCATTGCGAATCCTGCATCGCACGAAGAATTTATGGAGGTAAAGCTTGCCAATGGCGCAACGATCTCCGAAGAAGTCGGAGCACAAACCGGACGTCTTGGCGAAAAGATCGAAGCGCGCCGTTTCGAGAGAATCGATGCCGATGGCGGAGCCGTCGCAAGCTATATTCATCCCGGCGCAAAGCTTGGAGTACTTGTTGCGGTTAATGGTGTGAATGGCGATACGGCAAAGTCGCTCGGACGCGATATCGCCATGCAGGTTGCTGCTATGAATCCGTTAGCGCTTGACCGTAAAGGAATTTCGAAAGAAACTATCGAGCGCGAGATCGAAATTTACAAAACGCAGATGCGTAACGAAGGCAAGAAGGAAGAATTCATCGAGCGCATTGCGCAAGGCAAGCTCGAAAAATTCTATCAGGATAATTGCCTGCTGGAACAGAGCTTCATTAAAGATGCTTCGAAGACGATCACCGATATTCTCAAAGAAGCCGGGGCGGGCGTAACCGTTACCGGTTTTGTCCGGATGCAACTTGGCGAAGGACATCACATTCCTGCGCAGCAAGAAGCCTGATTATTTTAACGTTCTAAAAAGCATCCGGAAACGGATGCTTTTTTGCACTGAGCCTTTACTATCGTATTTTTGCAGCGCAGTGCTCGGGCTTTTTGTCAAATATTCTCATGTCAAAAAAATTACTTTATAAACGCGTTCTCCTGAAGCTTTCCGGTGAGTCCCTGATGGGAACGGGAGAATTCGGGATCGAGCCTGCAGTGGTCAATCAATTCGCGGACGATATTATTGCTGCTCATAACGAAGGCGCCGAAGTTGCCGTCGTCGTTGGCGGCGGCAACATCTACCGTGGCGTAAAAGGCAGTGTGGACGGCGTGCAGAAAGTACAGGGCGATTATATGGGAATGCTGGCAACGATGATCAACTCCCTTGCCTTGCAAAATACGCTCGAGTCAAAAGGGGTGTATACCCGGCTTATGTCTGCCATCACTATGACTGCAATAGCCGAACCCTTCATCCGTCGCAAAGCTATCAGGCACTTGGAAAAAGGTCGTATCGTTATCTTCGGAAGCGGCACCGGCAATCCGTATTTCACCACGGATACGGCCGCAGCTCTTCGCGCTTCGGAGATCGATGCCGAGGCGGTTCTGAAGGGCACGCGAGTCGATGGCATCTACGATTCCGATCCCGAAAAAAATCCGAAGGCACTTCGCATTCCGCTGATTTCGTATGCAGATGTGCTCAGTAAAGGATTGCGCATTATGGACCTGACGGCGATCACAATGTGTCAGGAGAATAAACTACCGATCATTGTATTTAATATGAACGAAAAAGGAAATCTCGTTCGCGTATTGACTCAAGAAGGAGTGGGCTCGAAAGTTGCTCTCTGAACCGGGATTAATTGGATTTTTGAGATTATTTTTTTAAGGAATTTGTAACCAATGAATACCACAAAAGAAATTATTGCCGATTGCGAGCATCGGATGGCCAAGGCTATCGAAGCATGCCATAATGAGTTGAATAAGATCCGTACCGGGCGTGCTTCGACTGCGCTGCTCGATACCATTCGCGTCGATGCATATGGCACCATGATGGCGCTCAATCAGGTTGCTAATCTTTCCGTACCTGATGCGCATACGATCGCCATTCAACCCTGGGACCGAGGCCTGGCAGGTGCTATTGAGAAAGCGATTCGGGATGCGAATCTCGGACTCAATCCTTCGAGCGATGGGACATTCGTCCGCGTGCCTATGCCGCCATTGACCGAAGAGCGACGTAAAGAAATTACGAAATTGGTGAAAAAACTCGGCGAAGAAGCAAAGGTTGCGATCCGTAATGTACGCCGTGATGCCATGGAGCATTTGAAGAAAGCCGAAAAGGCAGAACACTTCTCCGAAGATGACCGCAAACGCGGCGAAGACGATATCCAGAAAAAAACCGACCAAAAAGTAAAAGATATAGACACCCTTGTCGCCACAAAAGAAAAAGAAGTGATGGCAGTTTAACCGATCTCAAAACAAAACCCCGCCAATTTGGCGGGGTTTTTATTTTACGGATATAATATCTTAGTTCTTTTTCAGCAACGCCTTGATCTCATCAAGTTCTTTGCGAAGCTCTGCATTCTCCTTCGTGAGTATATCGACTTTTTTCGATAACTCCTTTACACCAATTAGTGCGACGCCTGCCGGATCAACTGAAGAGATATGCTTTGTCGAATACTGCTGATCGTCCTGGTTCCCTGTTGAAAATGCGGAATAGAAATCTTCCGCTACCGGGCCAATATGATATTCATTCGTCCCCTTGTAATACCAGCCGCGTACATCCAATGCCATGATCTTCGATAATACTTCCGCTCCGTCAAGCATCCGGAAACGGTCCTTGAATGAGCGCGATGATGCGTTCGTCCAGGCGCCGGCAAGAGTCAGCGAAGCACCGTTGCCATTCGTATTATTTGTGCCGACTAAAATCGCATTACCGCCCGGGCATACACCGAAACCCCAGCCAACGATATTGACATCTCCGAACACCATGGTATTAGTAGCACAAACGGATGCATTCGCTCCGATCGCAGATGCGTTATTGAGATTATTTACCGATGGATTTGCATTGTAACCGACAAAGGTATTCGTTGACCCCGTAGTGTTTACCGTTCCTGCAGTCGTGCCAATGCCGGTATTGTTGCCGCCCGTCGTATTGGCATTAAGTGCATTTGTGCCCGAAGCAGTATTGTTGCTGCCGGTAGTATTTGCTACTAATGTACTAAGACCGGTTGCAGTATTGTTGTTGCCCGTCGTATTGACTTGTAAGGCTTGGTATCCCGCAGCAGTATTTTGAGTACCCGTCGAATTGTTTGCAAGCGCCTGAGACCCTATGGCAGTCATATTGCTTGAAGTACTGGTAGAGAGCGCCTGATACCCAACAGCAGTGTTATTGTTTCCAGTCGCATTAGTAAACAGTGCCGCCCCGCCAACGGCAGTATTAGTGCCTCCCGTAGTATTCGAGACAAGTGCATTTGCTCCAAAAGCGGTGTTTATACCTCCGGATGTGTTACTCTGAAGTGCACCGGAACCGACTGCGGAGTTTGTTGGTCCTGTCGTGTTACTGAGAAGAGCTTGGAAGCCGATGGCAGTATTTAATCCGCCTGTTGTGTTGCTCTGCAGCGCTATATACCCAACTGCAGTATTTAAACCCCCTGTCGTATTATTTTGCAAGGCTTGGTATCCCATGGCAGTATTCTGTACACCGGTCGTATTAGACTGCAATGCCTGAAAGCCGACAGCCGTCATATTGCCTCCCGTCGTATTAGAAATAAGTGCATTAACGCCGTAAGCCGTATTGTTGCTGCCCGTTGTATTGAAAAGAAGTGCAAGCTCACCTACAGCAGTATTGTTGCTGCCCGTCGTATTCGCATTAAGCCCACCAGTGCCGTATGCGGTATTGGCGTTGCCCGTTGTATTGGAAGTCAGCGCTTGGTAGCCCGAAGCGGTATTGTAATTGCCCGTCGTATTCGCTTGCAATGCCAGAACGCCGGTTGCAGTATTTTGTGTGCCGGTCGTATTAGACTGCAACGCCTGATAGCCGACAGCCGTCATGTTGCCCGATATATTGTTCTGTAATGCATCAAACCCGACGGCAGTTGAGTTGCTGCCCGTCGCATTGGAAGAAAGCGCATTGAAGCCAAAAGCGGTGTTGGAGTTGGCTACCGTATTAGAACCAAGCGCACCCGACCCGGAAGCGGTATTTTGAGCTCCCGTTGTATTTGATACTAATGCATCAAAACCATCGGCGGTATTGTTGCCGCCTGTCGTATTGGATTGAAGCGCACTCGCACCGGAAGCGGTATTTTGGTTGCCCGTCGTATTGGAATTAAGCGCGTTGGTACCGGAAGCAGCATTTTGGTTACCCGTCGTATTGGATGCAAGGGTAAATGCACCGGAAGCCGTATTGCTGGAGCCTGTCGTATTGGAATTAAGCGCATTCGAGCCGGAAGCGGTATTGCTGCCGCCTGTCGTATTGCTTCCAAGCGCATTATATCCTGAGCCGGTATTTTGAGTTCCTGTCGTATTAGAAGCAAGCGCACCCGCTCCGGAAGCCGTATTTTGAACTCCCGTTGTATTTGATACTAATGCATCAAAACCATCGGCGGTATTGTTGCCGCCTGTCGTATTGGATTGAAGCGCACTCGCACCGGAAGCGGTATTGGTGCTGCCCGTCGTATTGGAATTAAGCGCGTTAGTACCGGAAGCGGTATTGTTGTTGCCCGTCGTATTGGATGCAAGGGTAAATGCGCCGGAAGCGGTATTGCTGCTGCCTGTCGTATTGGCTTGAAGCGCGCCCTGGCCGGAGGCAGTATTGTTGCTGCCCGTTGTATTGAAAAGAAGTGCAAGCTCACCTACAGCAGTATTGTTGCTGCCCGTCGTATTCGCATTAAGCCCACCAGTGCCGTATGCGGTATTGGCGTTGCCCGTTGTATTGGAAGTCAGCGCTTGGTAGCCCGAAGCGGTATTGTAATTGCCCGTCGTATTCGCTTGCAATGCCAGAACGCCGGTTGCAGTATTTTGTGTGCCGGTCGTATTAGACTGCAACGCCTGATAGCCGACAGCCGTCATGTTGTCCGATATATTGTTCTGTAATGCATCAAACCCGACGGCAGTTGAGTTGCTGCCCGTCGTATTATTTGCAAGTGCACTTGCACCGGTAGCGGTATTGTTAATTCCTATCGTATTCAATTGCAGTGCCTGCACACCGGTAGCTGTATTACCGCTGCCCGTCGTATTGTTTTGAAGTGCATCTACACCCAAAGCGGTATTGCTGCCGCCCGATGTATTGTTTGCAAGAGTATTCAATCCTAATGCTGCGTTATTCCCTCCGGTCGTATTAGAAAAAAGTGAACTTATACCAACCGCAGTATTATTACTTCCGGTTGTTATAGCTGCTCCGGAGCCAACGCCGACAAAGGTATTTACCGTCCCGGTATTATGCAGTATCGTCGCACCGGAGATCTGATAACCGGTGGTTGGCGTCGTTGCCGTAGCTAAATTTATGCTCGTACCGCTATATGCTAAGACCAATCCGTTATCGGTCAGCTTGGAATCACCGAGTGTGCTTGTTGAAGGAGTCCACTTCGGAATCGTATTTACTGTTCCCGAACCTGTTACCACACTAAGTGTCGTCGTATTAATGTTTCCTGCATTTAGTACGAGCACATTCGCAACTGAAGCCGTGCTGCCGATATTCGGAGTCGAGATCGTACCGGAATTGATGGTCGTCGTATTGGCTGCTCTGCCGATAGTAGCGGTACCGGCAGCTCCATTCATGTGCACGTCGCCATTGCCACGGACATTGAAAAGAGCCGTACCGGATGGACTTGCTGTTGCGCCTTGCGATACATCGAAGGCAACGGAGCCTGCGCCCGAACTTGCGATCTTCACTGCGACGCCATTGCGACTGGATGCTGTTGCATCCGCATTCCAGAATGCTGCGACATAGCCATTGGTATTGATCATCCACGTAAGACTTGTAGATGCTTCGCCATCGGAAGTCGCTGCCCCAAAAACATTGGTGCCAAGGGGAGCATCCGAAAGAAGCGATGTCGGATTGCTCTGACCGATACCGACAAATCCGGATCCCGTTTTAATCGTGAGATCATTTGTAAAAGCAGTTGGCGGATTAAGAAAGCATCCGAGTTGCAGATCCTGCCCGCAGAGTGTGCCTATAGCCGCTACGAGGTTTGATGGATGTCCGATCAACACAGTGGAAAATACTGCGTCGCTGAACATTGCAGAAACTCTGGTCGTACTATAAACGCCTTTTGCAAAAAGGCCCGGAGCGGCGGCAGAACCGGTGTTATCAATTGTCGTTGGCACGACAACATTAAGTGCCCCTCCAGACGTAAGTGTCATTCTTGTATTGGCGAGTCCGCCGGTGACGAATGTCATATTGACTGCGTCAAGCGTGCCAATCGTTCCATAGTTCGAAATTGGCGGAGCGCCGTTATTATTACCACCATGCAGCCATGCATTGGATACCGTCGGGGAGCCTTGTCCCTGCGTAAGGAATATCTGCGTCGTTCCGGGTGGAAGCGAAGGCAACAGGAATATATTCCCATTCGCACCGGATTGCGGTTCAATTAGTGAATAATGGTTTAACCCATCATCCATTTGAAGCCAATGCTGAGCGAATAGATTTGTGGAAGTACTTAAGAAAATCAGAGTTGTGAAAATGGCTAATATATATTTCATTGTCAGTGATAAAATATGTGTTTAAAAACCAAAACCTCGTGTATAACACGACCTGATTGTAGTAATACTGGGTACAAATATACGAACCCTTTTAGTTTTTTTTATAAATTTTATAATTATGAATGGCTCAAAAAGGTGTAGTAAAGAAAAATCCCCGCCGGTTATCGGCGGGGATAAAATCAATATCTGAAACTATTAGTATCGAATTATTGGACGTGGTTAAAGTTTGTACCGTCGCTGATAAAAGAGTATGTGCCGTTGGCATTTATTACAAACCCGCCCGGATTTACGGTCAACGTAAATGCAGGGATATTCGTAACTGTAACATAAATTATTCTGCCTGCCGAAGCATCGGTAACTGTCGCATTATGGTTGGCGGTGAAGTTCGTAAGATTATAATTGAAGTATTGTCCATTACCAACCACAATATTAGCATCTGCAGGTGTTGATGCGTTTACGCCGACTATTCTGCTTCCTGCTTTATCTGTAGTTATGGTAGCTGAATGCGCGATGCTCCAATTTGTACTGGTTATATCTGCGCCTGTACCATTAGCCTGAACTTCCAAAGCGGCCGCTGTGCCAAGGCTCTTAATAATGGCGCCTTCACCGGAAGTTACGCCGGTTGCAAAATTATAAACATACAGTGCATATCCCGTATTTCCACTCAATGCTTCTACTCCCCACGCTCCAGAAGTGCCCTCACCAAGAACACCGACGTTACCCAAAGTTGCAGAGACTCCTAAAACACCAGTAGCATTACTAGTCGCATCCATACTACCGAGGGCGCCATAATCACCGAAAGAGTTTGATCCTTTGATGGCGTTATCTCCGGGTGCGGCGGCATGACTATCGGTTATATTGAAGAGCGTGCCGGCAGTGGCATTCGTTGCAGTAAAAGGCAGTGTCAGCCCGTTGCCAGTTGAAAGCGTTCCGCCTGCATCAGGGAATTGAAAGACCCGATTAGCCGTGAGCGGTAAGGTGTTAAGCGTTATAGAAAATCCCGATCCCGCATCGACGAGAACATAGCTATTCTCATTCAAATGCGGAGTCTGAGCGAACGCTTGCGTCGCGATGCAAGCAATGGTAAACATAATTACTGTTAAACGTATCATAGAATATTATTTAATATATGCGTTGTAAAATGAATATGAAAGGTCAGAAGGAGAATTGAAATAAATATTTCAATTCTCCTGTCTCAATTCCTTTACGGTCCTACTCTCTGCCATGCTGCACCGGATACGACAAATGTAGCCGCTGCCCCACTATTAATGATAGTCCCAGTGGTTGCCTGTGCATCACCGTTATGGATATAAATAATACGTCCATTATCCGCCGCAACAACTGCAGGCATCGTAATGAGATTAGCAGCGACGACACCGTCGTCCGTGATCTCGACAACCGATGAAGTCGCCGGTATTGCTATCGCAGCACCTGCAGCAACCGTAGTGTACGAAAGTTTCGTAATACCGGCGGT
>Ga0207152_1048_pt1 | contig 24935 bp, 17 predicted proteins | sample Alteio_BWMinHeat_30_FD_153590 | JGI IMG/M metagenome (GOLD analysis project Ga0207152, IMG submission 153590) | Enriched cells from forest soil in Barre Woods Harvard Forest LTER site, Petersham, Massachusetts, United States -... | ecosystem: Environmental > Terrestrial > Soil > Temperate forest >... | reverse complement strand
GTCTCATTTTTCTCTTCGATCTCTACACCATCTATCAACATTTGTTGATTCATCGGATCCGCAAACAGCTTGTGGAACGGGAAGAGCTGTTCCACCTGATCAGCGAGAACGCCGCCGATATGATCGCCGTGGTAGACATGGAGGGGAACCGGCTTTTCAACAGTCTTTCCTATCAAAAGGTGCTGGGCTATTCGCCTGAAGAATTGCGGGGCTCGTCATCTCTTGAGCAAATTCACCCGGATGATCGAGCGCGGGTCAAGAGGGCTGCTGAGGACGCGCGGCGTTTCGGAATCGGAACGACTTTGGAGTATAGGCTTCGCCACAAGAACGGTACGTGGCTGGTGCTCGAGTCAACATCAAGCGTCATCCACAGTTCCGAGGGGAAGCCGGAAAAACTTGTCATTGTGAATCGCGACATCTCCGAGCGCAAAAGAGCCGAGGGGGCTCTGCGCCGATCCGAGGCGGGATTTCGGTCAGTGGTGGAAGACGCACCCTATGGAATCTACCGCGCAAGTATGGCTGGCATGTTTCTACAGGTGAACCCAGCCCTCCAGAGAATGCTCGGCTACGAGTTGGCTGAGGAGCTTCTCATGAGCATTCCGACGAGCGACATCTTTCACCATTCCGCCGACTTTCATCGCTTAACCGAGCTCCTCATCCGCACGGAAGAAATAATAGATATCGAAATGGAATGGAAGCGTCGTGATGGCACGCCTATCACCGTGCGGTGTTCGGGCCGCCGCGTCAACGATGAAAACGGAGTTCCGGCCTACTTCGAAGTTTTTGCTGAGGATGTGACGGAAAAGCGAGTCCTCGAAAAGCAACTGCGAATGGCGCAAAAGATGGAAGCCATCGGACGGCTGTCGGGCGGGATCGCCCACGATTTCAACAATCTTCTTGGAGTAATCATCGGTTACAGCAGGGTGCTGAAAAAAGCTCTGCCAGCCGCCAGTCCTTTGCTGGAACACGCCGAGGAAATCGAAAAGGCCGGACAGCGAGCCGCTTCATTGACCAAACAATTGCTGGCTTTTAGCCGGCAGCAGGTCTTGACACCCTGCGTTCTTAACCTCAACACCCTTGCTTCCGATATGGAAAAAATGCTTCCACGGCTCCTGGGCGAAGACATCGAAGTGTCCATGGTGCTGGAGCCAGAGCTTAGCAACGTAAAGGCAGACCAAAGCCAGATCGAGCAAGTCATCATGAATCTGGCCGTCAACGCGCGCGATGCCATGCCCATGGGCGGCAAACTGAAGATCGAAACCGCCAACGTGGACTTGGACCAAGCTTATGTTCGCAACCATCCAGGCTCGAAAGTCGGCGGCTATGTGCTCCTGGTAGTGACAGACACTGGCTCGGGCATGGACGCCGGTACGCTCGCACATATCTTTGAACCTTTCTTCACCACCAAAGAGCGGGGCAAAGGCACCGGACTCGGACTCGCCACAGTTTACGGCATCGTAAAACAAAGTAATGGATACATTGGCGTCGACAGCGCCCCAGGAAAGGGCACTTCCTTTCAGATTTACCTCCCGCGCCATGCAGGTCAGCCCCCAGTCGAGGAGCAGAAACCCGATTCAGCCGATAAGCTGCGCGGCTCCGAAACCATTCTTTTGGTAGAAGACTCGGAGCCATTGCGAAAGCTTGCCAGAACCTATCTTGAATCCAGCGGATTCACTGTCTTGTCAGCGGAGAGTGGTGAAGACGCGCTGGAAGTCGCAACGCGCTTCGGAGGGCTACTCGACCTCCTGCTGACCGATGTTGTCATGCCCGGCATGAATGGCCGTGTGCTTGCCGAGCATTTGTTGCCTCGCCAGCCGGGGATGAACGTGCTGTACATGTCCGGTTACACCGACAGTTTCATAGCAGGACATGGAGTTCTGGATCCCGGAATCCACCTCTTGCACAAGCCGTTCACAGAGGAGGTTCTTCTCCGCAAGGTCCGTGATGTGCTTGATGCCGGTAAAAGGTTGGCGCCAGCTTCCAATTCTCCCGCCGAATTTGTTGGAAGCCGCTTGCGTTCGGGCCAATAGGAGAAGTGTGGCGATGCAAAAGCTCTTGGTAGTGGACGATGACGAGGCGATGCGCCGCTTGATGCGCCTTGAGCTGAGCGACGATTTTGAAATCATCGACTCGGGGGAACCCGAGCGGGGTTTGGCTCTCGCCCTTGAGCACAAGCCCGACGCCATCTTGTTGGATCTTCGCATGCCCAAGTATTCCGGCTATGAACTCCTCCAGACGTTTACAGGGTTAAGCCACACTCAGAAAATCCCAGTAATCGTGGTCAGTGGCGAGGCCGGCGGACAAACAAAAGAACATTGCAAGCAGCTTGGCGCCCTCGACTATTTCGAGAAACCCATCGATTTTGAAGCGCTGCGCGCATGCCTCAAGCAATTAGCAAAGATCCGCAGGTTTATTCCGCGAACGGAGGTGCGCGTCCGCTTACGTGTTCCCCTCAAGCTGCGTACCACGCACAGCAATGGAAATAAGATCGACGTGGAAACCACAACTGAGAACGTGAGTCTCAGCGGCTTTCTTTGCGCCAGCACGACGGAGCTGGCCGTGAACTCCATCGTGGAGGTATATCTTACGAGTTGCGGAACGGACTACGTGGGCAAGGCCAAGATTGTTCATTCCGACACAACAGGTACTCCGCTTCGCCACTACGGATGCCGTTTCACTGAGAAGACTGGACCCTGGGTACTGCAGTAAGGAAAGGGGCGAAATTCTATGATCAAAGCCCCACAAATCCTCTACCGAGAAACCGAGTGTAGTCTGGCAGCAGCTGCATCGGATCAGCTTTCTGCTACGCGCGTTCTTGCCGTTGACGACGAACCTGCTGCCTGCAAGCTTCTATCCCTCATCTTGGGCCCACCCGTCTTCTACTGCACCACCGCATGCAGCGCCGAAGAAGCCCTGCTGACTCTGCAATGCGAACAGTTTGATGCTGTCATTTCGGACCTCCAGATGCCTGGAGCCAGCGGCTTGGACCTTCTCACCCAAGTTCGTCGCCTGTATCCCCAGATGGCCTTTTTGGTCACGACGGGTGTGGATGACGTGGAGGTGGGGGTGCAAGCGATGCGATGCGGCGCGGACGATTATCTTGTTAAACCTCTTTTGGAGAGTGCCGTTCTGGCAAGCCTGGAGAGCGCGCTGCACAAGAAGAAATTAGAACAACAACTCGAGAACTATCGTCGACACCTCGAAGAAATGGTCGCCGAGCGCACCGCGCAGCTGCAAGCCGCTCTGCAGCAGATCCAGCGCAGTTATGAAGATACCCTGCAAGCACTTGCTGCGGCGATTGATCTCCGCGACAGCGAGACCGCAGGCCACTCCCAGCGTGTCTGCCATTACTCGCTCGAAATTGCCCGCGCCATGGGCTGGTCGGACGAACAGTTGAGCAGTCTTGCTAGAGGCGCTTATTTGCACGATATCGGAAAGCTCGGAATCCCCGACGGCATTCTACTCAAGCCGGGGCCTCTCACTGTGGACGAGCGAAAAATCATGCAGCGGCATGTTCAGATCGGCTTCGACCTCGTCAAAGACATCCCCTTTCTTTCCGGCGCAGCCGAAATCGTCCTCACACACCATGAGCGCCACGACGGCAGCGGCTATCCGCGAGGCCTCCGGGGAGAAGAAATTCTTCCAAGTGCGCGGATCTTCGCCGTTGCGGATACCCTCGATGCCATCACATCTGACAGGCCCTACCGCCGCGCCTCTTCGTTCGAGTCGGCTCGCGAGACCATCCGCAGCTTGTCTGGTATTCAGTTTGACCCACGTGTCGCAGGCGTGTTTTTGAACATCCCCGAAGAAACTTGGGCGGCCATTGCAAGGAATCAAAGAGAAATTGCTGCTCTCTCATCCAGTTTGCATGGGAACAGCGCTATTCTTCGGCTTGGCCTTGCTATCCCCTGACGGACCTCGCCATTCCCCTCAAAGCTGCCTCCCACAACTTTTGCGGCCCACCCCAAATCACCCTGCAAGAAAAGTCTGCCCCACCGTTCTAAGGGCATGGACTACCAGCAGTCGTACAACCAAGCAGTTCGTTCTCGCTGAAAAGTTATTTTATGAAACAACCATCTTCACTCACCCCGACATCCTATTCGTTCAACACCCCACTTTGTCCCCGGGTCGCACAACCAAAGGATTTGCTCGTTCACCTTGAAGATGAGGAGGCTACTCGTATGCCCGCACGAATAAATTCAACTCACTTCCAGAACAAAAGGCCCGTCTTGCAGCTCACTTGTGTCCCCGTTCTGATCCTTCTGCTCCTGTTTGCGGCCACTTCCTACGCGCAAATCGCCGCGCACTCTCCGGGCTGGGTCGTTCTGCCCGTCGAAGATTACCGCGCTCTTCACGCTCGTGCCTTTCCCACAGATCGCGATCCCGAGCCGCCGCCCGTCGAAGCGACGCTCACGCGCGTCGACTACGATATCCGCATCAATGGCGATCTGGCTTCCGGGCGCGCCACTCTGACCGTGGATGTTTTGAAGGACGGCTGGGTTCGCGTCCCCGTTCCTGCGGGCTTGCTTGTTCGCGAAGCCCGGCTTGACGGCAAACTTGTCTCTCTCGTGACTGTTCCCGGAGGCAAAGCCGGCGGCCAACTCTCTGCGCTTCTCTCTCATCCCGGCCGCTCCGTCCTATTGTTGGACATCGCTCTTCCCGTGGCTTCTTCAACCGGCGAAGAGAGCATTTCTCTTCCCGCCACAGCCTCAGGCGTCACCCGCGCTTCTGTACAGCTTCCGCGCCAGGGCGTTGACATCAAACTCGTTGGCGGTTTGCTTTCGCAAAAATCAGAGTCTGCGTCCGAGAGCAAGTGGATTGCTTACGGTCGCGGCAACGAAGCGCTCACTTTCACCTGGCGCAGAAAAACCGAAGGCCACCGCACCACGCAGCCCTTGCGCCTCCGCGGTTCTCTCACGCAACTCCTGGGTCTCGGCGAGGATTCCACTTCCATCAACGCGGAAGTAAATTTCGAAGTCACCCAGGGCGCCGCCCATGAAGTCAAAATTCAAATTCCCGAAAAAGTCACTGTCAATCAGGTCTTAGGCGCCATGGTGGCTGACTGGGAAGTAAAAGCTGGGCTGCTCTCCGTCACATTTCTCGAACCCGTTGAGCAGCGTGCCCGGTTCGTCATCACTGGAGAAACCCGCTGCCCGCGTGAAGGGCCGATGGACATTCCTCTTCTCCGCCTTCTCGATGCCGAGCGCGAAACCGGCGGCGTCGCCGTGGAAGTCCTCGGCGCTGGCGAAATCAAAGACGTAAAATCCGAAGGCCTAGACAGTGCCGACGCCACCGACCTCGGCGAAATGGTGGCCAACCGTCAGTCCCAGTCGCTCACCGCATTCCGCTTCCGTCCCGGCGCCGCAAAACTAACGCGCTCGCTCAACGTTGACGTCGCGCGCTACACCCCGCAGGCCGTCCTGATGGCCAACGTCGAAGAGGCCCGCTATCAGGTGCTCATCAGCAATGAAGGCAAGGTCCTCGTCCTGGCCCGCTACGCTGTCCGCAATAACCAGCGCAACTTTCTCAAGATCACTTTGCCCCCTGGCGCCACTCTCTGGAGTGCCACCCTGGCAGGCAAAGCCATTCGCCCAGGACAATCGCCCGACGGCAGCCTGCTGCTCCCGCTCGATAAGGCCCGTTCCGGCGAAGAAGTCCCGGCATTTCCCGTCGAAGTTGTGTTCCTCGCTCGCGGTGCCGCATGGAATGACAAAGGCCAATTCAAACTCGCTCTGCCCGCGCTGGATCTTCCCATCTCCCGCACGGGACTCCTCGTGTACCATCCACCACTCTTCAAAGTGACCGCCGAACAAGGGTCATTTCGCGTGGAGGCCTACGCGAATCCGGCCTCCGCTGCTCTAAACCCGCCAGTCTCATTCAACGGAGCTACAGGTGGATTTTCCGCAGGAGTAGCAGCACCAGCACGGGCGCCAGCCAGTGCCACAGGCATGGCGGGGTTGGCTCCCGCTCCCCCAGCGCCATCATACGTTGAAGATGGCAAGGACGAACTCAATGCCAAGCGCACGCAATCCACCGCTCAACTCGTTCTCGACAAATTCCGGGCCAACGCCATAGCAGGGAAGCGCGCCGGGATTCTCCCTATTCGTGTCTTATTCCCCGCATTCGGTCCGTCGCTCTATCTGGTTTCTGAACTCACCGGCGAGAATCAAGCTCCCACCGCGAGCTTGACCTATCAACACGAGAAAAAGGCAGGTGGAAAATGAAAAAGCTACTCTCAATCCTCTTGGCATGGATTCTGTTGCTTCCCGAATTTGCGATGGCGGATGAGAAGTCTGTTCCTCCTATCCCAGCCGCGGGCAACGTCACCCTTCCGCTCGACGAGTACAATCATCTCCTCGAACTCGCGAGCCGGCCCATCCGCAAGCCCGACGCGCCGCCGGTCCCCTACACCATGAAGCGCGCGGATTTGAAACTCCACGTCACCAACGAGTCCGTGCAGGGAACCATTCAATTGCAGGGCGAAATCCTCCATAAAGGCGCGACAAAGGTTCCCCTAACCACCGGCATGGCCATCCTCGACGCCCGCCAGGAAGGCAAGGGCCTGCCTCTCGAATTGGAAAACGGAACGCACACTGCCGTTCTCGCTGGACCGTCCGAGTTTGCCGTTTCTCTTGACGCTGGGATGCCGCTCAACATTGAAGCGGGCAAGGCTTCCTTCTTTCTTCCCGTCCCATCTGCTAGCAGCGCGCGCCTTGCGCTCATCGTTCCCGGCGACCGCACCAACGTGCGCATCAACCCAGGCATCATTACTTCCCGGTCCTCCGAAAACGGGCAGACTGCGATCGAAGCCACGCTCGTTCCCGGTGTTCAAGCAACCATCTGGTGGACCACGCGCGAAGTCGCCGCCCCTGTCGTACCCAAGGAAGTGCGCTTCCTCTCCGACGTCAAGACCCTCGTTTCCGTTAGCGAAGCCGACATTCGAATCGCCGCGCTCGCCGACATTTCCGTCGTTCAGGGCGAACCTGCTCAATTCGAAATCGAAATTCCCGCAGGCTACGAAGTCACCGGAACCACCGGCGCGTCCATCGAATCCAGCGAATTCGAATCCGGCGTCTTGACCCTGAAAGTCTCCGGCCCCGCGCAGCGCTCGCACCAGTTCCTCATCTCCATGGAAAAATCCATCAGCGCCACGAAAGCCGATGCGCCGTTTCTCAGCCTCAAGAACGCCCAGCGCGAAACCGGCGAGCTCCTCGTCGATGGCGCTGGAACCATTGAAATGACCGCCACCGAAGCCGGCGGCCTCAAGCGCATGGATTTCAAGGAAATCAATCCTTATCTCCGTTCTCTTTCCCGCTTTCCCATGCAAGCGGCCTTTCGCTATCACCGGCAGCCCAACGAAACGCCCAGCCTCGCGCTTGCGTGGACGCGCTTCCCGGATAGCAGCGTGCTCTCCGCCGTCGCCGATCGTGCCATCGTCACCACGCTGGTCACCACCGAAGGCAGGTCACTCACCGAAGTAAAGCTCGTCGTCACCAACCAGGCGCAGCGTTTCCTGAAAGTGGATTTGCCCACAGGCGCAAGCATCCTCACCGCCGAAGTCGCGGGAGAAAAAGTAAAACCCGTCGAAGGTCCCGACGGCAACCGCGTTCCGCTCGTGCGCCCCGGCTTGCGCCCCGGTGATTCCTACACCGTTTCCTTTGTTTTCATGCACTCGGGCACGCCCTTTGCAAAAAAAGGCGGCTCCGATCTTTCACTTCCGAAAATGGACATCCCCATCAATCTTCTGCAATGGGAAGTCTTCCTCCCCGAACAGTACAAAGTAAAAGATTTCGGAGGTGACGCCATTGCCGCCAATCTTCTTCCCCCCGCATCTCAAGACGTCTCTGGTGCGGAATCAGAGACGGACGCTTTTGGAATACCCGCGGCGCCGCCAATCTTGAACTACGAATCCGTTTCACTGCTCCCAGGCCAACTGGGCGGCATCATCGTTGACTCCAGCGGTGCCGTAGTCCCCAACACGCGCATCACCGTCACGCAGTTGGACACCGGAGCGATGCGAAACACCATGACCGACTCCGCGGGCCGCTGGATTGTTTCCAATTTGCCTTCCGGCCGCACCAAAATCACCGCTAACGCCAACGGCTTCAAGCCACTCACTAGCCAGATCAACTACGATGGCAGCAGCCCGGCACCTGTCAGCTATGCTTTGAATGTCGCCGCAGCTATGGAAACGGTGGAAGTCTCTGCCAGCTACAGCAACACCGACTTGGTCAGCCTTCAGCGCGAATCGCGTAAGGCTGCCGAAAAGCAACTGACCGCCGCCTCCTCCAACGTAACCAATCTCCAGCAGCGCATTTCTGGCGTTCTGCCGGTTCGCGTGGACGTTCCACGAGCCGGCAACTCCTATCATTTCGTCCGGCCCCTGGTTCTCGACGAAGAAACCAAGGTGAGCTTCACCTACAAATCTAAATAGGTCACTTCAGCAGGGAAGAAGCAGGCTCTCGGGTTGCCCCATGCATCACGCGATCCAGAGTCTGCTTTTCTTCTTTTTCCAACGACCGAGTCGTGCCCTTTACAAGATTGCCCAACTGAAGAGGCCCGATAGCCACGCGCACCAGCCGCAATACCTCGACATGGAAATGTTCCAGCATCCGCCGAATCTGCCGATTCTTGCCTTCGTCCAGCACAATTTCAATCCATGAATTCCGTTCGCCTCGCCTGACGACGCTCACGCGTTTCGCGCGAAGCAACTCACCTTCACTCGTGTCAGCCCCGTTCCGCAAATCTTCGAGCAACTTCTCATCCGCGATCGTTTCAATCTGCACGTGATAGGTTTTCTCCAGATGCGTCTCCGGCGCCGCGATCCGCGCCGCCCATTCCGAATCATTCGTCATCAGCAGCAGGCCTTCGCTCGCCTTGTCCAGCCGTCCCACCGGCGCAACCCATTGCACTCCCGGCGGGAGATACGCGTAAACCGTTTCTCGCCCTTTCTCATCCGCAGCCGTAGTCACCACCCCGCGCGGCTTATTCAGCATCAGATAAATCATTTCACTGCGCGCCGCAGTCTTCCCATCAATCTCAATCCGGTCTTTTCCCAGATGCACGGGCGCTTCCGGATCCCGCCGCACCGCACCGTTTAGCTTCACGCGCCCCGCATGAATCAGCTCTGCCGCCTGCGACCGCGAGCAATATCCCAGCTTGGACATCGCTCGCGCGAGCCCGATTCTTCTCAAAAGGGGTTTTTGCAGCTTTTGTTTTTTAGAAGGCCAGCGCACCCCGGCATTATAGGCAAGCTCTTGAGCGATGCGTCGTTCGAATTCTACTTTTTCGGCTCGGCCACTGGTGCTGAGGGCTTTTCCGCCGCCCCACCCGCGGGAGTCGTCTCCGGCGCTAGTGGAGCACTCGGAGCAGGATCATGCTTCACCACTCCATAGCGCCCCGCCAGCCAGTCCCGCGCTTCCGCTGGTTTGTAGTTGAACGGCCCCATGCCTCCGCGATACGCGATGTGCCCCGTTTCATCGATGATATAGAGCCGCTCCGGCCACGCCGCATACGCGAGCTCGGCCGCATTGCTCATGTCATCGACGCCAAACGGCAGGGGATACTTGAATCTCTTCGTGAAATCATTCGCAATCGCCATGCGCTGTTCCAGCGTCTTAGGCTGCGCATAACAGACATCATCCTTCACATTCGACTTCATCTGCCATTCGTCCGTCGGATGCGCCTCGCGCACATAGACGGTCAGAAAATCCGCGTGTTCCTTGTAATCATCGTAAATCTGCACCACGTCGCCAACCTGGCGGCGGAACGGCGGTCAAGTAAAACTCCCGAACACCAGCACCAGCGGACGCCCGCCGGTGCGCTCGCGAATGTGGAAACGCGTCTCTCCATCCAGCCCCAGCAGCCGCGCGTCCGGCGCATCATCGCCCACCTTCAAATTCCCTCGGTGCATGTGCGGCAGCGCATACCGCACCATGTAGATGGCATCCTTCGGGCTTCCCGCCATGTACGAGAGCCCCGCGAACGCCGCCACCAGCAGCCCAAGCACAACTCCCATCGCCCAATTCAAAACTCGCTTCATTCTCCGGTGTTCCCCCGCTCAGTTAAGACGCGCAAACGTAGTACCCGGCATCCGAGCCGTATATAGTGCAAATCTATTATCGTCCTGATGGGCTGCTGGGCGAAATCGAACACCTTGTAGCGGAATGTCGCGCTAACCGGCTATTCGTCTCTTAGCGCGACCATGAGGTCGACGTGCATCGCGCGACGAGCAGGAACCGCGCAAGCCGCGAGCGCAACGGTCGCGAGCAGGGCAATGACGCCTGCTAGTACAAAAGGATCCAGCGGCCGGACCCCATAGATTTCGCTGGCCACCGCTTTTTGCAAAAATACAGCCCCGGCGATTCCCACAACCAACCCAACTGCCACGAGTTTGAGCCCCTCGCGCAGGACGAGCCGGAGAATGCCCCCCCTGCTGCTGCCAAGCGCCACGCGAATCCCGATTTCCCGCTTGCGCTGAGCAACCAGATAGGCCAGAACGCCATAAATCCCGAGTGTCGCCAGAAACAAGGCCACTCCACCGAAGGCATTAGCCAAAAGCATCGAAGTCCGGCGGGATGACAAGGAAAGGTCCATCCGCTCCGACATGGAATGGATGTCGAAGACCGCCAGGTCGGGATCAAGCCGGGAGATTTCTGCGCGAAGCGCGCGGATGACGGAGTTCGGATCAGCCAAGGTCTTAAGCACGAACGTAAAGCCGCCGGCGGGTTGCTGGGAATTGGGGAAATAGTACGCCCCGACGGGTGCGCCGGAACCGTCAAGGTTTTCGTAGCGCAAAGTGCGTGCAACGCCGACAACCGTAAGCCAAACCGTATGCTCGTCAATCTTCAGCAGGTCTTTGGCGTCGGAAGGCATGTACATACGGCGCCCGATGGGATCGCGGTCCGGCCAGAAGTGCTGCGCCAGGCGTTCGTCAACGATAACCACGCGCGGGGCACTCTCATTGTCTCGGCCATCGAAGCTCCGTCCTCGAACCATGTGAATGCCCAGGGCTTCGAAATATCCCGGTGTCACCGTGAGGCTCAGGGGCGAGATTAGCGATTCTCCCGGCTTCATCTGATAGCCTTCTGCGAAAATGACGCTGTCACTATGGTCGCTGCCCAGGGGAATAATATCCGTTGCACCCGCGACGGAAACTCCCGGAATGGCGCGCACGGCAGGCAGCGCACGGTTCATGAAGTTGCGCTGGTCTTCAGCCTTGCCGTATCGGGAGCGCGGCAAGCTGACCGATGCCGTGACCACGCCGTTGGAGTTGAATCCCGGATCAACCTGCAACAACAAGCGAAAGCTGGCAAGAAGCAACCCCGCGCCGACGAGCAGCGCGAAGGCAAATCCAATTTGCACGGCAACGAGAAGCTGACGGACGCCGCGTGATTTCTTCCCCGTGGTGCCCGTGCGGCTCTCTTCATGAAGTGCGTCGTTGATGCCGATTTTCGAAATGCCAGCAAGGGGAAACAGTCCCACAAAGAGTCCAGCGGCCAGAGACAAGCCCAGAGAAACGAGAACAACCCGGCCGTCTAATTGCACTTCCGCTGCCCGGGGAAAATGTTCCAGGCCAATGGCATTCAGCGTCCGCAGCAAAACTGCTCCGAGAGCGATGCCGCCCACACCCCCAAGTAATGCCAGCCCCAGGTTTTCCAGGATCAATTGCCGCACCAGGTGCGCACGGCCTGCTCCCAAGGCGATACGCGTGGCCATCTCCTTGCGGCGCAGAGCGAGCCGGGCGAGCGCCAGGTTGGCAATATTCAGTCCGCCGATCAGCAGGACGACAAAGGCCCCGCCCCACAAGAGATAGAGCGTCTTTTTGACCCCCGCAATCAGCAGGTCCTGCAGCGGTTTGACCTTGGTGTTGAACCCGGCGTTGATCAGCAATTCCTTGAATTCCGGGAAGCGCTCGAGATTGCGAGCGTTCAACGCATTCACCTGTTCCTGCGCTTGCTGCAGGGTGGCGCCCGGCTTCAAACGGCCGATGTGATACCAGTTGTTGCTGTGATGAACGGTTTTGTCCTTGTCGCTGAAGGCCAGCGGCAACCACAGCCGAACGTCCGGGTCGATGAAGCTGAAGCTGGGTGCCATCACGCCAACGATGGTATAGGGCCGTCCGCTAATGCGTAGCTCGCGGCCAAGCGCCGATTTGTCGCCCGCGTACAATTGCTGCCAAAGCCCGTGGCTAAGGATCACCTCTTGCTCGTTGCCAATCTCGCCTTCCTCTCGCGTGAAGGGGCGGCCGACGGCGGGGGAAATACGCAGCAGCTCAAACCACGAAGGTGTCACCACCATCCCATGAATCCGCTGTGGCGAACCGTTCAGCTCCACCGTTTGATCGCGCTGGCGGAAGATGGCTTGGCTCTCGAAAACCGTCATCTCCCGCAGGCGGTCGAAGTAGTCTCCGGAACTGCTGTTGTTCAGGTCGGACGCGCCAGCTTTCGGGTAATCATTGGAAAAAAGCACGATCGCATTCGCGTCCGAAACTGGCAAAGGCCGCAAGACGACGGAGTTGACGACGGCGAAAAGGGCGGTATTGGCGGCGATGCACACAGCAAAGGTGAGAAGGACAGTCAGGGCAAAGCTCTTGTCGCGCCACAGAGAACGGATGCCGAATTTCAAGTCCAGGAGAAGTTTATCCATCATGTGTGGTCCCCCTTGCGGCGTCCCTGATGTGCTGTCTTCAGGCAGACTGCCGCCTAGCATTGAGTACGCATCGAACAGAGGAAAAGTTCAAATGCCCCGGCGGGAAGGTCGCTCGCCTCAGGCTCGCGCCTTGTCGATCATCTTCTCCCAAATCCCTTTGGACTTGAGAATCAGTTCCACGGCCTCTCGCGCGGCACCCTTGCCGCCATTGGCTTTCGTGATGTAATGCGCCGCGCGCTTCACTTCATCGGTAGCATTGCAGACTGCCACCGCCAGCCCCACTCGACGCATCACCATCAAGTCCGGCAAGTCGTCCCCGAGATACGCGACCTCCGATTCCTTCGCGCCGGTCCTCCGCAACACGTCTTCATACGCTGCAATCTTGTGCCCCTGCTTCTCATACACAAACGTAATATCCAGCTCCTTGCACCGCCGCCGCAGCGCCGCGCTCCCGCGTCCGGTAATTACTCCCGTGTGCAGCCCCGCCGTCACCGCCAGCGTTAATCCTTGCCCGTCGTGCGCGTCAAAATTCTTGATCTCTAGCGCGGACCCATCCGTCTGCGATAGAAGCGTCACGCTCCCGTCCGTCAGCGTTCCATCTACATCCATCAACAACACCTTGATTCGGCTCGCGCGTTTTTTGACGACGGGTGTTGCACTGCCCGGTGTTCGTGCCAAGTGATTTTCCTCCGCAAAAACTAGTCTCAATAAGACTAGAGAGTTGTCGGCTAGATGAGTTCCAGCGTCCACAAATCGTGCAGATGCACCACCCCAAGAACGCCTCGGGCCTCATCCACAACCACAATCGAAGTAATCTTCTTTTTCTCCATCAAGTTCAACGCCTCGCTGGCGAGCACGTGCGGCCCGATCGTCTGAGGATTCTTCGTCATCCCTTCCGCCGCGCGCATCTCCAGCACAGCGCCGCGATGTTTTTCCATCAGTCGCCGCAAATCGCCGTCCGTCAGTATTCCCGCTAGCCGCCCATCCGGCTCCAGCACCGTGGTCATTCCCAGCTTCTTGGCCGACATTTCGTGGAACACGTCCGGCATCGCAGTATCTTTCGAAACGCGCGGCAGCGCCTCGCCCGCGTGCATCAGGTGTTCCACGCGCAAAAGTTTCTTGCCTAGGCTTCCCGCCGGATGCAGCGCAGCGAAATCATCCGGACGAAATCCTCGCCGCTCCAGCAAGGACACCGCCAGCGCATCTCCCACCGCCATCGCCACCGTCGTGCTCGCCGTCGGCGCCAAATTCATGGAACACGCCTCCTCCTTCACGCTCACATCCAGCACTACGTCGCTCGCTTCCGCCAGCGTCGACTGCATCTTCCCCGTCAGCGTGACCAGCGGCATTTCCAGCCGCTTCAGCGCCTCCAGCAGCCGCACAATCTCTTCCGTCTCTCCTCCATATGACACCGCCAGCATCGCATCCCCGCGCGCGAGCATTCCCATATCTCCATGCAGCGCCTCCGCCGCATGCAAAAAAAACGACGGCGTCCCGGTGCTCGAAAGCGTCGCCGAAATTTTCCGTCCAATCAGTCCGGATTTCCCCATCCCGGTAACCACCACACGCCCCTTGCACGCAAAAAGCAACTCCACCGCTCGCTCAAAGCTGGCATCCAGCCGCGCCAGCACATCCTGAATCGCCTGCGCCTCAATCTTCAGCACCCGCCGGGCTGTATCCAGGCTCATGGCGTGTTCCACCGTCGAACCATCGCTCCCAATTCTTTCAACTTCGCAAGCAGAGTAGGGAGCTGCGCCAACGGCAACGCATTCGCCCCGTCCGACAAGGCCGCCGCCGGATTGTCATGCGTCTCCAGAAAAATCCCATCCACGCCAGCCGCCACACCAGCACGTGCCAGCGTCTCAATAAATTCCGGCTGCCCGCCGCTCGCATCCCCTTTGCCGCCTGGAAGCTGCACGGAATGCGTTACGTCATAAACCACTGGATAGCCAAACTTCTGCATCACCGGAAATGACCGCATATCCACCACGAGATTCTGGTAACCAAACGACGCGCCGCGTTCCGTCAAAATAATCTTCGCATTCCCCGTGCTTGCCACTTTTTCCGCCACGTTCCCCATGTCCCAGGGCGACAAAAACTGCCCCTTCTTCACATTCACGATTCGCCCGGTCTTTCCCGCGGCCACCAGCAAATCCGTTTGCCGTGCCAGAAACGCCGGTATCTGCAGCACGTCGCAAACCTCCGCCGCCGCCACAGCCTGCGACGCCTCGTGAATGTCCGTCAAAGTCGGCAATTTCAAATCGGATTTGATCTTGCCGAGAATCCGCAAACCTTCCTTCGCTCCCGGCCCGCGAAACGCCTTCACCGAACTCCGGTTCGCCTTGTCATACGAAGCCTTGAAAATGTACGGTACCCCCGCATCCGCAGTGATCTTCGCAATCTTCTCCGCCATCATCCGCGCATGCGCCTCGCTCTCAATCACGCACGGCCCCGCAATCAAAAACAGCGGATTCCCGCCGCCGAGGCGTAGCGATCCAAGCATGATTTCATGGGTAGTGCTCATACGGGATTGCGCGAGTGCCGCAACGTATTTAGGCTACGCAGCCAGCGCCGCGTTTGCAACGTCTTACGCCGTCGCGTGCGGCGTGATTCCCACGGCCTGGGAACGTCTGGGTTCTGCAGCCGGACGGGTTTTGTTTTTCTTGTGTTCCAGCGCCCCCCCAATAAACGCCGCAAACAACGGATGCGGCTCCAGCGGTTTCGATTTGAATTCCGGATGAAACTGGCAGCCGAGAAACCACGGATGGTCCGGCGCCTCAACAATCTCCACGTAATTCTCATCTGGCGTGCGCCCGGTAATCTTCAACCCCGCCGCGACCAGCGTCTTCTCGTGGTCCCGGTTGAACTCATACCGGTGCCGGTGCCGCTCGCTGATCTCCAGCTTCCCATACGCCTTGTGTGCAAACGAGCCCGGCTCCAGCTTGCACGGCCACGCCCCCAGCCGCATCGTCCCGCCCATCTCATCCACTCCGAGCAGTTCCCGCAATTTATAAATCACCCGATAAGGCGTCTGCGGATCAAACTCCGTGCTGTCCGCCTGCTTCAAACCCGCCACGTCCCTCGCGTATTCAATCGTCGCGCACTGCATTCCCAAACAAATCCCAAAGAACGGCACCTTGTGCTCGCGCGCATACTGAATCGTATAAACCATCCCCTGAATCCCGCGCTTCCCAAATCCCCCCGGAACCAGGATGCCGTCGAATCCATGCAGCCGCGCCGCCGCCGTCTCGGCCGAATCAATCTCTTCCGCTTCGATCCACTCCAAAACCGTCTTGTGATTGTGCGCCAGCCCCCCGTGCAGCAGCGCTTCCCGCAAGCTCTTGTACGCATCCTCCAGTTGCACGTACTTCCCAACCACCGCAATCCGCGCCTCCCCCGCCGGATGATGCATCCGGTGCACCAGCTCAATCCACGGCTTCATGTCCGACGGCCGCGCCTCGAGCTTCAGCAGCCGCAGAATCTGTCCGTCCAGTCCCTCTTTGCTCAGCTCCGCCGGCACCGCGTAAATTGTGTCCACATCTTCCATCGAAATCACGCACGCTTCCGCCACGTTGCAAAAAAGCGCAATTTTTTTCTTCAGTTCCGCCGGAATATGGTGATCGCTCCGGCAAAGCAAAATATCCGGCTGAATCCCGATGCTCAACATTTCTTTCACGCTGTGCTGCGTCGGCTTCGTTTTCAGCTCGCCCGCTGCCGCGATAAACGGCACCAGCGTCACATGCACGAACAGCGTGTTCTCCGCGCCAAGCTCCAGCCGCATCTGCCGGATCGCTTCGAGGAACGGCAGCGACTCAATGTCCCCCACCGTCCCGCCAATCTCCACAATCACCACGTCGACGCCGTCCGAAACCTTCCGAATCGTCGCCTTAATCTCGTCCGTCACGTGCGGAATCACCTGTACCGTTTTCCCCAGGTAATCCCCGCGCCGCTCTTTCGTCAAAATCGTTTCGTAGATCCGTCCGGTCGTCCAGTTATTGTCGCGGGAAAGTTTGGCGTGCGTGAACCGCTCGTAGTGCCCCAGGTCCAGGTCCGTCTCCGCTCCGTCCTCGGTCACAAACACTTCGCCATGCTGAAACGGGCTCATCGTGCCCGGATCAACGTTCAAGTACGGATCGCATTTCTGTAAGGTGACTTTGAAACCGCGACTTTCGAGGAGACAACCGATCGAGGAGGCTGCTACGCCTTTTCCCAGTGAGGATACAACTCCGCCGGTTACAAATATATATTTTGGCGCCATCCTTATAGCCCGCGTTTCTGCGCCGGGCTTGTATGCCCTCCACAGGATTGACGTACATACAATTATGGTCGGAACCCGTCTTTCTGTCAAATCCAACTCTTCGCGCCACTAAAACGATATTTTATCTGCTCCCAGCCGCGAAACTTTTTTCCAGGGAACGGGTTTCATTCCTGTGGGGAATACTCTGTGAGGATCATGGTTCTGCACCCTGTTGCATCCTTGGAAAAACTCGCTTCAAAGAGAAACCATCCCACAGGAATTCGCCATCTAATGGACTGAACCATGACTCTGCGCGCGCATACGCTCTTTCCGTTTGCCCCAATCCATTCGGGGTCTGCTCCGGATCGATCCGTGTCGTCCCCGCAATGGTGAAGGCTCCGAGTGGCACTCTGGCAATTTGGGAAAGGGAAATGAAACCTACAACTCAAAAGAGAATTGCAGCTCTCATGTTTCTCAGCGCGCTGGCTCTTTGTCTTCCAGCCGCCGCGCAGCAATCCGCGCCCATCGCTCAGCGGCTCCAATCCTACGATTTGAGCCGTGAAGTTTTTCTCGTCGGCTCCGTCGTCAAATTCGATCCCGCTTCTGCCACGCCGCCCATTGGCGCCCATGTTCTTCTTCAAACTTCTTCGGGTCAGGTGGACGTCCACATCGGCAATGCCCAGCTGCTCAAAGCCAATCACTTTGAGCTGAACCCCGGCGACAATGTCCGCATCGTCGGCGAATCTTTGGCCTCCGGCGACACAGCCATTTTCGCCGCTCGCATCGTGCAAAAGGGCGCCCGGGCCGTCGTCCTTCGCAACACCAAAGGCTTTCTCCTGACTGCCGCCTCCACGTTGTCGCAAGATCAAAAGGACGCCCTGCGAGGTGTGCGATGAAGCGGCTCCTTCTGCTCCTGGCCTCGGCAGCCGCTCTTTGGACCGCCGCCTGCAACGGCGGTGGCGGCACCGTCGTTCCTCCTCCTCCGCCTCCCGGCCCGTTCGGTCTCAACAGTCTCAATGGCACCTACGCCTTTGTTACTAACGGCGAAGTTTTCAACGGAGCTGCGGTCACCCCTTTGGCCCGGGTTGGAAGCTTCACCGCTAATGGGACTGGCGGCATCACCGGCGGCGTTGAAGATGTGAATTCCGCTGGTGCCACCGGCCTCGCGACTCCCATCACCGGCGGTAGTTATACCGTCACTGGCGATGGCCGCGGAACGCTGACTCTGAATTTGAATTCTCCCGGCGGTGCAACTTCCATCAATTTCGCCATCGTCTTAACTTCAAACACTGACGGTTTGATGATCGACGAGACCTCAACTAACACACAGACTTCCACCGGTAGCGGCAATTTCGTTCTGCAAACCGGTGGCCCCTTTACGGTAGCCTCTGCTTCCGGTCCTTATGTCTTCGATTTTTCCGGGTTAGATGGCACCGGGGCCCCTGACTCCATCGTCGGCGAATTTAACGCTAGTGGCGGAGTCATCACCGCCGGCGTCCAGGACGAAAATGACAACGGAAACATCCCTGCCACTCCGACCCCAGTTTCTTTCACCGGCGTTCTTGCGGCGGATCCGCTTGACCCGAATGGTGCCGCGGATCTCAGCAATTTTGGTCGCGGCATCGCCACTCTCAACGGCATCAACTACGTGTTCTATCTCGTTGGTGGCAACCGCATTCGATTCCTCAGCACCACCGGCGGTGAAATGCTCGCCGGTGACGCCGTCGCCCAAAACAACACCATCCCCGCAAACACCGCCGCACTCAACACCAGCTTCGTCCTCATTGTGTCGGGTTCTTCCGGCGCTGGCGGCGTCACCCGTGTCGGCCGCTTCACCGCCCACGGCGCAAGCGTGACCAACGTAATCTTGGACACCAACAACGCTGGCGTCTTCCATCTGACAGGAGGTACCGGCGGCGGGGGCGCTGTTACCGGTGCAAGCATCAGTCTCGATGCTGTAAACCCCGGCCGTGGGGTCGTTACTTTCAAGGACCCGACTTTGGCTGTCCCCTTCACCTTCGTTTTCTATCTCAGCTCCGCGTCCAATGGCGTCATCCAGGACGTCAGTCAGGGCAATCAAGGTGCTACTGACGTGGCCGATGGTTCCCTCGCGGCTCAAACCAGCGGCCCCTTCTCCAGCACCAACATCGCTGGAACCTACGCGCTCAATTGGAGCGGTCTCAGCGTCCAGAATGGAGTCGCCGACGAGGAAGACTTCGTTGGCCAGGCGACTATCTCCAACCTGGGCTTGACCGGTGCCGCCGACACCTTCCAGTTCCAGAACGGCATCGTCACGGATCTCGTTGTGGGCGGTTCCATCACCGCTGGCGGCGACGGCACGGGAAGCGGCGGGGCGCGCAACACCATGAGCGTGAAGCTGACCAAGAACGGGTCGTCGACGGTGAACTTCGTCGTGTACGTCGCCAATCCAGGTCTCGCCTTCTTTGCAAATAATCAAGGCGCGACTCGTGTCGTCGCGGGAATCCTGAAACTGCAGCAGTAGCCCGCATCTACCTACGTCATTAACACACCGCCCGGCGGAGTCTCCGCCGGGCGGTCTTTGCGCGTTCCCCTTTGGAAACCTCCCAGCCATCCCGCACGTCTGTCATGATAAGTGCGAGTTCGTGCTGGGGGCGCGGTCGGCGCTTCCCGTTGCGTGCGTCGCCATCTCTAACCCTCCACTGTTTTGCCCAAGTGCAGGGGAAACCCATGGATCCATCGGGGAGGATGCCTTGAAGAATTTCCGCGTCGCTATTCTCTTGTCGTTGGTGTGTATGTTAGCCGGCTCTAGTTGGGCCAAAACCATCTCCATCCCGCGCCATCCGGATTTTCACGATGGCAAGATCGTCTTCAGCTACCTTGGCGACATCTGGCTGGCGAATGAAGACGGCTCCAGCCCGCGCCGCCTCACCGATAACATCGCCCGCGACGTCTTTCCGCGCTTTTCTCCCGACGGTAATTGGATTGCCTTCTCCTCCAATCGCTACGGCAACTACGATGTTTTTGTCATCCCCGCCACTGGCGGCGAGCCCAAACAGCTCACCTTCAATAGCGCCAACGATACCGTTGTCGGCTGGTCCCGTGATTCCCACCGCATCATTTTTCAATCCGCTCGCGGACTCAACTATCCCGGCATTCCCAATCTCTACTCCGTCTCCATCGACGGCGGCCTCGAGCAGCCACTCCCCACCGATTGGGGTTATTGGGCCAGCTATTCCCCCGATGGGAAAAAGCTCGTCTTCAATCGTCATCCTGCCGTCTGGTCCCGCAAGCATTACCGCGGCACCTACTCCGCCGATCTCTGGGTGATGGACGTTTCATCGAAAGTCTCCCGCAAAATTCTCGATGGCGACATGCCCGACCAGGAAAAGCCCAATAATTTCTGGCCGCAGTACGGCAACGGCGAAATCTATTTCGTCTCCGACCGCGCCACACGCGGCAAAGCCGGCGACAAATCCGTCATGAACTCCATCTCCAACATCTGGAAAATCCCCGAAGCCGGTGGTGCTCCCGTACAGGTCACTCATCACAAGGATGGCTCGCTCTTCTTTCCCTCGCTCTCCTCCGACGGCAAAGTCTTGATGTATGAAGATGATTTCGGCATCTGGAAGCTGGAAACCGCCTCGGGAAAAACCTCCGAAGTGAAAATCGATATCGCCTCGGATCCCAAGGAAAACAATCTCGAGGTTCTCACCATCAAGGACGATGCGGACAGCTTCTCTCTCTCGCCTTCTACCCAGCGAGCTACCATTTCCGCTCATGGTGAAATCTTTACTATCGCCACCGATCACGGCGATATCGGCCGCGTCACCAACAGTTTCTGGCGCGACTCCTATCCCCGCTGGTCCCCTGACGGAAAATGGATTGCCTACGTCAGCGATCAGTCCGGCCGCGATGAAGTCTGGATCGCCTCTCCCGACGGCGAAAACCCCAAGAAGCTCTCTGATGCCGACTCCGAAAAACTCGGTCTGGCCTGGTTGCCGGATTCGAAATCCCTGCTCTTCACCGCCTCGGACCACAAGCTCTATCGCTCCGAAGTCTCCGGTGGAGCATCACGCGTCATCGCCTCCAGCGACGTCGCCAATCTCTCAAATCCCGAATCTTCTCCGGACGGCAAGTGGGTCTCCTTCGTTGCCATCGATCGCGATCTGCGCCCGCACATCCACATTGCCTCCACCGACGGTGGCAACGACCGCCAGTTTCCCGACGCCGACCTCTTCAGCTCCACCGTCGCCCGTTGGACCCCCGACGGGAAAAAACTGATCTTTCTCGCCGGCTCCCTGCAAGGTGCTTCTGCCGCACAGCGCCAAAACGTTGCTGGCCTCTATAGCGTCACTCTCTCCGCGGAAGAAAAAAATCCGATGAACCGCGATGTCGACGATGAATCCGAAGCGCAGCCCCCCGCAGACCGCAACGCTGCGGAACGCGGCCCCCGCGCCGCCGCATCCATCCCGTCACTCGCCTTTCCGACAACATCACCACCGTTGCGCCCTCCCCGGACAGCCGCATCTACGCCTTCGTTGCCGTTTCCGAAGTCGATGGCAGGCCCTCCTCTTCGCTTTACACCATCCAGGAAAACGGGGAGCAGGTGCGCAAGATTACCCAAGCCCAGCCGCCCCCGCCGGGTGAAGAAGGCGGCGGTGGTGCCTTCGGCGGTGACATCAACTCTCTCCAATTCTCGCGCGATGGCCGCACCATCTACTTCCGCGAAGGCACCGGTATCTGGGCCGCCGGTCTCGGCGCCTCCGGCGCAACAACGGAAGCCGCGCCTTCCGCCCCCGCTCGCGGCGCCGAAGGCGCTGCCGGACGCCGTCGCGTTAGCTTCACCGTCCGCGTAGAAGTCGATCACCGCGCCGAAAATCTCCAGATTTTCCGCGAGTCCTGGCGCGTCCTCAAGCACCGCTACTATGACGGCAATATGAACGGCGTCGACTGGGCTGCCATGGAAAAGAAATATGAGCCGCTGCTCGGCGATGTCGCCGACCGTGAAGAATTGCACGACGTCATCATGCAGATGATTGGCGAGCTCAGCTCTTCGCACACCGGCGTCAGCGGCGGCGGCGAACCCGATCGCAACGCCCTTCAGACCCGCTACCCCGGATTCGAACTCGCTCCTGATGATTCCGGCTACTACAAAGTGAGCTACATCTATAAAGACGGCCCCGCCGATCACGATTACGTGAAGATTCACGTCGGAGATTTCATTCTCGCCGTCAACGGCGCACCACTCCGCTCCGGCGAAAATTATTGGAAGCTTTACTCTTTCGCTTCCGGCCGCAAGTTCCTCTTCAATGTCAATTCCAAGCCTTCCGCCGATGGCGCTTGGACCACCCGCGTCGAGCCTGTCAACGCCGGCGGCTATGCCACGCTTCAATACAAGAAGTGGGTGGAAGATCGCCGCCAAATGGTCGATAAACTTTCAGGCGGCCAAATCGGGTACCTGCACATTCGCCAGATGAATGGCGAAGCCCTCCGCAAATTCGAACGCGACCTCTCCGACAATCATTTCAAAAAAGCCCTGATCATCGATCAGCGCTTTAACCCCGGTGGTGGCATCGACGAGGAACTCATCGAAATCCTTTCCCAGCGCCAATATCAATACGTCCGCCCGCGCGATTCCGTCTACGTCACCCGCCCGCAGCGCGCCTTCTTCGGCCCCATCGTGGTCATGCAGAATGAGCGCTCCACCAGCGACGCCGAAGTTTTCCCCGACGGCATTCGCACTCTCAAGCTCGGCACTACCGTCGGCGTCACTACCTACGGCGCCGTCATCGGCACCGGCGCCTTCCGCCTCATCGATGGCGGCATGCTCCGCACTCCCGGCACCGGCCTATGGAACATCGCTGGACAAAATCTCGAAAACTACGGCGTCCCGCCGGACATTTCCGTGGACAACAGTCCGGCGGATTTCCTCGCTGGCCGCGACGCCCAGCTCGAAAAAGCCGTCGAAGTCTTGAAAGACCAAATCAAAAAAGCGGGCACGCAGAATATTCCTGGCCGCTAATCGATTCTCCTGACCGTTGTTTGGCTCGAGGCCTCGCTCCCCGGGCCGCCTCATTCCACACGCGCAAGGAGAGCTAACCGCTGTTCGTGCTAACCTTTTCACCTTGGATGGGGGAGACGATTTCAATGAGTGCCTCCTTACAGCGGATCGGTTTATTGTCGGCGGTTCTCGTCGCGGGAATCACCGCTTCAACTTGGCATTCCGAAACGAAAGCCGCCGGCTCCTGGGATCAAAAAGCCGCAGCCGCTTATCTCGACCAACGCGCGGCTTGGTGGTTCGAGTGGCCGAAGTCCGCTCGCGACCACCAAACCTTCTGTATCTCCTGCCATACTGCCGTCCCCTACGCCCTTTCCCGCCCGGCCCTTCGGAAGCCGCTTGCCGAAACCGCTCCTTCTCCCAACGAGCGCAGGCTCCTTGACAATGTCACCAAGCGGGTCCGCCTCTGGAAAGAAGTCGCGCCCTTCTATAGCACCGAGGAGCGCGGCGGCAACAAGACCGTCGAATCGCGCGGCACCGAATCCGTTCTCAATGCCCTGATCCTCGCAAGCCGTGACGCACAGACCGGCCAGCTTAGTAACGACGCGCGTACCGCTTTCGATAACATGTGGTCCGAGCAGCTATCCAAAGGAGATAAGAAGGGCTCGTGGGTCTGGCTGCGCTTTGCCAATGAACCTTGGGAAGCTGACGATTCGGACTATTATGGCGCTACCCTCGCTGCCATTGCGGTTGGCACGGCCCCCGCAAACTATCGCTCCCTCCCGGAAATCCAGAATAACCTTAAGCTCCTGCGTGATTACCTGAATCGAGAAAGCTCCTCCCAGACCACCATCAATCGCGCTGTCCTCTTGTGGGCCTCAGCGAGTCTGCCCGGCCTCCTCGATCCCCAATCGCAAAAGGCCATCATCACTGAAATTTTGGGCAAGCAGCAACCCGACGGTGGCTGGAGTCTGTCATCACTGGTTGGTGACTGGAAACGCCACGACGGAACCGCCCAGGAAGGGAAGAGCGACGGCTACGCTACTGGCCTAATCACATTGGCTCTGCGACAGGCAGGCATCCCCCGGGACAATGTCCAGCAAAAACAAGCCCTCGCGTGGCTCGCGGCGAATCAGGACAAGACGGGAGGCTTCTGGCCCTCCTCCTCCCTAAACAACAATGTCCAGCATCACATGTCTCCCGATACCGTCCGCTTTATGAACGACGCCGCCACCGCCTACGCCGTCCTCGCGCTGACGGAAGCCAACGCCCAGTGAATGGGACAATTTAGCCACCGGAAGCTATTCCTTGACACTTCTGATACACTTGCTATACTTCCCCTTGTAGATAACTCCATTTGGAGTGCGGCAGTCTAGCTGCCGCTTTTCTTCCAGCTGGCTACCGACCTAACGTCTCCAACGTAGCAATACCTTAGCTCGCGGCAGGTCTAAGGTCTCGAATTAAGTTAACCCCTAAGTCCTTTAGAATGCGCACTTATGAGATTGCTCGTAACTGCACATTCTAAAGCACTTACAGAAACGCTAACTCCTTTAGAATCCGCACTTACAAAAAAGAGCGGGGGAGGGGGTGGCCCTCAATCGGGACTTGCATCGTCAACCTTGTCCCGCCAGGAGCTTCTCCACCCGCTCCACGTCCGCGGGCACGTCCACACTCACCGCGTCGTGTTCCACCTCCGCCACCCGAATCTTCCAGCCATTCTCCATCCACCGGAGTTGCTCCAACTGCTCGATCCGCTCCAACTCCCCCTGTGGTAGCGTCGGATACTCCAGCAACGCCTCGCGCTGAAAAACATAAAGCCCCAAGTGCTTCAGGTGCCGCACCTGAATCTTGTTCGCCGTATCCCGGACCCAGGGAATCGGGGCCCGCGAAAAATACAGAGCATTTCCATCGAAATCCACGACCGTCTTCACCACATTCGGATCCATAATGTCGCCCGGCGTTTTCACCGGCGTAGCCACGGTAGCAATCGAAGCCTGCGGCTCCTCTAGCATGGAACTGATCGCAGCATCCACCGCCGCCGGATCCAGCAGCGGCTCATCGCCCTGC
>Ga0207152_1047_pt1 | contig 25014 bp, 15 predicted proteins | sample Alteio_BWMinHeat_30_FD_153590 | JGI IMG/M metagenome (GOLD analysis project Ga0207152, IMG submission 153590) | Enriched cells from forest soil in Barre Woods Harvard Forest LTER site, Petersham, Massachusetts, United States -... | ecosystem: Environmental > Terrestrial > Soil > Temperate forest >... | reverse complement strand
TCCTGAGTTACGGTATACACGCTAAGATAATACCCTTTTGTCAGAGTAACGGTGTGCTGAGTTTCATTGTCCAACCTTGCTACTTCTACTTCCGGACTGCCCATCAAAAAAGTCCCCGGTTGTATCCAAACGAACTTCATCCCGATGCTGTTGGTGAAATCCTTTGGCGGCACATTGTTGTTCGCCTCCAAAGTGGGCACCGGCTTACCAGGCCTACTTTCCGTTTTCGCCAGTTTAGGCTCCGGGCTAACACTCAGGATGCTTGCTCCCACGCCAGTCCATAGAACACACACAATAAGTGACACCGCTGCCATCGTCTTGAGTTTCGTCAAAAGCATGGTTTTCACAACTCCTTCTGTGAGGGCGGCAACCTTGGCCGAAATCACGCCAGTAGCCACTTTGCCTGCCGTAACCAAAGAAACGGCCTTAATCGTGGACGACACCACCAAGGGGGGCGCAAATGCCGACGCCGCATTTTGCGATAAAACCGTCGCAAGCGCCGCACCCGACGCTCCTATTCCATGCCGAGCCAGTCGTTTCGCCAGCATCGTCCTGGCCCTCGCCAACCGACTCGCCATCGTTCCTTCCACCAAACCAAGTTGTTTGGCGGCTTCCTTGCGGGACTTACCTTCCAAATCGCATAGGACGATGACAGCCCGGTACTTGTCTGGAAGACGGCTTAGTTCTTGATCCAGGAACGGTTGAAGTTCGTGCCACAGGTTGTCCTTCGGGGCTTCAGGCTCGGGCATGTCGGTCACTTGCCTTTCCCTCTTGCGTCTGCGGGTGGCCATCGCCTTCACGTTCAGGGCTGTCTGGTGCGCCACGCCGTAGAGCCAGTTTCCGACCATCTCTCTCTGCACAACGGACGCTGCCTTGCGGACGAGGACAAGGAAGGTCGCTTGGAAGGCATCCTCGGCGTCGTGATTGTTGCGGAGGAGACGACAGCACAAGCCCCACACCATTGGACCGTGCCGCTTCACAAGATCTTCAAGCGCCGCTCCCTCACGGTGGTTGAGGTATTCCTCCATCAGTTGCCCATCAGTCAGGCCCGCTCCATCTCGCAAAAGCACGGTCCTGCGAAGGTGCTGGATAACCTGGTTCAACTTGCTGGTCGCCATGCCTTGACCTCTGATGTGGGAAATGCCTCTCCCTCTACCCTTCTAGTATCCGCTCAAGCCATTTTGATCCACTTATTTCCACGAAAGGGCCAAAAAGCCCGGTGGACGATGGCAAAATGCGGTCCAAAAAGGCTTTTTAGGCAGTCCTGGGGCAGTTTCGATGCGTCTCGGAGCAAAAACTCTGGAAAATAAATGAGTCAAAAGGCCACTCCAAAGCCACTATACTAGGGCAACGGACAGCCAGGCATCGAGGACTTCGGCATGGCAACCCCACCAATGAGCAGAGTGGTCGATCATCTTCGCAGGGTGGCTTTTCTGCAAGAAGGTCAGCGGCTAACGGATGAGAAACTGCTGGAATCATTTCTAGTCCGCCGAGAAGATGCTGCATTTGAAGCCCTGGTGCGGCGTCATGGTCCGATGATCCTGGGCGTCTGTCGCCGAATTCTTCAGGATCGCCACGATGCCGAAGACGCTTTCCAAGCCACTTTCCTCATCTTTCTCCGCAAAACAACGGCTATTGGCAAACGAGAATCTCTGGCAAGCTGGCTTTATGGAGTTGCCCACCGAACGGCCCTGCAAGCCCGTAAGTGCGCCGCCAAAAGGAGAGCGAAAGAAAGACAGGTGGCGGACATGAGCAGAAAGCAAATTACCGGGGACGACGCCATCCAGGACATGCTTCCGCTTCTCGATCAGGAGTTGAGCCGTTTGCCGGACAAGTATCGAGCACCGATCATCCTTTGCGACCTAGAAGGCAAGACGACCAAAAAAGCGGCCCTGGATCTCGACGTGCCAGAGCGTACTCTTGCGACAAGGCTGACACGAGCAAGGGCCATGCTGGCAAAAAGGCTGGCTCGTCATGGCACAGCGATTTCTGGTACAGCGGTGGCCCTGGCTGTTTCTCAGAGCATGGCATCGGCGTCGGTCCCGCCCTCGCTCGTGGCGGCTACAGTCAAGATCGGAGCGCTGGTTATGGTGGGGAAGACCGGAGTGGCTGGAGTGATCTCGGCCAAGGTTTTTGCGTTAACCGAAGGAGTGGTGAAGACGATGCTGCTGACGAAATTGAAAACGATGGTGGCGGTGACGGTGGTCGTGCTGGGTGTGGGGGCATTTGGAGGAGGACTGGTTGCCCACCGATCAGCGTGGACATTTGCGGCTGATGAAGTGAAGCAGGACACGACCCAGGCCAAGGGCGCAAACGGAGCAAATGATTTGGCTGCGCAGGAACCTAAACTGCGGGCGACCCTCCAAGGACATACGAACAGGGTGACCTCCGTGGCCTACAGTCCGGACGGCAAAACGCTAGCCTCGGCGAGCTGGGACGGAACGATCAAACTGTGGGACGTAGCGGCGGGCAAGGAAAAGGCTACTTTCAAGGGCCACAGGCGAGAAGTGTGCTCCGTGGCCTACAGCCCGGACGGTAAGACGCTGGCCTCGGGGAGCGGGGAACACGCAATCAAGTTGTGGGATTTGGCGACTGGCAAGGAAAAAGCCACTCTCTGGGGACACGATTGTGGTGTTTGGGGCATGGCTTACAGTCCGGACGGTAAGACCCTGGCCTCTGAGGACACTGGCGACACAACGAAGTTGTGGGACGTAGCGACTGGCTGGGAAAAGGCCACATTCAATGGAGACAGCCGCCGTATATTCCCGGTGGCTTTGGCGTTCAACGCTGACAGCAAGACGTTGGCTTCAGCGAGTTTCGACGGGTCGATCAAACTTTTGGACGTAGTGACGGGCGAACAAAAGGCCACTTTCAAGGGACACAGGGAAGGAGTGAGTTCCGTAGCTTACAGTCCGGATGGTAAGACGCTGGTGTCGGCGAGCTGGGACGGAACGATCATACTGTGGGACGTGGCGACGGGCAAGGAAAGCGCCACCTTCAGGGGTCATAGGGGGGAAGTGAGTTCCGTAGCGTACAGTCCGGACGGTAAGACGCTGGCCTCGGGAGGCTGGGACTGCACAATCATGTTGTGGGAAGTGGCGACTGGTAAGGAAAAAACCACCCTCTTGGGACATGCTGGATATGTGTGGAGCGTGGCGTTCAGTCCCGATGGCAGGACGCTGGCCTCGGCGAGCGAGGACAAGACGATCAAGCTGTGGGACATGCCAGACGCCCAGGAGATCAAAAGGGAAAACAAGATTGGAATACTTCAGGACGGAAAAGCAGAATTGATTTCCGGAGCTACGCTTCCGCTCAAGCGGCCAAATGTTCCTAGAGCCGACGACGTGCCTTCTAACAATGTGAAAGCCGACCGCCTCCTTATTTGGAAGGAAGGAGGCTTGGCTTCGATCCGTCCAGATGGAGACGACCTCAAATGGGTTACTGAAATGGACGTGAAAAAAGGGGTTACATATTATCCCTTTCCACGCCTCTCCCCAAACGGACAACACGTTGCATACCGAATCAACAAAAAAGATAAAGTAGGGAATGAAACCTTCAAGTATCTTGTTAAGGGACTCGATGAGCCGGGTCCAGGTCGAGAATTGGATGTGGCGGGTAGAGGCGGAGTCTTTGGATGGTCCCCAGACGGGAACAAACTCCTGGTTGCCATAGTCGATTCTGAGAAGCCCGAAAGGTATAGTAATTGGTTATTTGATTTGAGGACAATGCAGAAAACTTCCCTCAAAATGCCAGAAGGGCACTTGATCCGGGACTGGTCACCAGATGGAAAATGGTTTTTGACAACGTACACCGCAGCTAAGAAAAATGGGGACATTACCAGCCGACGCCTACATTTGGTCAAGATCGACGGGTCGGAATCAACTGAAATCGGTGATCCGAATCAAGACGTGTTACTTGGATACTTTTCACCTGACGGCATGAAAATCCTGTTCGATGTGAGGCGTGAGGTGACCCTACCCGATGAGATTTCCGGTCAAATTCATGTTGAGCGTCACGGTCAACTTCATGTCTTAAACCTTAGGACCGGCAAGGCTCGTCCTGTTACTTTGGAGATGGATCGTGATTTCGTTGGGTTTTGTTGGTCTGCTGATGGAAAGAAAATCGCTTATTGCAGCCAGGTGGAGGGCAGGCGATTGGTTACGCTTGATGTAGATGGTTACGACGCTAAAACAATCATGACTGGCCATAATCTAGTTTTATTGGATTGGCGTTGAATGTAGGAAATTGATGGGAGATCAAGTCATCATGAGCCACCTTGTTCGTCAGGTACAGCAATAAATGCTTCCGCCGCCCGCACGATGATCGGCTCCAGCAGGTCCACCCAGCCGCCTTCACCCACGGTTGCAGACGCCAGCAAGCCCACCCGCTCCCCGGTTCCTGGGCCGACCTTCTCCCAATCGTCAATGTTCACGACATACAACCGAGTGCGAACCAGGTCCCTCAACCTCGCTCCCTGCTTCGTCAGTGCCGCCTTGATGGTGTCCGGTCTTCATGTCGCCCAGCAAACGCCCAAAACGTTTTATTTCCCTGGAATCATCATTTTGTCGCTGGCGAAGTCGGCGAAGTGGGGTTACAACATTGAATGGTTCCGGGATTCTGGAGGATTCCCCATGAAACGGGCGTATGGGCTTGTTGTCGTTGCGGCCATCACTGCTCTGGTCGGCGAATCTCCCATCCAAGCGCAGCAGAAGGAGCCGCCAAGGAAATTCACGAACAGCATCGGGATGAAGTTCATTTGGATACCACCTGGGACTTTTCAGATGGGCAGTCCAAAGGATGAAGGGGGGAGGGGAAATGATGAAACCCAACACCAGGTCACGCTAACTAAAGGGTTTTACTTGGGGGTTCATCTCGTTACCCAGGACCAATGGAAGGCGGTGATGGATTGCAATTATAGCAAATTCAAAGGTGATAAGAGCCTGCCGGTGGAAAGGGTAAACTGGGAGGAATGTCAGGTGTTTTTGCAGAAAATGGGGAAAAAGGATGGCCATGTCTATCGTTTGCCGACTGAGGCAGAATGGGAGTTTGCTTGTCGAGCCGGATCAAAAGCGGCCTATTCCTACGGCGCTGATTTGAATCTGTTGGACCAGTACGCCTGGTACGATAAAAACTCTGAAGACAAGACGCATCCGGTGGGCCAGAAGAGGCCAAACGGGTGGGGCCTTTATGACATGCAAGGAAATGTCTGGCAATGGTGTGCAGATTGGTATGGAGAATATCCGCAAAACGCCGTTGTTGACCCTCAAGGCCCATTCTCGGACCCGTCTCGCATTTCTGAGAATATCTCTGAATTCATCCTGCAACTGAGCAGCCCCAAGTTTGTGGAACGCCAAGCCGCAACCAAAGCCTTGAAAGAGATTGGGTGGCCCACTTTGCCCGCACTGCGAAAGGTGGCAATAAATGGACCAGATTTGGAAACCCAACTCCGTGCTAGGCAATTAATGGCAGCTATTCCGGGCAACAGCGAAGGCCGAGTGTTGCGGGGCGGGGCGTTCTACGATCAAGCGTCGAGTGTCCGGGCTGCCTGCCGTGCCTACAGCCTTCCGGGGAACTATTATTACAGTTTCAGCCTTCGTGTGGCGACCAATTCTGCGAAATAAGGCACCTATTCCTCCATCAGTTGCGCATCGGTCAGCCCGGCCCCATGGTGGCAAAATGGGGTCCAAAAGGGGCTTTTCACGCAGTCCTGGGCAATTTCGATTCGCTTCGGAGCAAGAATCTGGAAAATAAATGAACGGAAACGCCACCCTTCGACCACTATATTGGTGGAAACGGACAGCCAGACATCGAGGACTTCGGCATGGCAACCCCGCCAATGAGCAGAGTGGTCAGACATCTTCGCAGGGTGGCGTTCCTGCAAGAAGGTGAACGGCTTAAGGACGAACAACTGCTGGAATCGTTCCTGGTCCGCCGAGAAGATGCTGCATTTGAAGCTTTGGTCCGGCGTCATGGGCCGATGATCCTGGGGGTTTGTCGCCGAGTTCTTCAAGACCGCCACGATGCCGAAGACGCTTTCCAAGCCACTTTCCTCATCTTTCTCCGCAAAGCACAGGATATTGCCAAACGAAAGTCGCTGGCAAGTTGGCTTTATGAGGTTGCGCATCGAACCGCCCTACACGCCCGTAAAAGCGCCGCTAGAAGGAGAGCGAAAGAAAGACAGGTGGAGGCCATGGCCCAAAAGCAAGTTACCAGGGACGACGCCATCCAGGACATGCTCCCGCTTCTGGATCAGGAGTTGAGCCGTTTGCCGGACAAGTATCGAGTGCCGATCATCCTTTGCGACCTAGAAGGCAAGACCAGGAAAAAAGCGGCTGAGCAACTCGGCTTACCAGAGGAAACCTTATCGACCCGGCTGGCACGAGCGAGGGCAATGCTGGCAAAAAGGCTGGCTCGTCACGGTACAACGCTTTCTGGTACTGCGGTGGCTCTCGCAGTTTCTCAGAACATGGCGTCGGCGTCGGTCCCACCCTCGCTTGTGTCGTCCACGGTCAAGATCGGGGCGCTGGTTGTGGCGGGCAAAACCGGAGTGGCTGGGGTAATCTCGGCCAAGGTTTTGGCTTTAACCGAAGGAGTGGTGCGGATGATGCTGCTTACGAAATTGAAAACGATGGTGGCGGTAATGGTCCTGGTGGGAATGGGCGCATTTGGAGGAGGAGTGCTTGTTCAGCAGGCAGCGAGGACGTTTGCGGCTGATGAGGTGAATCAAGGAGCGATCCCGGCCAAGAGCGAAAAAGCGGTCGGTGATTTGCCGGTGCAGGAACCAAAACTGGAGAAACCCAAATTGCGGGCAACGCTGATGGGGCACAATCTAGCAGTGATCCGTGTCGCCTACAGCCCGGACGGCAAAACCCTGGCCTCAGCGAGCCACGACAAAACAATCAAACTGTGGGATGTAACGACGGGCCAGGAAAAGGCCACACTCAAAGGACACGCTGACAAGGTGTACTCCGTGGCGTACAGTCCGGACGCTAGGACACTGGCCTCGGCAAGTGAGGATAAAACGATCATTTTTTGGGACGTGGCGACGGGTGAGAAAAAAGCAACCCTTAAGGGTCACACAGAAATGGTGAACGATGTGGTGTTCAGTCCCGATGGAAAAACGCTCGCCTCGGCAAGCAAAGATAAGACCATTAAGGTGTGGGACGTGGCGACGGGTGAGGAAAACGCCACGCTCAAGGGACACACGGACCGGTTGTCTTCCGTGAAGTACAGCTTGGACGGCAAGACGCTGGCCTCGGGGAGTTGGGACCAAACGATCAAGGTGTGGAACGTGGGAACGGGCCAGGAAATGGCCACACTGAAGGGCCACACGGGCGGGGTGACATCCGTGGCATACAGTCCGGGCGGCAAGACGCTGGCTTCGGCAAGTTGGGATGGAACAGTCAAGCTGTGGGACCTGGCAACTTCCAGGGGAAAATACACCCTCAAGGGTCCCCCGCAAATGGTGGCCCGTGTGGCGTACAGTCCGGACGGCAAGACACTAGCCTCGGCGAGCATACAGGAAACGATCAATCTGTGGGATGTGGCGACGTGCAGCGAGAAAACCATCCTCAAGGGACACACTGGCTCGGTGTACTCTGTGGCGTACAGTCCAGACGGCAGGACGCTCGCCTCGGCGAGTGAGGACAAGACGATCAAGCTGTGGGAAGTGCCAGCCACCGCTGATGGCCCTGAAACCAAGACAAAAACTCGAATCGAAAAATGGTCGGGAGAATTGGAGTTGCAAGGGATTGATTTCGATAACCAAACCATCAGGGTGATTGAAGGCAAAGTCAGAGGCACATTCAAGGATTTGCCCGAGAGTCAAATGAGTTCACTTTTTCCTGATCTTCTCTCCGGAATATCAGTGGGTAAAGGGCATGTGTTATATGGCTGGGCATACGACTTGGACCTCTCTGTTGAGCCAACCACTAAAATCACAATCGACGGCAAAGAAGCCCAATTTGCCGATCTGCAACCGGATCACCCTGTTTGGGTAAAAGTGGAACGGGAAATCGAAGTCGTAGGATGGAAGATAATAAGTGGCAGAGCCATTCGCATTGATACCATTGGAAGAAAGGTTGAGGGCGTTGTCCATGCAATAAACGCCACCAAAAACACGATCACCACGATAGGGGCCGACGACGACGCAAAAGACAACATAATGCAAACTGCCTATACACTTGCAAAAGATGCCGGCGTTGTAATCAACGGTAAGAAAGCCAAGTTTGCTGACCTGAGAACTCAAATGCTAGTTTCTTTGCAAATATCGGCAGTCAGGAAAGCACTTGTTTTGGGCATTACGGCAATGGGGCCGACGGTGGAAGGGATCATCAAATCCGTGGATTCGGAGAAAAATACGCTTAGTGTCAGCATTCCTAACACTCATTTGACCGCCCAAAGTGTAACCGTGGACAAAGATGCCAAGGTGCTCATCGACGGGATGTTGGGTAAGCTCTTGGACCTAAAAGCAGGGATGCGTGTTACTCTGCAAATGTCAGCGGAGCCAGACCAGAGTTTGGTCATTGGCATCACGGCGGGAAAGGCGGCGAAAAAGGAGTGAAACGGGTTCAGCTGCGCAAAGAGTAGAGTATCAGGATGTCGCCGTCAATCTGGCGATAATTGTTTGCGGATTTGATGGGCTGTCACTTCAGTCTTTGACCCGTACTTTGGATGGATGATTTCCTGTCGTGCAACCATTTTGCTTTTCTGATCTTGAGGGCCGCCGTCAATGCACTTTTCTACCGTTTCTTCAATGACGAGCTTGCTGCCCGACTCTAGTGGCACATTCTCCGTCTTTACTCGATCCGCCCCTTCATTAATCGTCAGGGTCATCGCCTTGATTGGCGCTTCGACCTGAATCTTGAATACACCGAACGTGCGGCCATCTCTCGAATAGATGTTTTCCAGCTTTCCGGTCCCAACGGTTCCGGCAGCATCAATATCCACGCCCTGGTGCTTCAAGTCCCTGATCCAAGCGTCGAGATTTATTTGCCATGCCTCATTGATGCGAACGGCCTTGGGAAACGGGAAAGAGTCATGGCTCACCGTGGTTGCTTCAGATGAGTTGAATTCTCGGTGAAGTGCTTCAAGGTCCTTATCCGTAAGATCGCCGCCATCTTTGAGGCGAAACTTGAACTTGCCATCCTTCTTTTCAATAACAACCGCTTTACCGTGGAACGGGTAAAGGGACAACTTGCCCTCGACATTCATTCTCTCAGCACGCTCATACCGCCACTCGATGCGCCTTGGTTCGCCGTCCGAAGTAATCTCCAGCACGGTTTCTTGGTAGGCAAAATCTTCATTTGTTTTTTGCGTTAATCGTTGCTCATCGTCAGCAAAAAACTCAAACTTGTTCTCCTGCCGCTTTTCGACCTGAAACCTATCCCCCGGTCGCAATTGCCTATCCTTGAGAATGGTGACGGTGTTCTTGGTGTCATTTTCATAGGCTTTGTCCATTGGTTGGTCTGTGTGGCGGGTCGCCGTTTGGTCATGAGCCTTCCGCTCGGTTATCTCGGTCCCTTCTTTGGGCAAGGCCATTTCTGCCGGTTTGCCACCCACTCGTCCCTGAACCTGAGAAGATGGCGCTCCCTCCTTTGCGAACTTCGCTCGCTTGAGGATAAACATCCCTCGACCAGAGCCGTTCGTCGTGGTGAAGTCGTCAGGGAAGGTGTAATTTTTATCTTTGGGATTGCAAGTTTCCCGGCAGATTTTCAGGTCGTCGCCGTCCAATGAGTAAATGCCAATGCACTTCTCTTCCACGTTCCGGAAAATATACACTGCGGTTATTTGTTTGAGACGCTTTGTGCTGTCTAACCTAAAAACAGCTTCTCGACCGTCTTCCATTAAATCGCCAACAAAACTCATGTGAGGGTATTTGGACACGTCGATTTCCTTGCCATCCATTTCTCCCCCGACAACTTTCCAATCGCCTTGTAATCTCTCGTCGTCGGTCTTGGGAACAGAGTTCTCCCGCTGAAGAACTATGATGTGCAAGTTATCGTCTTTTGGGGAGGAATCCTTGATTTCCGATGGGCGCTCTCCATCGAGAAGTGGCCGAAAACACAGCTTTAGCCTGTCTCCTTCCAATGCAAAGATGCCTCGCATTGTAACTTGCTCCATGTCGGTCGCATTTAAACGAAACATACCGTTAATGAACGCCGTTTTCGTCAAATCAATGTTGTTTGGTGGGGGTGCCGAATCGTTCAGGTCGCCATAAATGAGGTAAGATATGACTCTTGCACGATCTAAGTGCGTCGGCGATTCATTCGAGTTCCGTAGGGTCATTACCATCTTGTCTTTCCCAATAGACCAAGTCAAATCTTTAGGTATGGTCTGTTCCTTCCCACCGGATTTCCATTCAACCACTTTCCATGTTCCACGCAACTTTTCATGAGCGGTCTTGGCAGTGTTGGCATCATTTTTCCCGGAGTCGGCTTTGTTTTTGCGCTGATCCGCCTGACCCTTCGCTGGTTCCTCACCCGCCCTTGCTTCCCCTGCCTGTTGCCCGCCAGCAGTTCCATTCAAAAGCACGCCGCCTCCCAAAGCGAAAACGCTTCCCATCACTAGCACTGCCGCAGCAATCTTGAGTTTCGTGAAAGACATGGCCGACATCGCTCCCTTCATGAGAATAGCTACGTTGGCCGAAATCAGGCCGGTAGCCGCTGATTGTCCTGACGCAATTGCACCGGCAGCCTTAACCGTTGAAGCCACCAGAAACGGCGACACGCCCGCCGAAGCCGAATTCTGTAACACCACTACCCCGCTCGTTATTGCCAGTCCATGCCGTGCCAGGCGTTTAGCCAGCAACTTTCTTCCTCTGGCAAGGCGACCAGCGACCGTTCCTTGGGGCCAGCCAAGTTGCTGGGCCACCTTCTTGATGGATTTCCCTTCAAGATCGCAAAGAAGAATGGGGAGGCGATAGATGTCAGCCAGGCGGCTCAATTCCTGATCGAGTACGACATGCAAGTCGTGATGATGTTCTTGTTGCACGGCCTGGGGTTCGGGCATGTGGGTCAATTGCCTCTCCCACATCTGCGTCTTCGCTCTCAGTGATTTTGCTTTGAGGGCCGTGCGAAAGGCGACTCCGTGGAGCCAGTTGGCGATTCTTTCTCTCGACTTCACGGATGACGCTTTACGGGCCAGGAGGAGAAAAGTGGCCTGGTAAGCGTCCTCGGCGTCGTGGTGGTTTCGGATTACACGATTGCAAACCTGCAACACCATCGAGCCATGACGCCGGACAAGGGCTTCAAACGCTGCCTGGTCTTTTTGCGAGATGAACAGTTCCAAAAGTTGGGCATCCGTCAATCCAGCGCCGTCCCGCATAAGCACGACACGGCGAAGATTCTGAAAGACGGCATCCAGTCGAGAAGTTGCCAACCGTCACCTTCCTTGGTTTAGCGCACCAAATCCGTACCCATATACTGCCCGTTCGGAGCCAATTTTATACACTTTTTTCTGAAATCGAGCCAGGTGAGTGGGGAGACGGGCAGTTTTGATGGGATGGGGAAGGCGCTTGGGGACGGTTTTTGCAGGTCCAATTCGTGGAGAAGAATTGCTGTCCGGCACGCCCTGGTCGCTTGCTCGTACCTGTGCGTTAGTTTCCGCTATCGTCCAATCCTACATGCAGGCAAAGCCTTCTGAAAATCACGCACACCCGCATCCGTCACCTGGGTGCCACCGCAGACCAATCTGGTGAGAGATTTGAGGTTGGCAATTTCCTTTAGCCCCGCATCCGTCACTTGGGTGTCACCGAGGGTCAGGTCTGTGAGGTTTATGAGGTTAGCAAGTTCCTTTAGCCCCGCATCTGTCACCTGGGTGTGTTCGATGCCCAGTTCTGTGAGGTTTTTCAGCTTGGCGAGTTCCTTAAGCGCCGCACCCGTCACTTGGGTGAAATTAAGGTTCAGCGAAGTGAGATTTTTGAGGTTGGCGAGTTCCTTCACCCCGGCATCCGTTACTTTTGTGGAATCGAATTGCAGCTTCGTGAGATTTGTGAGGTTGGCAAGTTCCTTTAGACCGGCATCCGTTATCTGGGTGGCAGCAAGTTCCAACTCCGTGAGGTTTATGAGTTTGGCTATTTCCTTCAGCCCTGCGTCCGTCACCTTCGTGTGATAGAGGTCCAGCGACTTGAGGTTTTTGAAGTTGGCGAGTTCCTTTAGCCCGGCATCCGTCACCTGGGTGCCACTGAGGTTCAGCGATGACAAGTTTGTGAGATTGGCCAGTTCCTTTAGCCCCGCATCCGTCACTTTGGTGGATGTGAGGTCCAGCAACGTGAAGCTTTTGAGGTTGGCGAGTTCCTTCAGCCCATTATCTGTAATTCTTTGAGAAGTGAGGTCCAGTTTCGTCAGATTGTCGAGGCAGGCTATTTCCTTCAGCCCCGCATCCGTTACGTTGGTGTGAGCGAGGTCGAGTGACGACAGGTTTTTGAATTTGGCTATTTCCTTCAGCCCAGCATCCGTTACGCCTGTGAATTGCAGTCTCAGTGATGAAAGGTGTTTTAGGTTGGCCAGTTCCTTCAATCCTTTTTCCGTGACATGGGTGTGACTGAGGCTCAGTCTCGAAAGGTTTTTAAGGTTGGCGAGTTCCTTCAGTCCAGCATCCGTGACCTGGGTGGCGTCGAGGGTCAACTCCGTGAGATTGCCGAGGCCAACAAGTTCCTTCAGCCCCTTATCTGTCACCTTGGAGAATTCGAGGTTCAGCGTCGTGAGATGTTTGAGGTTGGCTATTTCCTTCACCCCCACAAACGTCACTTGGGTGAAACTGAGGTTCAGCGTCGTCAGGTTTTTGAGGTTGGCTATTTCCTTTAGCCCCGCATCCGTCACCTGGGTGTTAACGAGGTCAAGCGACGAAAGATTTGGGAGACTGGCAAGTTCCCTCAGACCAGCATCCGTTACCTTTGTGGATTCAAGGGTCAGTGTCCAGAGGTTTTTGAGCCTGATGAGTTCCTTCAAGCCTTTATCTGTGACCTGGGTGGAATAGAGTTCTAACCCAAATGTAAATGGGACCATCGGGAGTCTCTTCAAAAGGTCGTCATGCGTTTCAGGTTGCATTCTGAATTCAAAGCTTGTTTGTTTAGTGTTCGGATTGCAAGACTTGTTGAAACCTGCCCCCAACTTTTCAAATGCCTTGATCGCAGCCTCAAGCTGCTCCGAAGTCGGCTCAATAAGCTTCGGCGGTTGTGCGAGCAGCTCGGTCCCACCTACCAGCAGGATCATCATTGCGAACAGGACAAAAAAGCGAGGTTGATTCATGGGAGCCTTTCCTTCGTGCGTATTGCCGAGGACTTTGCCTGGGAGTGAATTTGCCATAGTGGACGGGCGATGTCCACAAAAATCCTCAGCCAGGCTGGTTTCGATATTGTCCTACGAGGCTCTCGCAAGGATCTTCCAACGTGAATCTCTGCACTTCGATACTGTGCGGCACGACCTTGTTCTCGCCCGGTAGGATGGCACCTACCCCACCCAACCGACCACAAGATCATCCTCAAGACGCTCCCCAGCTTGATTGGCCTGACCTTATTGTCGCCCAAAGAAAGCCACCGCCATCAAATCATCCTTTTGCCGCTGGCGAACCGGGCGCAATGGGGTTACAACATTGAATGGTTCCGGGATTCTGGAGGATTCCCCATGAAACGGGCGTATGGGCTTGTTGTCGTTGCGGCCATCACGGCTCTGGTTGGCGAATTCCCCATCCAGGCACAGCAAAAAGACCCGCCAAAGGCTTTCACCAACAGCATCGGGATGAAGTTCGTTTGGATACAACCGGGGACTTTTTTGATGGGTAGCCCCAAGGAAGAGAAAGGGAGGATTCAGATAGAAAGCCAGCATCAGGTTACGCTGACCAACGGCTTTTACATTGGGATTTATCTCGTTACCCAGGAGCAGTGGCAGGCGGTCATGGGCAACAATCCAAGCAAGTATAGGGGTGAGAAAAACCTTCCCGTAGAAAATGTTTCATGGATTGATTGTCAGCTTTTCTTGGAAAAAACGAGCAAAAAGGAAGGCCGAACTTATCGCCTACCCACCGAGGCCGAATGGGAATTCTCATACCGGGCTGGAACGACAACCCCGTATAACTTTGGGGAAACCATTTCCACCGACCAGGCCAATTTCGATGGCAGCAGTGTCCATTACGGAAATGGGAAAAACGGCGTGTTCAGGAGTAGAACAACACCGGTAGGCAGTTTTCCAGCAAACGCATGGGGTCTTTATGACATGCACGGAAACCTTTGGCAATGGTGCGCCGACGTATATGCAGAGTATCCGCAAAATGCCGTTGTTGACCCTCAAGGTCCATATTCGGAACCCCCCAATGTGTCTAGTTTAATCAAGAAATTGAGCAGCCCAATTTTTGCGGAACGTCAGGCCGCAACCAAAGCCCTGAAGGAGATAGGGCTTCCCGCATTGCCCGCATTGCGAAAGGCAGCAAGAGACGGACCAGACTTGGAAACTACTCGCAGGGTTATGCAAATCATTCCACCTTTTTCCGGAATAGAAAAATACCGAATGTTGCGTGGAAGTTCGTTCTTCAGTCCTGCGGTGAATGTGCGTTCCGCTTACCGATTCAGTGTTGTGGCGACGTACCGTAACGATGCCAACGGTTTTCGTGTGGTGAATGATCCAACGAAATAAAGCATTTGCCCCAGCCCATCAACCACAAATCATCTTCAAGACGATCACGTTGTCCACTTACGCCACCAGTCCGTCAGGATCGCCATCAAAGCGGATTGGCGACGTGGTTGCTGGCGAACGGTGCCTCCAAACGATCTTGGCCGGACAAAAAGCAGATTCACGGGATGTTCGGTTAAAAAAACCTACCCGATCAACTCGTTTGACAAAGAATCTTGGAAAATAATTGAACGGAAACGACACCCTGCGGGAAGTATATTAAGGGACGGGCAGGCACCGAGGGCTTCGGTATGGCAACCACGCCAATGAGCAGAGTCGTCAGCCATCTTCGTCGTGTGGCCCTTTTGCGAGAGGCTGATCGGCTGACGGACGCACAACTGCTCGAATTCTTCCTGGTTCGTGGAGAAGATGCTGCTTTTGAAGCGTTGGTGCGGCGTCATGGACCGATGATTTTTGGCGTCTGTCGCCGAGTTCTCCACGACCGCCACGACGCTGAAGATGCATTCCAGGCTACGTTTCTCGTCCTTCTTCGCAAGGCGGCGGGTATCAGCAAACGAGGATTGCTTGCAAATTGGCTTTACGGAGTCGCCCATCGAACAGCCTTGAAGGCCCACAGATCAAGCGCCAGAAGGAGAGCGAAAGAAAGACAGGTGGAGGCCATGGCCCAAAAGCAAGTTACCAGGGACGACGCCATCCAGGACATGCTCCCGCTTTTGGATCAGGAGTTGACCCGTTTGCCGGACAAGTACCGGGTGCCGATCATTCTTTGCGACCTGCAAGGCAAGACCAGGAAAAAAGCCGCTGAGCAACTCGGCTTACCAGAGGAGACTTTTTCGACCAGGCTGACCCGTGCCAGAGCGATGCTCGCAAAAAGACTGGCTCGCCATGGCACAGCGATTTCTGGTACGGCGGTGGCGCTGGCAGTGTCTCAGAACATGGCATCGGCGTCGGTCCCACCATCGCTTGTGGCATCCACCGTTAAGATTGGAGCACTGGTTGTGGCGGGGAAAACCGGAGTGGCTGGGGTGATGTCGGCCAAGGTTGCCGCTTTAGCCGAAGGAGTGGTGCGGATGATGCTGCTGACGAAATTGAAAACGATGGTGGCGCTGGTGGTCATGGTGGGTGCCCTCGGTGTTGGGGCTGGCATCAGTGTAACCGTACACGACCATCAGACACAGGCCGCAGAACCGGCAACAGCTCAGAAGGCGAAAGCGCCCAAGGATGAAAGGCCGTCGCCAGATACGCTGAAAAAGGAACACGCCAAGAGTGACCAGGAAAGAATTCAAGGAAGCTGGTGTTTCGAGAAGGCCGAAATGAATGGCGTGGAGGTCCCATTTGTCCGTGGGAGGCTTGCCGTGTTTGTTGGCGACAAACTGACGACAGATTTCCACTTCATGGAAACGAAAGGGATGTCGTTCAAACTCGATCCCTCCACGAAGCAAAAATCAATAAACCTCCACCCCCTTGAGGATGCCAATCAGACGTGGCTCGGCATCTACCAGTTGGACGGTGATGATCTGAAAATCTGCTTTTGTGGAAAAGGAAAGCAAGAGCGTCCAACAGCAATGACCGACTATTGGAAAGCGGGATCGTATACCGTTCTAATCGTATTAAAGCGGCAGAATGGACCAGCGGAGAAGACAGAAGGACAGGCGAAGGAGCCGCCAAAGGAATTCACGAACAGCCTGGGCATGAAGTTCGTGTGGATTCCTCCTGGGAGCTTTATGATGGGTAGCCCTGTGGAAGAAAAAGGCAGGATTGATGATGAAGTGCTGCACAAGGTCACGCTGAGCAATGGATTCTACATGGGCGTTTATCTTGTCACGCAAGAACAATGGCAAGCAGTTATGGGAGAAAACCCCAGCACGTACAAGGGCGACAAGAACTTGCCAGTTGAAAAGGTTTCCTGGGATGATTGCCAAGAGTTTATCAAGAGATTACGGGACAAAGACAAGGAGCAGTATCGCCTGCCGACCGAGGCTGAATGGGAATACTCTTGCCGTGCGGGAACAACAACACCGTTTTATTTTGGGGAAACGATTTCCACCGAACAAGCCAATTACAATGGCGATTTCCCCTATTGGAACGGCAAGAAAGGCGAGAACAGAAAGAAAACGACGCCGGTAGGCAGGTTCCCCGCAAATGCGTTTGGTTTGTATGACATGCACGGCAATGTTGGGCAATGGTGCCAGGATTGGTGTGGAGAATATCTTAAAGACGAAGTCGTTGACCCTCAAGGTCCAGCAGATGGAGAACGCCGTGTTTGGCGTGGCGGCACGTTCATGCTTCGGGCGATGGGCGTGCGTTCCGCCCACCGTCTCGGCAATTTGCCGACGCTCCGTAGCACCAATCTCGGTTTCCGTGTGGCGAGGACTTTTACTTTAGATGAGGCGAAGCAAGGCGCACGCCCGGCCAAGGATGCAAAAGAGGGTCAAAAGCACGTTGATGGATCGAAGCAAAGACAGGTCCAAGCGGTCCAGAAACAAGAGGATTTAGAAAAGAATGAAATGGCGGCTCTTGAAGGCACCTGGAAGGTGGTTCTTTACGAGAAAAATGGCGAAATAATCGAAAGAAATGGAGAAAAAGCGACACCTTACACTTGGATTGAAATCAAGGGAAACAAGTTTACCATCACGCAAAATCGCAGTACCCTGCAATCGAAAATCAAGATCAATCCAACCATGAAACCCAAGTGGTTCGACGTTACACCAGACCCGACCCTTGGATTCCCTGAGCTTCACAATGGCCTCATTATTGAGGACAAGTCTCATCTCCTTCCAATTCTGTGGCAAGGCATCTATGAACTCAAAAATGACGAATTGAAAATCTGTTTCGATAGTACAGGGGTCTTGAAACGTCCGTCCGAATTCAAGACTGCGCCAAAGTCTGGATTGGGTTTGTTTATCCTCAAACGTGAAAAGAAGCCACCAGAGCCGGGAGCAAAAGAGCCGCCAAAGGAATTCACCAACAGCATCGGCATGAAGTTTGTATGGATTCCGCCAGGGAGCTTCATGATGGGCAGTCCGAAGGAAGAAAAAGAAAGACGTGCCGAGGAAGACCAGCACAAGGTCACGCTGACCAAGGGTTTCTACACGGGCGTATACACCGTGACCCAGGAGCAGTGGCACGCAGTGATGGGCAACAATCCCAGCTATTTCAATGGCGAAAAGAACCTTCCAGTGGAACAAGTGTCCTGGGATGACTGCCAGGAGTTCATCAAGAGAATAGCCACCATCACGGAGGTCATCCACAAGGCGGGCCTCATCGTCCTGGCCAAAGGCAAGACGGTTGACGAGCCGAATGGCTTCATGGTCAGCAGCAACTTCGGGTCGGATATTCATGGATTTTGGTAGTGACTCAGTTTAAGTTGCTTGACCGGTCAGGAAAAGGCAAGATAATAAAAGCATGAGATGGTGGATTCATATTTTGGTCATTCCTTTCGCTATTGGCTCCATTGGCGTGGGAGCATGGCTTCTTGTTTCGCATTCGAGTCGCCGCCAGCCGGAGATGAAGTGGGACGCTATTCCCATTAAGGCTGAACGAAAATCTTCATCGCCCCGCAGGAAATCGGCCCAATCCTGAAAGATTAAAATCCAACCTGAGACACTACCTGGATTCTCAGCGGATAAGCACCATACCAACATCAGCCAGCGGAAAATGTGGATTCCAGCAGACCCCCCACAAGTGGCCGCCCGGCTTGGATGCCTTCACGATGGAATCGGGGGATGATTCGGTTGTCGGTGAAGCGGAAGGCGAAGTGGGGAAGGGCTTTCAGGATTGATTTTCGGGTGGTGTTGAAGTTTGAAACCTGCTTTTGGGGAACATCCTTGACATGAAAGGGAAAAGCGAGAAAATAACAGCATGAAAAAGCGATTGCGATTATTGGTGGTTTCTTTTGCCATCGCATTGGTTGTCCTGGGAGGTTGGTTTTTAGTATCCCATTTGAACCGGCCAGAAAATGACGGGGATGCTATCCCGATGTTTCCGAGCGAAGGCCACACTTTCAAAGGGATTAAACACCCTATTTCGTTGCCGATAGAATATGATCTGCCCCCATGTTTAGAGCCAAGGTTATGAACGGGTAGGGTGTATCAACTCTTGCCGGATGATTCCGTCTCGTGGAGCGCCCTTCCAGACTCGTCGTCGTAGACCGCCTGGTAAAAGACGACGTAAAAGCAAATCGCCACCTGAAGGAACATGGATACCAGACCGACCCATCCGGCAAGGGGAAAGAATCTCGGCCACAGGTAGGGAGCTAAAACCGAGAAGGCAGCCACGCCACCGACAAGGCATTTCGAGCGAATTGACGCATAGGTTGAACGGACGTGCCGAAGGGCCAGCACGGCGGTGGCGACCAGGATCAAAATACCGTAAGGCATATTGGTTTTCCCTGAATAGCTGGCACATCGCCATTGACCTGCCCCAGGTTCATTTCGCCGGAAAGATGTTGGCCCCCTTTTCCGAGAGGCGCTGGTCGATTCATCCTACCAGATTGGACGTTGCCAAGTAATCGTCGCTTTTGCGGTGAAAGTCATGGATAATATCAGGGTCGGCTTCGTGGGCCGTGAGCCGGTGTCTGCAACAGTCAAGGCTGCCTCCATTTTGGCGACTGGTGAAACTGCGGCTTTTTCGGCGAAGATCGTTGCAATTACAAAAGGACAATACCCATGTTGATGACCAAATTCAGAACAATGGCGGTAGTGTTGGTCGTGGTGGGCGTCCTTGGTGTTTGGCTGGGGGCAAGATTTGTTGTCGGTCAGACTCCGGGAGATTCGCAGCCAAAGGTGGTGCAAATAAAGGGCCTCTCTGCCGAAACACAGCGGGAAAATGCGGCAAAATGGGAGTACAAAGCTGCGACTTTTTGGTTAAATGCAGACCTGGATGTGACAAAACAAGCGAACGATCTGGCCGCTGAAGGGTGGGAATACGCTTGGCGTGTTGCTGATGGACAGGTCGTTTTTAAGCGATTAAAGAAATAACAAAAGAGCTTGCAGTGGATGCCGCCCCGTCAAGCCAGGCGCTCCGCTTTCCCAACCACGAGCCAGGAACCCAATCCCCTCCCCCTTTTGTCCAAGAATGAAATCGAAATCGCCTTCGCCGAGGCGTGGAAGGTCGAGTGGATGATGCCATTGAAGGTCAAAATCCGGCATTCACGCTACCAGCAAATCCGGGTTCGGCGTCTCGCTCAGATGGGTTTCGGCAATGCGCTCACCGCTTGAATTGTAAAACAGAATTCGATTTTCATCGCCTGCCCAGACAGCGTAATTCTTCACCAGTCGTGGCCCCTGCGCCTGGAAGAAAAGGCCGCACGGTTTACCCTTGCGAGTAATCACCGTTTGCAAAAGTGGGGTTTGGGCTGGATCGAGATCATCGGGTTTGCAAAGTTTGAGATGTACATGGATTTTCAATTCTTCCAAGGTGGGCAAGCCAACGACATCGTTCATCACGGTTGCAACCTCTGGGTGAATGATCTGGGAACTTCCGACTGACTTGGAACCCTTCGTCTGGTGTTCAATATCGGCAAAAGGACCGGAGAATTCAGCGGGGAACAACCTGGGAGAAATCATTAAGTGCATATTTGAGAGTTGAAAACTGCCTCGTCGATGATACCGGCATTTCCCGACGACCACGAACAGAAAACGGAGAATTTTGTGTTGATGGTTCGAGATTGATTGAAGTGCGGGCAGGGTAGGAGGTCAGGGACGCCTTCTTGCGACCGGGGTTCGCCCCTGCTAGAATCGGGCGGTCCATGACTGAATCGGCTCCGTTGATGGTGCCAAACTATGAACTCGCCCGGTGAACCTCCCCAAGCGGACCCGTGGGCAACAAAATTTGGTGATGTGCCTCCCCTTGCCGTTGCCACCCTACCCGAACATCCCGCACAGATCGGTCGCTACCGGATTGACAAAATCCTGGGTGAGGGCGGGTTCGGGCGAGTCTATCTTGCTTTTGACGACGAATTGAACCGTCCCGTGGCCATCAAGGTGCCACACCCGGAACGGATAATTCGCCTCGAAGGTGCCAAGGCTTACTTGGCCGAGGCTCGTGTCCTGGCCAGCCTTGACCATCCCAACATCGTGCAGGTCCACGATGTCGGCACCACCCCTGATGGATTGTGCTATATCGTGTCGAAGGTGGGCGAGTGACCGTGCGGGACATCACCGATTTCAAGGACAACCTGCGCCGGGAGCATGGCCAAGCAGTAGCGACGGTGAACCGGGCGCTTGTGACGGTGCGGCGGTTCTTCGCTTGGCTTGTCGAACAGAGCCACCTCCAGGCAAATCCGGCTCGCAAGGTGAAGGAACTCAAGAGAATGGCCCTGGCCCCGAAAGGACTCGACCGTAGCCAGGTACGCCGCCTTCTCCGTGAGGTCGAGCTGCGGGAGGACGTGCGGGCGGTGGCAATCTTTTCGGTGATGCTTTACACCGGGGCCAGGGTCAGCGACGTGGTGAATCTGGAAATGGCCGACCTGTTGCTGACCGAGCGCACCGGCACCGTGGTATTCCGTTTCGGCAAGGGCAGCAAGCAGCGGTCGGTTCCATTGCCACTTCCGGCCCGACGTGCGCTCCTGGTTTACCTCGAAAGCCGTCCACCTTCACAAAGTCAGAAGGTATTCGTCGGCGAGCGAGGGGCGTTGAGGGATCGAGGCGTGCGTGCGTTGTGCGACAAGTACAGCGCCCTCATCGGTGTGAAACTGCACCCGCACTTGTTTAGACACACGATGGCCCACCAATTCTTGAGCGACAACGGAAACGATCTCGTCTCCCTCAGTCAGTTGCTCGGCCATGAATCGCTGAACACCACGGCGAGATACACGAAGCGATCCGAGCAGCAGTTGGCCGAGGCTTCCGAACGGCTGAATTATTGAGATGGAGTGGCAATAAAATAAATTAATTAATTCTCCGAAGAAACCCGCCAAAAAGAGGTGGTCGAGGGCCGTTCTAGGCGGCTCCGTCGATCACTTCTTCATTTCAGTCCGTGTTGCATTTTTCTCGCCAGGGTTGCAGATAGGGGAATAGGCGGGGCCAAAAATCTCCTGAAAGGTCGATCCCAAAAAAACGGCGGGCAAAAAAATGAGTGGCTCCCAGGGATCGCATAAATTCAGGGGAAGTTGCATTTTCTTCGATAGGGTTGCAGATGTGGGAATAGGCGGGGCCAAGAATTCCCTGAAAGGTCGATCCCAAAAAAATGGCGGGAAAAAAAATGAGTGGCTGAGAGGTCGCATCAATTCAGAGGGTGTTGCATTTTCTTTTCGGGGAGGAAGAAGGGGACATTGGGGTGGGCTAAAGATTCCCTGGGAGGTCGATGCTGAAAATCGGCGGAGAAAAAATACGGTTTCCACCACGGGTTCATTCCCCAAGCAATTCCCGCCAGAGCCAATCCAGCGCCCTGAAAAACTCGGCGTCGTTGGGCTTGACGTAGTGCTTGTCAGCTATCGTCTTCGGGGATTGGCCGAGAAAGTATTGGGCATAAAACTTGAACTGGGGATGCTTCCCCAAGTGATTCGAGGCGACCGTGCGCAGGTTTCTCGGTGTCAGCGACAGGCCCGTCTTGTCGCAGACGTTTTTGAAGCAACTTGCAATAGAGTCGGAATGCTGGTATTTCCCCCCACCATCGTAGGATGATTGAATCCAGGGTTTGCCGGTCTTCGTCACCAAGACCGTATCCTTGTCGCTTCGGTACTCTTTGAGAAGACCAAGGGTTTCTGGCCACAGTTTGTAACAGACAACAGGCACGTCCTCATGGATAGCGGTTTTGCTTCGTTTGCGGGTGATCGTACCGAGCGCCCAATCGACCTGGGATTGTTGAAGGTCCGAAATATCCTGCGCAGTCATCCCACAATTGAGGCCGAGCAGGAAGTGAAGTCGTGTTTGACCCGTCGCTTCCTTGAAGAATTTCCGCACTTCGCCTAAAGGAACCACGTTGATCTTTTTGACCGCATCCCCAAACGCCAGCGCCTTGTTTCCGAGGTTCCTCGGCAGATTGTCCAGAATCCGCTTCTCGAAGAGATACTTGACGAAGCTCTTGGCGTCGATTTGGATTCGTGCCTTATGGGAGTCCTCGAAGTCTTTTTTCGCCAACCAAACAAAGAACGACTCCCACCGATTTTCGTCGATCTTGCTGGCGTCTGACGATTTGCCCAAAAACTCGACGAAGAAATTTAGCCGATGGATTTTCATTTTCTTCGTGGAATTGGCTTTCTTCGATGCCACGACCAGACCAGACCATGCGGCGAATTGCGCTCCTACCGTGCGTTCAAGGTCTGGACCGGGTTCTTCCATCAGCCGTTGCATCTCCTCCGTCACCTTGGTTACCTTCGCTTCGACCATAGCTTTTTTGGTCGGTCGCTGGGTGTAGTAATTCTCAACAATCGCTCTTAGCGCTTCACCCTCCTGTTCTTGATCGCCACGGAAAAGCGCAGCGGCGGCATCGGGATGAGCGAGCAAGGCATTTGTTAGAGCCTCGTCATGGGTAGGCTCGGATTTCGGGGCAGCGTCGAGTTCGGAACGCCGTGCGATGTACCAATTATTCGCTGCGTCCAATGAGTCCTCTTTCGTCGGTGGGCAGTTAAGTGTTTTCGGGACGACATACAGGCGAAGGCCCTTATACATTTTCTCCCAGCGCTTCAGGGCGACGTTCCATCGCATGAGGGATTTTTTGGACATCACTTAATTCTTTCGAAACCGTTAGATTAATGTAATTTTAATGTAATTTTAGGAGGTTTTCGGGGAGATTACATTAAAATGATATCAAAAACCCAATGTTTTTTGATACGTCGTAGCGCTCTCACGGCTAAGACAGGGGTTCGAGTCCCCTTGGGGGTAATCGCCGGAGCGATGAGACCATTGTGCAAAGTAGAGCATTGTGCAAAGTGCTTTGCACAATGGTCGCGCTGACTTAAAGCGTTTATCGGAAAGCCTTTGTGATTCATCAAGGGGGCATTGTGCAAGCATTGTTCACGAGATCCTCCCCGCAAAAAAACCGACAATTCTCGCCGCGAGCCTGAAAAAAACCGCGATTGATCTAGCCTTTCCGCATAGCGTTTGTGTGAAATACGAGTTTATAAGGAGGCGGATTACGGCACTTCAGGGTTAACGACCGTCAGACCCTCGGCCGCGGCGACCAGACAAAGATTGCTGTCGGCGCATACGAAGGCGTCGAGAGGGTTGACGGTGCTCAGGAGTGACACCGCAAGCTGGAGGGTATCGAGGGAGCGCACGCTACGGCCGAGGCCGTGCCGCACTAGCAGTTGCTGAGCGTAATGGAAATGAGCAGCAGTGACCGGCAAGACTTGCCAGAGGCCAGAGGCGATGTCGGCGAGGAACCGCCCGCGCGCTAAGTGGAAATCGGCGGTGGTGATCTGACCTTCGCGGTGCCCAGCTCGGCCCGATAGTACGTGGCAAAAGCGCTGGTATCGAAAAAGCGGTCGGCCATCCTGGCCTCCACGGGTTCAGCGTTCCTCACGCTCGGCATGTATCAGCTGCGCGATTGTGCCTGGCGCCTTACCGAGCGCCCGACTCACGGCTTCGAGACTGACCGTTGGGTCGGCGTCGGCTAGCCAGCTCGCCGATTTGTCAGCATCTTCGACGGTCACGGTCAGGTGCTGGTGCTCTTGAAATCGGCCGGAAAGAGCGCCCAAGGGACGCAATACCCCGTTCTCGTAAACAACCTCGATTTGTTCGCCCATCGCATTTCCTCCTACGCCGATGGTAGCAGAGGCAGGCGTACCTGTCGAGCGGTTCAGGGCAAGGCACCCCCGTAATGACCCTCCTATTGGAGCAACGCAAATAGCCGCGCATCAATGAACTTGCCCTCCTTGCGGACATGCTTGCGCAACAAGCCCTCCGGCTCAAAGCCACATTTTTCGAGAACACGAGCCGATGCCAGGTTGTCCGGGAAAACATAAGCGGATATCTTCACCAGTCCGAACTCCTCGAAGGCGTGCCGGCACACGCGCTCAACAACGGCGGTCATGATGCCCCGGCCCCAGAGAGGCTTTGCCAGCCAGTAGCCGACCTCGGCTCGGTGGGACTTGCCAAGTTGGAAGTCGTCGAAACCGCAGCCGCCAATCAGGGAGCCATCGGCATTGCGAATGGCAAAGTGAACCGGCTTGCCTTGCTCCTTGGTGATGTTGGCGGCCAGGGCGAGCCACTCCTCGGCATCGGCGCCGGTGTATGGAAAGGGAATGCGCAGAGTGCGTTCGTAGATGTCTGGATTGAACTGGCTCGGCTGCGGAAGTGGAAAAAGCCACTGAATGAAGTCGTGTACTCCTTCAAGGTCGTCGTCTCCCCAGGTTCAGATGTCCTTCAAGAACCGGCCTTCGGTGTCCGTCCTTTGGCCACGGTAAAAGTCCAAAAGGCGGGACATGGGTTTGTTCTCCAAAAAG
>Ga0207152_1045_pt1 | contig 25544 bp, 26 predicted proteins | sample Alteio_BWMinHeat_30_FD_153590 | JGI IMG/M metagenome (GOLD analysis project Ga0207152, IMG submission 153590) | Enriched cells from forest soil in Barre Woods Harvard Forest LTER site, Petersham, Massachusetts, United States -... | ecosystem: Environmental > Terrestrial > Soil > Temperate forest >... | reverse complement strand
CCCGCGCCTGGTACGGCATCAAGGGCTATTTCCGCTGGCTCGAATCCAAATCCTACAAGATGCACGTCCGCGTCCTGCTCTCGCGCTACCGTTCCTATACGCCCTGCCCCGATTGCCACGGCCAGCGTTTCCAGCCCGAAGCCCTGCTTTATAAAATTGCCCTCGACGATCTGCCCTCAACGCCCACCATCCGCGAAAAGTCCGCCGAAGCCCCATCGAACGGTTCAACCAATCCCAAGTCTCAAATCTCCCTCGCGGATTTTTACTTGCTTCCCATTCGTGACGCCTTCCGCTTCATCGAACAACTCGCCGCGCGGCACAACGTAAAAAAATCCGACCCGCTCGGCCTCGTCTTGAACGAAGTCCGCGCGCGTCTTGGTTTCCTCAACGATGTCGGACTCGGCTACCTCACGCTCGACCGCCCCACCCGCTCCCTGTCCGGCGGCGAAACCGAGCGCGTCAATCTCACCACCTGCCTTGGCACGCGCCTCGTCAACACGCTCTTCGTCCTCGACGAACCCAGCGTCGGCCTTCACCCGCGCGACACCGCCCGCCTCGTCCGCATCCTCGAACAATTGCGCAACGCGGGCAACACCGTCGTCGTCGTCGAACACGAAGCCAGCGTCATGCGCGCCGCCAATCAAATCATTGATCTCGGTCCCGGCCACGGCGCCGCCGGCGGACAAATCGTCTTTCAAGGCCCGTTTGCCGCCATCCTTAAATCACCCGCCTCCCTCACCGGCCAATATCTTAGCGGCAAACGCCAGATCGAAATTCCCGCGCGCCGCAGCGTGCGTCTCTCATCTGGTCCACTCAACCGCTCGGAACCCCTTGCGCTCCGCGAATACTCACCGCGCTATAACGCAAAAACCACGCATGAAACCAACCCCGCACTGACTCTTTCCCACGCCACGCTCCACAATCTGCAAGACCTCACCGTCGAAATCCCGCTCGGCCGGTTCGTCTGCATCACCGGCGTCAGCGGCTCCGGCAAAACCACCCTCGCCCGCGAAGTCCTGCTCCCGTTATTAAGTGCAAAATTCAAAGGCGCGGATTCCGCACCCACAGACTCAGAAAACGGTGACGACTCCGACTCAGCCTCCGATTCGAACTCCCAACTCCCAACTCCCAACTCGCCTACTCTGCATGGTTGGGAATCTCTCGGCCGCGTTGTCCTCGTGGATCAGTCCACCCTCGGCAAAACTCCGCGCTCCAACCCCGCCGTTTACATCGGCGCGTTCGACGACCTCCGCGAACTCTTCGCCCAGGCCGAACTCGCCCGCCAGCGCGGCCTCGGCGCCAGCGCGTTCAGCTTCAATTCCACCCAGGGCCAGTGCGAACGCTGTCGCGGTGCCGGCTTCGAAAAAATCGAAATGCAGTTCCTCAGCGACATCTTCATCCGCTGTCCCGAATGCCATGGCCGCCGCTATCGCCCGCACATCCTCGAAATCACCATCAGTCCCGGCCACTCCACGCATCCCGCCTGGAGCATCGCCGACCTCCTCGACGCCACCGTCGATGAAGTCATCGAATTTCTTGCCGGTTTCGCCAACTCTCGTCCCGCGCAACGCGCCGCCGGCAGCCTTAAGCTGCTTCAGGAAGTCGGTCTCGGCTATTTGCGCCTCGGCCAGCCCATCAACACCCTCTCCGGCGGCGAAAGCCAGCGCCTCAAACTCGTCCGCCATCTCGCCGACTTCACCCAGGCCAGCGCGGGCGACACCAAACCGACCCTTTTCTTGTTCGACGAACCTACCACCGGCCTTCACTTTGATGACGTCCGCGTGCTGCTGGAAGTCTTCCAGCGCCTCGTCGACGCCGGCCATTCCGTCCTCATCATCGAACACAACCTCGATGTAATTAAGTCTGCCGATTGGGTGATTGACCTCGGCCCCGACGCCGGCGACCAGGGCGGTCAAATCGTCGCCCAAGGCACCCCCGAAGAAATCGCCGAATGCCCCGCCAGCCACACCGGCCGCGCGCTAAAGGAAGTCCTTGCACCTTCAACCCGCCTCGTGCCAATTGAGATCTCAAATGTTTGACGGAACCGACATTTTTCCCGCCGCCAATGACGCCATCGTCATCCATGGCGCGCGCGAGCATAATCTAAAAAACCTCTCGCTCACCATCCCGCGCAACCAGTTTGTCGTCATCACCGGCGTCAGCGGCTCCGGCAAAAGCACGCTCGCCTTCGACCTCCTCTTCGCCGAGGGCCAGCGCCGCTTTCTCGATTCGATGAACGTCTATGCCCGCCAGTTCGTCGAGCAGCTCGCCCGCCCTGACGTGGACCTCATCACCGGCATCCCGCCCACCGTCAGCATCGAACAACGCAACAGCCGTGGCGGCGGCAAGAGCACCGTCGCAACCGTCACCGAGATTTATCATTTCATCCGCCTGCTCTTCGCCCGCCTCGGCACGCAATATTGCCCCGATTGCCAGTTGCCCGTCGAAGCCCAGACCCGCGATCAACTTGGCCTCCGGCTCAAGGCCGAAATGAAAAAGCGCGGCGACCTGCTCCTCCTCGCGCCCGTGGTCCGCAATCGCAAGGGCTTCCACACCGATGTCGCCGAATGGGCCGCCAAACACGGTTACGCCGAAGTCCGCGCCGATGGAAAAATCCACCGCACCAGCGAACGCCTCCGCCTCGACCGCTTCCGCGAGCACGACGTCGAAATCGTCGTGGGCGTGCTGGAAAAGAAGCCGCGCCGCGCCGCCAAACCGCCGCAGTTGTTGATTGATGAAACCCTGAAACTCTCCCACGGGACCCTTTTCGCTCTCGACAATCATGGCCGCGTTTCCATCCATTCCACCGAACGCGCCTGCCCGAAATGCGGCCGCTCCTTTGAACCCCTCGATCCGAAAATTTTCAGCTACAACTCATCGCAGGGCTGGTGCCCCAAGTGCCGCGGGTTCGGCGAATTGTTTTACCTGCCCGACGTGGATCGCGGCGCGCGGGCCGATGCCATCGAGGAATCATGGTTTGAATGGCAGGAAGGCGAGCGCGAAATCTGTCCCGATTGCCACGGCGCCCGGCTCAATCCCATCGCCCGCGCCGTCCGCCTGCACATTCCTGCGGGTACGTCTCTGAGTCGCTCGCGCACCGCCCCCAACATCGACACGTTCGCCAATCTTCCCGTCGGCGACGCCGCTGAATTTTTCTATCGCCTCAAATTCAAGGGCCGCGAAGCCATGATCGCGCGTGACATCCTTCCGGAAATCCGCGAGCGGTTGAAGTTCCTCTCCGAAGTCGGCCTCGGTTACCTCCAACTTGGCCGCGGCGTCCCCACCCTGTCCGGCGGCGAAACCCAGCGCATCCGCCTCGCCGCGCAACTCGGTTCAAACCTCAGCGGCGTCCTATATGTGTTGGACGAGCCGACCATCGGATTGCACGCGCGCGACAACGAGCAATTGCTCGCCGCCCTGCAATCCCTCAAGGCGCGGGGCAATTCCGTCATCGTCGTCGAGCACGACGAGGAAACCATGCGCCGCGCGGATTACATCATTGATCTCGGCCCGGGCGCGGGCGTGCATGGCGGAACCGTCGTCGCGGGCGGCACACTGGCCGAACTCATGCGCCACCCCGATTCCATCACCGGCCAGTGCTTGCGCGCGACCAGGAAATTTCCGTCGCGCGGTCAGCGCCGCCCCGTCTCTCTCTCCAAGCCGCTCAAGGCATCCGCCAAAAAAGATGATTCCACTCTCAACTGGCTCACCCTGCGCAATGCCTCGGTGCATAACCTGAAAAATCTCACCGTCCGCTTTCCCTTGAACCGGCTGGTGTTGATCACCGGCGTCAGCGGTTCCGGCAAAAGCACCCTTGTCCGCGAGTGCCTCCTGCCCGCCGTCCAATCCGCCATCAAAAATCGCAAATCGTGGAACAAAAACCCCAATCTCGCGGGCAACGAATTTATCCAGGCCGTTTACGAAGTGGACCAATCCCCCATCGGGCGCACGCCGCGCTCCATCCCCGCCACCTATGTCGGCTTTTTCGATCTCATCCGCCAGTTATTCGCGCAGGTGCCGGAGGCCCGCCTGCGCGGTTACTCGCCCAGCCGGTTTTCCTTCAACAGCGCGCAGGGCCGCTGCCCCGAATGCGAAGGCTCCGGCACCATCAAACTGGAAATGAATTTCCTGCCGCCCGCTTTCGTTCGATGCGAAGTCTGCGGCGGCTCCCGCTTCAATCGCGAAACTCTCGACATCCAGTTCAACGGCAAAAACATCGCCGAGGTGCTCGAACTGTCCGTCGAGGAAGCCATGGAATATTTTTCCGCGTTTCCCCGGATCAAGCGCCCCTTGCAAGCCCTGGCCGACACGGGCCTCGGTTATTTGAAACTGGGACAGACCAGCCCCACCTTGAGCGGCGGCGAAGCCCAACGAGTCAAGCTGGTCACGCACCTGCTCTCCGGGCTTCGGGAGCCGGACCTGTTCGATCGCTTCCCCAGGCGCAACCTGTTCATTCTGGAGGAGCCGACCATCGGCCTGCACATCGCCGACGTGCGCCGGCTCGTGGATGTCCTGCAACGCCTCGTGGATGCCGGCCATTCGGTCATCGTCATCGAGCACAACCTCGACCTCATCGCCGAGGCGGATTGGGTCATTGATTTGGGGCCGGAAGGCGGCGACGCGGGCGGTAAAATCGTGGCCGGGGGTGCGCCAGAGGAAATCGCCCGCAACAAACGCTCGCATACCGGCCGTTTCCTGCGTACCTTTCTCGCCGGCAAATGACCGAACCGTACGAAGAAATTCTCGAGGGTGAAACGTGCCTGCGCACGCCGCCCGGCCCGCGCCACGAGGAAATCTGCCGGCGCTTGCACGAACGCGTCGCCGCCGCCATGACCGGCGTTACTGTCGCGCGATTATTGCCCCCACGCTCGTTGGTCGAACTTCACCGCGGAACCCAAATCCGCCCCGACCTCGCCCTGGTCACCGTCGCCACCAACAAACTCTGGCTCGCCGCGGAAGTGGTCAACACCGAGGACCACCAGAACGACACCGTCGTCAAAAAATCAATCTACGAGGAAGCCAAGCTGCCGCGTCTCTGGATGTTGGATCCCCGCTACGACAACGTCGAAGTATATCACGGTGGCGAATACGGACTGGCGCTCAAGGAGATTCTCGCCCTCCGCGACATCCTGACCGAACCCCTGCTCCCGGCATTTCAATACCCCATCCCCGAGCTGTTCAAAGTATAATGCCAATCCGCAACGAAGCCGGGTATGTAAGCAATAGCCGGACGAAAGCCTCTTTCTCCCTCTCCGCCTCTGGGGGAGGGCCGGGGAGAGGTGGCACTTTGTTCCGTTCATACCGAAACCCGTTCTGAAATGGTCTAAGTGGTCAGGCAGAAACCACATCATGCCCTGCCCCATTTTACCAGCCCGGGAAGTGGGAATAATTCCGTAGCGTATAAACGAAAGCCACCAGCACGCCTCCGGCCAGTATGATTGCCAGTACCGTCGCCACAAATTTCAGCGTCCGACCCCGGTTTAGCGCCTTCGCCATGCTGCGTTTCTCCTCTTCTTTGAACCGCGCAAATTCCTTTTCGAGCGAAATCTCCAGCGCCGCCTCGTCCCGGAGTTGCACGGTCAGCCAGTCCGTTTGCTCCGTGGCCCAGGTCGTCGGCAATTTTTTCAAGGCCGCGTCATCGGGCGGTCGAAAACCATTTTGCCTCCAGAACGGCGCGGTCTCCCGCGTCCACAAACGCGCCAGGCCATGGTTGCTGATCACGGATTGCATCCGCGCCCACAGTTGCTGGCGGAGTGTGTCCGCCAGCGCAAAGTCGCTGAAGGCTTCGCTGTGAAGCATCCCGTGGCGTCCGCTCATTTGCATGCCCAGCGCCCCCCGCAGGCCGCCGTCCTCCGCCACGGCCACCTGAAATTCCGTTAGTCGCCGTTCCAGGTCATTCGCTGAAAAGTGCATCGTTTCCCAAAGCGCGCGCAACGCCCCCAGGTCATCGACCGTGGCGCGTCGCACATGAAAAACCGATTGGTTCATGTCGCGCCATTATAAATCCCCGCCGGATTGCGGTAAAGAATTTGTCTTCCCGTGGTCCGGCCCTGTTCAGGACGCGTTGCGATAGGCCTCGGCCAGCAAGCTGATTGGATGCGCAACCCTCAATGCCAGACCCTGCCGCCGCGCGCCGTTCATGATCTGCAACAGGCAACCCGGATTCGCCGTGGCGACCACCCCCGCCCCGGTTCGTTTGATGTGTTCAATCTTCCGTTCCAGCAAATCATTCGCCATGCCCGGTTGGATCAAATTGTAAACGCCCGCGCTGCCGCAACACCACGTGCTCTCCGGCAATTCCACCAGCTTCAAATTGGGGATCACCCGCAAAACCTGCCGTGGTTGCGCAGTGATTTTTTGCCCGTGGCAGAGATGGCACGCCTCATGGTAGGTCACCGCCAATTCCGGCGCGCCGTTGCTGGATATTGGAGTTATGCCAATCTGCGCCAGCCATTCGTGAATGTCCTTCACCTTCCCGTCCCATGATTTCGCGCGCTCCCGATAGGCCGGGTCGTCTCCGAGAAGTTTCGCATAATGCTTCAGGTGCGAGCCGCAGCCCGCCGAATTGCTGATGATGGCGTCGAATTGTTCCGGCGGAAATTGATCGATCTGCTTCCTCGCCAGTTGACGCGCCGCCTCCCATTCGCCGCAATGCACCTGCAACGAGCCGCAACAAAACTGCTCCGGCGGCGTGACCACTTCACAGCCGTTTCGCGCCAGCACCTCGACGGTGTCGCGGTTCACTTCGCTGAAAAAAATGTCCTGCGCGCATCCGGTCAGCATCGCCACCCGATATCGCTTCGCGCCGGTTGCGGGCGTCACCGGCGCGATCAGTTCCGCGGAAAATTTCTGCTGCACAGTCGGAACTATTTCTTCCAGTTCCCGCCAGCGCCGTGGCAGTAATTTGAATGCTCCGCTTCGCCGCAAGAACCCTTGCAGCCCGAGTTGCTGATACAGCCGCAGCGCAAAACCAGCCAGGCGCAGCCGGTGTAAATCCATGAACAGCCAGCGCAACGTGAAGCTGCGGACCAGGCTTCGCGTCGGCGAGCCAAATACGCCACTCTGCTCGACCTCCGCCCGCGCATGCTCGAACAATTCCGCGTAGTTCACTCCGGCCGGACAGGCCGTCGCGCAGGCCAGGCAGCCCAGGCAGAAATACATTTCCTCGCCAAAAGCCCGGCTGGGTTCAAGCCGGTCATCCGCGATGGCCCGCATCAACGCAATCCGTCCCCGTGGGCTGTTGCGCTCCAGTTTGGTTGCGTCGTAGGTTGGGCAGGTGGGCAGGCACAGGCCGCAGTGCATGCATTGCTGCAAGACTGAATAATCCAGGTCTTTCAAATGCGAATGCCTCGCGGGGAACGTCAAATTGGACATGCCGGATGACCATCGGCCCCAGTTCGTCTGAATGTTCAGCGGGCCTGTTTCCCCGTCATCTTTCACGCTCGACCCGCTGGATGCAATCCTGCATTTGCCAAAAGTCGCCGCTTGCGGCCCGTGATTTCTGTGGAATTATTATATCCAACGGCGGTATTCCGCCCGGACAGAAAAACTGTATGATTAAAATTCGCAAATCGGAAGATCGCGGCCACGCCAATCACGGCTGGCTCGACAGCCATTTCACGTTTTCCTTCGCCGATTATTACGACCCGAATAACATGGGCTTCCGCACCCTCCGCGTCATCAACGATGACACCGTTGCGGGCGGCGGCGGCTTCGGCACCCATCCTCATCGCGACATGGAAATCATCACCTATGTTCTTTCCGGCGCGTTGGAGCATCGCGACAGCCTCGGCAACGGCGCGGTGATGAAGCCCGGCGAAGTGCAACGGATGACCGCCGGGACCGGCGTGCAGCACAGCGAGTTCAATCATTCGAAAACCGAACCCGTGCACCTGCTGCAAATCTGGATTGTTCCCAATGCAAAGTCATTGCCGCCCGGCTATGACCAAAAATCGTTCGCCAGCCAGTTGCAACCCGGGCGCTTGGTCCCGGTCGTTTCCAGCACCGGCCGCGACGGCTCGCTTAAAATTAATCAGGACGTTGAACTTTTCATCGGCAAATTCAACGCGGGCGACAAGGCCACGCAAAACTTGAAACCGGGCCGCCATGCCTGGGTGCAGGTTGCCACCGGCAAAATCAGCCTCAACAGCCAGGAATTGAAAGCCGGCGATGGCGCCGCCATCAGTGATGAAACGGTGTTGAACTTTGCCGGCAGGGAGCCATCCCAGGTGTTACTGTTTGATCTGAACTAATATCTTGGTCGAACAGGAAAGCCACCGGCACTGCCGGAAGACCCCGAAGTTTGACCGCTCCAGGAACAGTCTGTTAAGTGCTGACGGCAGGAACGCGGCGAGGCGGACTCCCTCTCCTCTGCGAAGTGGAGGAGAGGGCCGGGGAGAGGAGGCGCATAATGATTGAAAACAATAAGCACCACCTCTCCAGTTGTTCCTCGCGAGAGAAACCTGAGGGCGTGGATCAGTCGAACATCTTGCCCGGATTCAAAATCCGATTGGGATCCAGGACCTTTCGCAATTCCCTCATCACGCGCATTTGGGCGTCTCCGGCAAATTTCGGCAAAAACGACTTCTTGGCAAGGCCCACGCCATGCTCGCCCGTAATCGTGCCTCCCAGCCGGATCGCTTCATCAAAAATCTCCTTGAACGCCTCTTCGACGCGGCGCATCTCGTCTTCATTCCGCTCATCAGTCAGGAACGTGGGATGTAAATTGCCGTCTCCCATGTGGCCGAAGGTACCGATTCTCAAACGATGCCTTTTCGCCACCATATCAACGAATCGCACCATTTTGGCCAGTTCGCTGCGCGGGACGGTCGCATCCTCAAGAATCGTTGTCGGCGCCACCCGCGCCAATGCGGCGAAGGCCGAACGCCTTGCGCCCGCGAGTTTCGCGGCCTCCGCTTCGTCCCCGGCCACCCGGACTTCCAGGCATCCGCAATCACGGCAGCATTTTTCCATCCGCGCCGCCTCATCCGCCACCGCGGCGGGATGTCCGTCCGTCTCCATGAGCAGCAGCGCCTCGCAATCCAGCGGCAGCCCAATCTTCGCGTAATCCTCCACGCAGTGAATCGTCATGCGATCCAGAAATTCCAGCGTGCAGGGAATGATCCGCGCCGCGATGATTGCCGACACCGCTTCTGCCGCCTGGTCAATCCGCGCGAAGGTCGCAACCATCGTTTTTTTCGCCGCCGGTTTGGGAACCAGCCGCAGCAACACCTTCGTGATAATCCCCAGCGTTCCCTCCGAGCCGACGAACAAATCCTTCAACGAATAGCCCGCCACGTCCTTGACACACTTGTTGCCCAGCCACATCAATTCACCGTCGGGCAAAACTACTTCCAAGCCCATCACGTAATTGCGCGTCACGCCGTATTTCAACCCGCGCAATCCGCCCGAATTTTCCGCCACATTACCGCCGATCGTCGAAATCTTCATCGAACCCGGGTCCGGCGGATAAAACAAGCCCGCCTCTTCCGCCGCATCCGCAATCTGTTGCGTCGTCACGCCCGGCTCCGCCAACATCGTGAGATTGGCCCGGTCAAGCTCCAGAATCTTGTCCATCTTGACGGTGCAGAGAACAATGCCGTCTTTGTCCGGCAAACTGCCGCCGCTCAAACCTGTGCCGGAACCGCGCGTCACGACGGGAACTTTCACCTCATTGGCCAGCTTGAGAACCGAAACCACCTCTTCTGTTTTGGTCACAAAGACAACGCACCCCGGCATTTGCCGCATGGCCGCCGTCCCGTCGAACGAATACGGAATCAAGTCCTCCGGCTCGGTCAGCACATTCGCGTACCCGACCAATCGCCGCAACTCGGCAGGAATTTTATCGCCCAAAGCCATGGTCTCAAGATCGCCGGCAGCCTGTTCCACCGCCAGAGCAGGTTCAGGCGGACCGGCGGGTCAAAAGAAATTGGAATTTAACCAATTTTTCCGGCCAGAATAAGCTGCGGCGGCTCCGCCAGCAACTCCCCGGCCTTGGCCATCAGGGCTTGGAGGTGCGGCCCGGCAAGATGGGCGTCCAGATGCGCCTTGCTCGCCCAATTCTCATGGAAAATGAATCTCGCCGGATTTTCCTCGTCCTGATGCAGGTCATAATTGATGCACCCGGGCTCCTTGCGCGTCGGCGGAATCAGCGCCAGCAACTCCTGTTTCACCACTACTTCCTTGCCCGGCTGGGCTTTCAGAATCGCGATAACCGTCAATGTCTTTGTGGAACTCATGGCCGAATATCATGCCGCTCCAAAACCGGCTGGCAATCCCGTTCTTTGATCGTCAACCACACCTCGCAATAATTCATTTGACACTTGCCGTGTCTTATATCATTCTATCCGCATTCGTTGATACAACGAATCTCATTCAGAGTGGTTGAGGGACTGGCCCGATGAAACCACGGCAACCGGCTGAAGCGCAATCTTCAGCGACCAGGTGCCAATTCCAGCCCAGGCCGCGGTCGGCCCGGGAAAAGATGAGAAGAGCGCGCAGGATTTCCCTCTTCTCATCCCGATGAGAAGGGGTTTTTTATTCCCCTGAAACAATGCGAATCAGATGATTATGGACAAACACAATGGTTTCATGAAGGCGCTCAAGTGCCGCGAGTGCGGCCGGGAATACCCGCTGACCGCCAACCACGTCTGCGAATTTGACTTCGGCCCCCTCGAAGTCGCGTACGATTACGACCGCATCAAAAAGTCCCTCACCCGCGCCGCCATCCTGTCGCGGCCCCAGAATATGTGGCGTTATCACGAGCTGCTGCCCGTCGTGGGCGAACCAACCGTCGGCTTCGCGGTCGGCTACACGCCCCTCGTCAAGGCGGACCGGCTCGCCCGCAAACTCGGCATTCGTGAACTCTGGATCAAGAACGACACGGTCAACTACCCCACCCTGTCCTTCAAAGACCGCGTCGTCAGCGTCGCGTTGAGCCGTGCGCGTGAACTCGGCTTCACCACCGTCGCCTGCGCCTCCACCGGCAACCTCGCCAATTCCGTCGCCGCCAACGCCGCCGCCTCCGGCCTGAAAGCCTACGTTTTCATTCCCTCCGACCTTGAACAAGGGAAAATCGTCAACTCCCTCGTCTATGGGGCCAACGTCATCGGCATCAAGGGTCACTATGACGAAGTGAACCGCCTTTGCGCGGAAATCGCGGGCAAATTCGGCTGGGCCTTTGTAAACGTCAATATGCGCCCCTATTACGCCGAGGGCTCCAAGAGCATGGGTTTTGAAATCATCGAGCAGTTGGACTGGCGCATCCCCAGACACACCGTCGTCTGCATGGCCTCCGGTTCCCTGCTCACCAAAATCCACAAGAGCTACCAGGAATTCGCCAAACTCGGCCTCGTGCCGGAAACGAATTTTAAAATCCACGGCGCGCAGGCCACCGGTTGCTCGCCCATTTCCACCGCGCAAAAGGCCGGGCTCGATTTCTTCAAACCGGTCAAGCCGAACACCATCGCCAAATCCCTCGCCATCGGCACCCCCGCCGACGGCTTTTACGCCCTGCGCGTCATGAAGGAAACCGGCGGCGTGGCCGAGGACGTGACGGATGATGAAATCCGCGAAGGCATCAAGCTGCTTGCGGAATGCGAAGGCATTTTTGCGGAAACCGCCGGCGGCGTCACCGTCGGCGTGGCCAAAAAACTCATTGCTTCCGGCAAAATTCCCGCCAATGATTCCGCTGTCCTGTGTGTCACCGGCAACGGCCTTAAGACGGTGGATGCCGTCGCTGGCTGCGTGGGCCGCCCGCGCGAAATTAAGCCCAGCCTGCGCGAATTCGAAACCCTGCTGGCCGCCGAAAATCTGTCCGCCGTGAATGCCTGATTTATGGCCAATAGAATTAGAATCCCCGATCCATTGCGCGAATTCACCGACAACAACGAGTTTGTTGAAGTGAACGCTCCGGACATCGGCACGGCCATCACCAACCTCCTGTCGCGTTTCCCGGACATTAGAGAACATCTGGTGGATGATACCGGAGATCTGCGCCGGTTCGTTTGTGTGTATGTAAATAAAGAAGACATCCGCTTCTTACAAAACCAGCAGACTCCGCTTAAAGACGGCGATGAAATCCTCATCGTGCCGGGTCTTATTCATCAAAGTTCAGCTGTTGCCGCAATCGCTGTCGCGGATTCCCTCAGCATAAGTCGAGGCTCAAATCTCAATTGATTTAATCGATGGGCAAACTGCAACCTAATTTATGACAAAAAAAGTAAGAATACCCACCCCGCTGCGCAAACTGACCAACAACGAGGAAGTCGTTGAAGTCAGCGCCACCACCATCGGAGCCGCCATCACCGAACTTCAATCGCGCTATCCCGGCATCCAGGAACGCCTCATGGACGAAAACGGTGAGGTCCGCCGCTTCGTCAATGTTTACGTGAACGAGGAAGACATCCGCTTCCTGCAAAACCAGCAGACCCCGCTCAAGGAAGGCGATGAAATCAGCATCATCCCGGCCATTGCCGGCGGCTGATCCAATTTTCAATCCAACTCATTTGCTCATGCCTGCCAAAACTAAAAAAGCTTCCGCCAAAAAAGAAACCGCCGCCGATGGCAGCCAGCAGACACGTCTCTGGCTGATGTACCCGCCCAAGCTCATCAAGGAGCCGCTCCTCTGGCAGCTCACCCGGAAATTCCCCATCGTCACCAACATCCGCCAGGCCAGCGTCACCGACGAAATCGGCATCGTCAGCCTGGAAATCGACGGCAAACGCTCTGATATCAAAGCCGCCATCCAATGGCTCGAAAAAATCGGCGTCAGCGTCGAGCCCGTCGAAATTAACGTGATCGAAAGTTGATCTGCCCGGGGGACGGTGCGGCTTTCTGCCACGTCCAGCACGAACATTTTTTCGTGCGTTGCGCGCCCCGTTTGTGCTAGGAATGGTTTCACCATGGCACAGCCGTTCAAAATCACTTCCCGGATCCGCCTGCGCGACTTCAACCCCGCCTACCACGCCGGGATGGACAAGGACAAGGCGCGCGAAAAAACCACCCGTCTTTGCGATCAAATCGGCGAGCTGCAGCAACTCCTCTACGCCAACCACAATCATTCCTTGGTTCTCCTTTTCCAGGGCATGGACACCAGCGGCAAGGACGGCGCGGGCAAACACATCCTCGAATCCGTCACTCCCGCCGGTGTTGAAACAACCAATTTCAAGGCCCCCTCTTCCGAGGAACTGGCCCATGATTTCCTCTGGCGCGTCCACAAGGCCGTCCCGCGTTACGGCAACATCGGCGTCTTCAACCGCTCGCATTACGAGGATGTTCTGGTGGTCCGGGTTCTGAAACTCCAGCCCAAGCCCGTCTGGCAGGCGCGCTACGCCCAGATTAATGCCTTTGAGAAGATGCTCAGCGAAAACAACGTCGTTCTCCTCAAATTTTTCCTGCACATCAGCCGGGGGGAACAGGCAAAACGCCTTGAATCCCGGCTTCAGGATCCGGCCAAGAATTGGAAATTTGACCTCGGCGACCTCAAAATGCGCCAGTATTGGAACCAGTTCCAGAAGGCCTACGAGGACGCCATTAACTCGTGCAGCGCCTCCTACGCTCCGTGGCACGTCGTCCCTGCCGATCACAAATGGTATCGGGACTACGTCATCGCACAAACCGTCGCGGAAACCCTCAAAGGACTCAAAATGAAATGGCCCAAACCGGCGGAAGACCTTTCAAAGGTGAAGGTAAAATGACGGCTCGCGCGGCCGCCCGCGCCCTTCGCTCTACTTGTGCTGCCGCCGCTTCACTTTCAATTGCGCCAGTGAATGCGCCAGCGCGGCGCTGACCATTGCCGCATCCACGTCATCCAGCTTCTCCGCCAGCCTTGCTTCCGCGCGCCGCCGGGCTTCCTCGGCCTTTGCTTCATCAATGTTCTCGGCCTTGATCGCCATGTCCGTCATCACCGCGACGTGGTCGCCCGTGATTTCAACAAAACCGTCCCCGACCGCCAGATACTGCTCCCGGCCGTCCTTGCGAACGGCTATTTCGCCCGACACGATCTGCGTCATCAGCGGGACGTGCATGGGGAAAATCCCCATTTCGCCTTCCACGCCCGGCAACGTTACCATCTCGACATCTTCCGAGTACGTCTTCGCGTCCGGAGTGACGATTTCAAGTTTTAGCGTATTGGCCATTTATTTGATTGAGTATTGATGGAACCGCTTCCGCCATCACCATCACGCCTCTTTGATCTCGTTGATGCCGCCCTTCATGTAGAAATTTCCCTCGGGCACTTCATCGTGCTTGCCTTCGAGGATTTCCTTGAAGCTCTTCACTGTCTCGGCCACCGGCACCTGCTTTCCCTCGCGCCCGGTGAAGACCTGCGCCACCGTGAACGGCTGGCTCAAAAACCTCTGTATCTTGCGCGCGCGGAACACGGTCAGCTTGTCCTCCGGCGACAATTCGTCCATGCCCAGAATCGCGATGATGTCCTGCAGGTCCTTGTAACGTTGCAGCACCCGTTGCACGCCACGCGCGACATCGTAGTGTTCCTGGCCGACAATTTCCGGCGTCAACGCTCGCGAATTCGATGCCAGCGGGTCCACCGCCGGGAAAATGCCCAGTTCCGCGATGGAACGCTCCAACACAATCGTCGCGTCCAGGTGCGCGAATGTCGTTGCGGGCGCGGGGTCGGTCAGGTCGTCCGCCGGCACATACACCGCCTGGAACGAGGTGATGGAACCCTTCTTGGTCGAAGTGATGCGCTCCTGCAAGTTGCCCATTTCCGCCGCCAGCGTCGGCTGATATCCCACGGCGCTCGGCGTTCTGCCCAAAAGTGCGGACACCTCCGAACCGGCCTGCGAAAACCGGAAAATGTTGTCAATAAACAGCAGCACGTCCTGGTTCTTTTCATCACGAAAATATTCCGTGACGGCCAGCGCGGAAAGTGCGACGCGCAGACGCGCGCCCGGCGGCTCGTTCATCTGGCCGTAAACCAGGCCAATGCGCGAACCCGGCTTCAAAATGGGGAGACCGGTTGCCCCCCGCTTCAAGTGTCCCTTCTCGTCTTTTTCGCAGACAATGACGTCCGCTTCCGCCATTTCATAATACAGGTCGTTGCCTTCGCGCGTGCGTTCACCAACCCCTGCGAACATCGAGACGCCACCGTGCAATTTCGCGATGTTGTTGATGAGTTCCATGATGACGACGGTCTTGCCGACGCCGGCCCCGCCGAACGCGCCGACCTTGCCGCCTTTCAAAAACGGGCAGATCAGATCAATGACCTTGATGCCCGTGGTCAGCACCTGTGGCGAAGTGGTCTGGTCCACCAACGGTGGTGAGGCGCGGTGAATGGGATAAAACTTGTCGGCCTTCACCGGCCCCTGCTCGTCCACGGGATTTCCGGTGACATCGAACACGCGTCCCATCACCCCGTCGCCCACGGGCATGGAAATCGGCCCGCCGGTGTCCACCACTTCGAGGCCCCGCTTGAGGCCTTCGGTGGAGGACATCGCGATGGCCCGCAACCAGCCGTCACCGAGATGCTGTTGCACTTCGAGTGTCAGTTTGGTGGGCTTGCCCAACACGCTGTATTCCACGGTCAGCGCGTTGTATATCCCGGGAAGACTCCCGCTGAATTCAACGTCCACGACGGGACCGATGATTTGAACGATTTTGCCTTTATTCATGTGATCTGATGTTAACTCATCGCCATGGCGGCGCTGGTGATTTCCAAAAGCTCCTTCGTGATGTTCGCCTGGCGCAATTTATTGTATTCGAGCGTCAGGTCCTTGATAATTTGTTTCGCGTTGTCCGTGGCGTTTTTCATCGCCACCATGCGCGAGCTTTGTTCGCTGGCCTTCGCCTCGAGCAGGATTTGATAGACCCGGTAATTCAGGTAATGCGGCAGCAACGCGCCCAGGACCTCGTGCGCCCCCGGCTCAAAAATAAATTCCAAGGCGCCCTTGACCAGCTTCTCTTCGTCATGCACCGCCGTGCCGACGCCTTTGATCTCGCCCACCGGCAGGAACGGAATCAATTCCGGCTTCTGGTTCAAAATCGTGATGAAATTGGTGTACAAAATGTCCACCTGGTCCGCCTCCCCCTTGAGAAACATCTCACGGGCGAATTTTGAAATGGCCCGGGCCTCGGCAAACAATGGCGCGTCCTTGTAGGTGAACTCCGCGGCAAGTTGCCGCTTCGTCCGGGCAATGAACTGCGAACCTTTGCGCCCCGCGGTGATGAAAACCGTCGTCCCCGGGTCCAACTTGGCCGCCTCACGCATCAAATTGCCGTTCAGCGCACCGCACAGACCCTTGTCCGTGCTGACCAGAATGACCGCCCGCTTCTTTACCTCGCGCTTCTCCATCAACGGATCATGGAAATCGCCGTTGCTGCCGCTGACTTCACCCAGCACCTTGTTCATCAACGTGGCATACGGACGGCCCGCCAGCGCCGCCAACTGGGCTTTGCGCATCTTGGACGCCGCCACCATTTGCATCGCCTTGGTGATCTGCGCCGTGTTCTTGACCGACTTGATGCGTCGGCGTATGTCGCGCGTGCTCGGCATGGTTCAGTTTCCGTCTCGGGTTCGGTAAGGGCTGTGTCGGATATTTAGTTTTGATGCGGTCGCAATTTGCGACCTCATCGGCATAAACTCTTGATTTCCATACTGAAACGCAAAATCCTTACAAAGACGCATATCATTTATAAGTCTGCTTGAACTCGGTCACCGCCGCCTTCAATTCCGCCGTGAGCGCGTCGCTCAATGCCTTTTCCTTCGCGATCTTGCCCATCAATTCCGCCTTCCGGCTCGTCAAATAATCGGTCAGCTTGTTTTGGAAATCCTTGATTTTGTCCACCGGAACATCATCCATCAAGGAGTTCTGCACTGTCCAAAGGATCGCCGCCTGCACTTCAACCGGGGCCGGGTTGTATTGCGGCTGCTTGAAAACTTCGACGATACGCTTGCCGCGCTCGAGTTGGGCCTGCGTCTTTGCGTCCAGGTCGGAACCAAATTGCGCGAACGCCGCCAATTCGCGGAATTGCGCCAGATCGCCCTTGATGCGCCCCGCCACCTGTTTCATCGCCTTGATTTGCGCCGCTGAACCGACGCGCGAAACGGAAAGACCAACCGAAATGGCCGGCCGAACGCCCTGATAAAACAAATCGGTTTCCAGGTAAATCTGGCCGTCAGTAATGGAAATAACGTTGGTCGGGATGTACGCCGAAACGTCGCCCGCCTGGGTCTCAATAATCGGCAACGCCGTCAGGGAACCGTTGCCATATCGTTCGCTCACGCGCGCGGAGCGCTCCAGCAAACGGCTGTGGAGATAAAACACGTCACCGGGATACGCCTCGCGGCCCGATGGACGCTTCAGCACGAGCGACACCTGGCGATACGCCACGGCGTGCTTGGACAAATCGTCGTAAATGATCAAAGCATCCATGCCGTTGTCCATAAACCATTCGCCCATCGCCGCCCCGGCGAACGGAGCAAGATATTGGTTCGTGGCGGAATCCGAAGCTGTGGCGGCCAATACAATGGTATAGGGCATCGCGCCAGCCTCTTCCAAAACACTGATCACCCGCGCAACGTTGGATTGCTTCTGACCCACGGCCACGTAAATGCTGTAAAGGGGACGATAATCCTTGTCGCCGGCGGCTTCAGCGGCCTTGTTCAACCGCGCCTGGCTGATGATGGTATCCACGCCAATCGTCGTCTTCCCGGTGGAACGGTCGCCGATGATCAATTCGCGCTGGCCGCGTCCAATGGGAATCATCGCGTCCACCGCCATGATGCCCGTCTGCACCGGCTGGCTCACCGACCGGCGTTTGATGATGCCCGGCGCGATTTTCTCCACGGGATAGGAAACATCACTCTTGACCGGCCCCTTGCCATCGACCGGCAGCCCAAGCGCATTGACCACGCGGCCCAACAAACCCTTGCCGACCGGCACCTGCAGCAGCTTGCCCGTGGTGCGGACTTCCTGCCCTTCCTTGACGCCGGTGTAATCGCCCAGGATGATCGCGCCGACTTCGGTCTCTTCGAGGTTCAGCGCCAGGCCCACAACCCCGTTGCCGAAGTCAAGCATCTCGTTGAGCATCGCGTCCGTGAGGCCCTCGATTTTGGCCACACCATCGCCGATTTCGCGGACGACGCCGACATTCTGGCGCGCGACCGAAGTCTTCACACCGGAGATTTGTGCTTCAATTTCCTGTAATAAGTTGCTCATAAAAATTTCGTCTGATTAGAAGTCATCTCACAAATAGCGCAGATGGCGCGGCCAGAGATTTGTACCGGCCACATTGCTTGCCGCGAAGCGGCACGTCGTTCCTCTGGGAAACAAAATCGCAAGGCTTGGGAAGCCCACGCGTGAGGAGGGAGCATCCCCGCAGTGGGGCTGCGACCGACGAACAACAACGTGGCCGGCCCAAAGTTCGGCCGCTCCGGTTTTCTTTTCGCCCATTGGTTCTTTCATATTTTTTCGTCTTGCTTTGATTCAAACGCCGCTGCAGGTATTTGTGAGATGGCTTCTGGTTAAAAACTCTCGCGCAGGCTTTCCAAACGCGCGCGGACGCTGCCGTCATAAACATCACTGCCCACCTGAATGCGCAGCCCGCCGATCAGCGCCAGGTTTTGGGCGAAGGAAATGTTCAGTCCCGTTCCGTATTTCCAGGCCAGACTGCCCTCCACCGCGGTGCGCTCTTCCGGCGAAAGCGCGGCGGCGCTTTCCACCCGGGCCGTGCGGCGCTCCAAATCAAGCTTAACCAGCCGTTGAAGCTGCGAAAGAATGGCAATGTAGCCGCGCGGCTTCTGGGCGACAACCAGTTGCAGCGCCTGCCGGACCCGGTTCTCATCAAGCACGCCGCTGTTCACACAACTGCGAAAGAGTTGCTTGGCGTCACGGCGGGCTTGTTTGGTAATTTTCATCAACCAAAAATCAAGCTGACAGTCGACGGCTCGTTTCTTCCGCCAGCCGCTTCTGGTCGTCCGGCGTCAGAATTTTGCCGGTCACCTTGGTCGTCGTATCAACCACCAGGCGCCCCACTTCGCGGCGAAGTTCGGCGAGCATCCGCTCATGGTCCTGGGCGGCGGCCTCGCGCGCCTTCGCAATGATCTGCTCGGCGGCGGCGATGGCCTTCTGCGTTTCCTGCTCCTGCACCCGGGCGGCAGCAGCCCGGGCCTCCTCAATGAGCTTGTTCGCCTGGGCGTTGGCCTGCGCCAATACTTCCTGCCGGGAGGCCTCCGTTCGGGTGAGCTCCGATTTGATTTTATCGGCGTTGGCCAGACCTTCGGCAATGCGCTGCCGGCGCTCTTCCAAAACCTGGAGAATGCGCTTGTACGCGAAGAAATAAAGTAGCGCGGCTACAATACAGAAACTGATGATCTGGGAAATCAAGTGCGGCACATCAACGCCAAACGTCCGCGCAGTCTGGGCGCCCGTATTGGCCAGATCAGTCCCGATATCCGCCAAAATAATTAGATGATTCATAGATCAGGTGGCTGAAACTTGGACGCGGAATCGCTCAAACTCCGCGCCCAACGTTCAATCTGTTAACCTTTCACGAGGAACAGCGCGTAGAACACAATGGCTTCGGCGAAGGCGATCGCGAGAATCGACTGCACCAGAATCGGCGTCGCCGCGCCGGGATTGCGTCCCACCGCTTCCGATGCCTTCATGCCAATGAAACCCACGCCGAGCGCCGCGCCAAGCGCCGCCAGACCGACGTGAATATTTCCACTCATCTCTGCCAACATGGGCACTAACATATGTTTCCTTTTGTTTTTGTTGCTCGATGGCTCCCGCGATTGAACACGGTCAAACCACCGAAATCTCTTTTAATGGTGCGCCTTCTCATGCCCCTCGTCGTGCGGCATGATTAACATGGTGAACACCGCCGTCAGCAGCATGAACACCAGCGCCTGTATCACGCCTACCAGAAGTTCCATGAAGTAGAACGGTATCGGCAGCAGCCAGCCCAGGCCGGGAACAAGGTTGGACATCGCCTCCAACATGTTTTCGCCCGCGAAAATATTCCCATAAAGACGAAAGCTCAGCGAAATGGGCCGGAATAATATGGAAAAAATTTCCAGGAACCCGACCGCAAAAAACACGATGATCAAAAGAAACTTGAGCGCTCCGGTTGATTCACCCTTCGGCGCGAACAAATGTTTCAAAAGGCCAAGCGGTCCATTCGCCTGAATTGCCCAGAAAATCCAACAGGCGAAGAATACCAAGGCCATCGCCAGGGTCATGTTCAGGTCTGCATTAACGCCACGAAACAGGGGTTGCTCGATCTTGAAGCCGTGTTCGGTCTTCACTCCATAGCCAATCGTGCCGATGCCCGGAATCAGCCCTCCCCAGTTCGCGAAGAGAATGAATATAAAAATTGTGGCGAAAAACCAAAATGTTTTTTGGACCAATTTGTGCCCGATAATTCCTTCCAGAAAGTTGTGCAGGCTTTCGACAAGCCATTCCCAGAAATTCTGCGCTCCGGCGGGAATCTGCTGGATGTTGCGCGTGGCAATCTGCGCGAAAATAATTAATCCAACGGCCACAATCCAGGTCGCAACCATCGAGTTGGTGATCGGAAACGAACCGATTCGGGCCACTTCTCCTGCCTTGGGCGGCACGCCGTGTTCCTCACCTGCCGCAGCAGACTCGGCGGATTGGCTCGTTGCCGCCGCCGGTTCATTCCCGGCAGCGTAAGCACTACATCCCGCCGCCGGCGCGAACGCCAGCATCACTATTAGAATTACTTTAACAAAATGCGTCACAATCCAATTTGCCGTTTATTTTCAGCGACACGATTCCCCGCCAATCCCGACAATGCCGTTGAAAGCCCGGAAACGTTGCCTCATCGTGAAAAATTTCACAAGCGTTTTCTTAGAGAAAAATGCCGGCGTTTTCAGCCTAAAAACACCCACCCCACGCATTCATAATACAAGAAAGAACAGGCATTTACGGCCATTTTGACAATCTCAGATGGCCCTTTCCACGCTGGGATAGCGACTCGGGAACTGGGTCAGAAGGTTGGTTTAATCTTCCACCCAGGAAGCGTTTACTTGCGTTTGCGACTGGATAGCCTGGGAATCTATCGAGTTGCCTGGGAAATCAACCTTTTAGATGGAAAAAAAGAATCAACGCTCCAATCACGCAGAAGCCTGCGAAAAAATTGGTCAGAACAAGCGCTTTGTGGTGTTTCAGGATTTCACCAATCATGGCATGGGTCGCCAGATACAAAAACCCGCCTCCCGCGTGCGCCAGCGCCAGCGCCAGCCAGACGCTCGACACGTCGCGCAAAACAAACCAGCCGAGAACGCCGCCGATAATCGTGGTGGACTCCACCGCGGCGACGAGCCACAACATTCGCGGGCGCTGAAACGCCGCGCCGAGCAGCAACGCTCCCAGGGCCAATCCCTCGGGCGCTTTGTGGACGCAGATCGCAAACGTCATGGAGGCATCCAGCCAATGGCCCGACGTGGCTTTCTCTTCGTGTCCCGCCGCCAGCGCCAGCCCGTCCACCGTGCAGTGGATGGCCAGCGCCACCATCATGGGAATGGCGATCTCGCCAAAATGATGCGTCGTCGCTTCGTCAAAATGGCTGGCCGCGCACGCGGGGCATACGTGAAAAACGTATTTACTGATCACCGCGAAAAGCGCATAGCCAGTGCCGGCCGCCAGCAGGAATTGCCACCAGCGCAAATCCTCCAGACACTCCGGCACAATGGCAAAAACCGCCACTCCTAGAAGTGTCCCCGCGCCCAGGCTGATGAGGGCGCAGAGCTGCTTGTGCGTCCGCGCCAGCAGCGCGCTGAACACGCCGCCGGCCAATGCCACGGCAAAAGCCGCACACGTACGGATCAAAATGGGCATCATTCCAGTCACGGTAGGTCGGGGCTCGTTTTATTTTCTAATTGCAAACCGTTTGCAATATCTTTCAACCCGAAATGCAATGCAAGAATTATTTTGATCTTCCGATGCTGTTAACGACCCGGGGATGTAGCCGCAGGGCCGTCTGCGGGCGGCGAAAGCTTCTGCTGAAGTTCGCCAATCTGCTTCTCTATTTTGTCCGGTTCCGGCGAAACAGTCTTCACTCGTTTCAGCCAGTGTATTGCCGCCGGCAGATTGCCCTCGCCTTCCTCCAGGCGCGCCAGATACAGGGTCAACTGAAAGAGAATAAAGTCGTCCTGTTCGGATTTGGGCCCCGGTTGTACATCCCACTGCCTCACCCCGTATTCCCATAAATTCCTGGCCCGGACAGCATCCTTCCGGTCTTCCAGGTAAACGCGGCCCAGCTCGAAAAGAAGCGCGGGGTTGCCGGGGTTGGCCCGCAGTCCCTCGCGCAGGAATTGCTCCGCCTCGTTCGCTTTGCCCATACGCTTGCGCAGCCAGTAGGCGGTCACCATGTAGGTTTCGATTCGATGCGGATCCAATTCTGCCGACATCTGGAGCCACGGCAAAATCTCCCCGACAAGCCCGCCTTTGCTTTCACCCAGGTCAGTGCCGCTCTCCGGTCCCTGCGCTCCGCCTTCATCCAGATGGGTGTGTTTCGAAGGCAGGAAATTCCGTTCAAAGTCCTCTATAAAGTCCCGTGGCTTGCCCATGAACTCGGTTTCCTCGCCCTGGTTCTTTTCCTTCAATGCGCCGGCGTCCGCCGCCATGTGCTCGGTTTTAAATGCTTCCTTGTTGTCAAACATGGTCGGATAGAAACCACTGTGAAAATAAGCGTCCGCTTTGGTGAAAAAAAGGCCGGCGATTATCTGGCGACTGTCGCCCATCAACAGGCTCATTGCGTCCCGGGACCCGGTTTGTTGACGCGCCTGAAACCGGGGATCCAGCCAGGCTGCCAGGCTGAAACACACGACCAGCAACAACAGCATGATTAAATATGGCAGTTTATTCGACTTCATGCGCGGTTCAATGCAGGGCCTTCCTGCGGAAGACCAAACAGGCGCCCGCCAGAAATATTCCGCAATAAATCAATGCGTAAACGACTGCGATGGCGTAATACTTCCAGGCGATTGTCGGCCAGTTGTGGATGATCAAGTCGCGGACGTCAAAAATTTCCAGATGGGGGATGACGTAATAAATCGAAGACACAATCGTGTGACCCGGCTCGGACATCCGCAGCGCAAAATGGTTCAGGTAGCGCCCCATGAAAAGAATGCCCCCTATGATCACAAACAAGGTGGTCGCATTGGAGGAAGGCGCGGTGAATACGAGCGACCCCAGCAGAACCAGGGCGACGACTATGCCCAGCATGAACCAGTGCAGCGTGGCCGCTTGAAAATAATTTAACAGATGCCAGTGATGCTCCCGACTGGCACTGATGCAACCAAAGAAAGTGTAAAAACAAATCAACGCAATGCCGCATGCCAGCCAGCAGCCGAGAAATTTGCCAGCCAGCAACTGCGAACGGGAAATCGGCTTCGCCAACAGCGGAAAAATTGTCCGGCTTTCCTTCTCAAACGGGATTTGTCGGGCCGTGGTGACTATGGCAATCACCAGTGACGAAATCCAGATGAGCAGCAGGCAAATCTCCTTTAGATAACGCACAATCTTGTCGTCATTGAAGAAGTTGACCGACCCCATCAAGGCCGTGATCACCACCGTCAGGATCAGCAGCACATAAAAGTCCTTGCGACGGTACATTTCCTTGATGACGACGCCCGCCACGGCCAGGATGCTATTCATGCGCCGGACCTTTCGGACACAGCGGCACCGCGGAAAACACCGCGTCTTTCCCGGCGACCCGCCGTCCTGATTTTCTTGTACATTGCGGTCTTATCACAGCGTTTGTTTTTAGCATATTTCTTGCCAATAATTTGCACTTAAGTTCCTTAATTGCACTACTTTTCGCCCGCTTTGGCGCCCTGAAGTTTCTCCATCTGGCCAACCAGTTCATTGTATTTGCCTACGATAACGTTCCGTTCGTTCACGCTATCGTTATACTTCTTCACAAAGTCGTCCCGTTCAATCACGAGTTGTTTGATGGCTTCGTTCTGTTTTTTTACCCCATCATAGGCATCTTTAAGCTTTGTTTCCAGACTTGCCGTCGCCTCCTTGTATTGTGATATCTCGGTCGTCAACGCCTCAGCTTGGGCCTCCAGTTTGTTGAGTTCGCGCTTTTGATCGAGAATCGTCTGTTCATTGGTTTTCACCGTCCCCTTGAGTTCCGTGATTTGTCCGTCCATCTGGGAAATTTGATGCTCCATCGTCGCAATGGAATTGGTGTAACGCTGGATTTCGAGGGATTTGTCGTAACTGATTTGGTTCAACCGGTTGATTTGTTCGCGCTGAATGGTCTGGCCATGCCATTGAAAGGCGCACAGCAGGCAAAGACCGAGCGCCAGCACGATCAGCAGGTTTTGTTGAAAACTTTTCACCGTGAATTCATCGATTGGCGGAATCGGCCCTGACTGAAATGGCCACGCGCTGAATCCCGGCCCGTTTCACAAAATCCAATACATAAATCATTGATCCATGAGTGGCGTCCCGGTTGCCGGTAATGTAAACCGGGATGTTGGTATTAAGCTGGTGGCGGTTGGTCAAAAGCGTGAATAACTCCGGGAACGAGACCGGGTTTTTGCCCACCGCCACCTGCCCCGACCTGTCCACGGTCAGGTTGATGAGGTCGGGCCGCGTGGTGGCGGTGGCGAGCGTGGCGGTGGGCAGGCTCGCCTTCAACGTTCTGACCTTTTGCATTTGCAAGCTGACCATCATGAAGGAAGCCAGTAAAAAAAACATGATGTCAATCAGCGGGATGATTTCCAGCCGGGTCCGCCGGCGCGGGATTGGCGAGCGGATTTTCATGGGGTCTTGCCCGGCATCTGGCCTTCCAGCCCGCCCACGGCGAACGCCACCTTCTGCACCCCCGCGTGACGGACGGTTTCCAGGACATCAGCCATCGCGCCGTGCAGGGCATCGCGGTCGCCGCTGATAATCACCGGAAGATTCGTGTCCACGCGAAACCGGTTGCTGAGGACCGCGCTGAGTTCGGGCAGGGAAATTTGTTTTTTTTCCAACCATACACCGCCGGTCTTGTCCACTGCGATGTTGACCATGTCCGGCTTGAAGTCGTGCTGGGCCTGGCTCGCGGAGGGCAGGTTGACTTTGATGTTCTGGGTCCGGTCCATCTGGAGACTCACCATCATGAATGAGGCCAGTAAAAAGAACATGATGTCAATGAGCGGGATGATCTCGATGCGCGAGTGTTTGCGCCGGACTGGCGAGGGCAATTTCATTCAGTGAATTCCAATTGTGTTCATGGCCTCGTTCAATGGCCCGCGGTTTATGTTTTTGCGTGGAGCGATGGCTCGGGACAACTGATTGCGCCCGCCTTCGCCTCATTGACCATCACCTCGACATTGGTCGCCGCCGTTTCCAATTCAAACTGCAGCCGGGTGACCTTGGCGGTGAATAAATTAAAAGGAATGAGCGAGAAAATGGCGATTCCAAGGCCGCAAGCAGTGGCAATCAACGCCTCGCCGATGCCGCCGGTGACCGACACAACCGCAAGTTCCGCGCTGCCAACGTTGAGGAACGCGCGCATCAGGCCCGTTACCGTGCCAAGCAATCCCAGCAACGGAGCGA
>Ga0207152_1041_pt1 | contig 25656 bp, 15 predicted proteins | sample Alteio_BWMinHeat_30_FD_153590 | JGI IMG/M metagenome (GOLD analysis project Ga0207152, IMG submission 153590) | Enriched cells from forest soil in Barre Woods Harvard Forest LTER site, Petersham, Massachusetts, United States -... | ecosystem: Environmental > Terrestrial > Soil > Temperate forest >... | reverse complement strand
GGGGACGCGCCGGAAAGCAGGGGAAGGATTTTCTCGTTCAGGGACAGGCGGTTTTCCCGAGGGCACTCTTCGCGCAGGGCGCGGTGGACGAGGATGCTGGTGATCGGCTTGCTGCAACTGGCCGCGCGGAACAGCGACGTAGGCGAGGTGGCGGGATAGTCCGCTTCGGCCCAAGTATAACCGTGGGCGAAAACGAGTTTGCCGTCATGGGACATCGCCAGCGCCCCGGCGCGCGCGCCCGAACCCCGCATCAGCTCGCGCATATAGGCGTCGAAGTTTTCCAACCCTTCCGCCGCGGGCCCGGACGTGCTCCATCGGCGCGGCATGGGCGTTTCCCTGCCCGCCAGCAAGGCCGTAAACGATGCGCAGGATTCGCCGGCCGCGCCCGTTTCCTGAAAGGCCTGCAGCCGGATCGGATGCATGCCGTTCGCGCCCTCGCGCTGCAACACCGCGCGCGCGTCCGCCGATGCGAAGGTGCGCATCTCCCACGGTCCGATCGAGTTCTCTTCCCACACGGTGAAATAGCGGCCGTCCGGAAGCGGCGTCACCAGCGCGGGACGCACGTGCACTTGCGCGAAGGCGTCCTGCTTGGCCCGCAAGGAATTCCCGTCGTCTTCCATGCTGTAGTTCCAGGCGACGCCGGCGGCATTGCGTTTCCATACGCCCGCGAACAGCGGCGAGCCGGCCGCGCCATAGGCTTTGGCCCATACGCAAACGGCCCCGTTGCGTTCCGCCGAGTCGCACAGGGATTGGAAATGCGCCCGGTCCAATCCGATCGAAAGCAAGGCGGGTAGCGAATCCTTTTCCAGCATCGCCGAGAATACGGGAGCATTTGCCGGGCCCCGCGCGGCGGGCGCATCTCCGGCGTCCAAGGCCGATACCATGGCAGGGCGATAGCCTTTGCGCATCCACGCATCCAAGGCGCTGCGGAACTCTTTTTCCGGCAGGGCGGGCAGGCAAGCCCAGGCGGGCCCCGGCGAGCGGGTCCAGGCGGAGGCGAACAGGGGATGGCGGGGGGCGCCGCGCATATCGACGGAGACGGGCCGGAAACCGCGCGAACGCAGGGAGTCCGCCATGCGCAGAAAGGCTTTGGGCGAAACGTCCACGCTCGCGGACCAAACGCGGTCCCGCCCGGAAGCGGCGGAATTCGCATTTGCGATCAATGTCACGATTTCAAAAATTAGGGCGAGCGCGAACCGGGTAGCGAGGGGAATGCCTTCGTGTTGGGTACGGAAGCGGTACACGGGTTTTGCGGATCAGGGTTCTGGTTGCATGGGCGATCGGAATATACAAGCGTTGCATTTATCATCGGAGGAGCGCAAGGGAAAAGAAAAGTCAAATCTTCCTCCTACCCGGCAAACCCCGCGGAATATGGGCTGCAGGATGGCAGTAGCACGCGTGTTTCCTGAAACATATCTTACCCACGTTGCTCCGCTTGGACGGCGGAACATCACCTGGAACAAGGAGTTTCTCATGATCGGAAAAGGCAGAATTCTGAGATCGGTCGCGATTCTCTCGTCCGCGGGGGTGTTGATGATCGCATGCAAGAAAAAGGACCCGTATTCATACCAGGGCGGAAACAACGGCGGATCGGGCCTGAGCACCGAGACGGGAACCGGCTATCCCACGCCCCAGGGCATCGGCGGCACGTCGGACTCGCTGCGGGATTCGTCCTACACCAGCCATCCGCAGAACGGCACCAGCGGAACGCCGTCTCCGTTGGGAACGGGAATGTATGAGGCCTCCCACTCGGGCATAGGCGGAGCGGGCTCGGACAGCTCGGGCCAGGATTCGACGAAGGCGACCAAGAAGACGCATGCGAAGAAAACCAAAACCAAGACCAAGGGAAAGCACAAGTCCAAGGGCGCCGATTCCACCGCGACCAACACGGACTCTGCTTCAACTTCCACGACGGCGCCTTCGGGAACCGGATCGGATAACGGGAACGGCGGGACCGGAACGGGCGGCGGCGCAGGCACGGGCGGAACGGATATGCCTTCGCCGATTCCCGGCGGCGCGAACGGCTATTGAGCCGTGGAGGCCCTCGTCAAAATCGGACTCAAGCTGTTTTGCCGCTGCGCCATTTGGCCAGTACGGCCTGGGCGGCTTCACGTCCGGTGGCGGCTCCGCCATTCATATAGCCTTGGAAGTCCAGGCTGCAATGTTCGCCCGCGAAGAAGAGGTTGCCCTCCGCTTTCCCTTCTTCGCCGGCGAAGCCGGTCCATTGGCCGGGTTTGTAGCAGGCATAACTTCCGAGCGATAGCGGATAGCTGGGCCAGTGGAACGCGCCCACCTTACCGTTGCGCGCGGCTTTGCTTCCCGGGAACAGCGCTTCCAGAGGATCGGACATGGCTGCGGCTTGCGCGGCCGGACCGCCTTGGCCCAGGGCCACGCCGGCGCTTCCGCCCTGGAAAACCGTGAGTCCGCCCGCGGGCTCCGGCTGCACGCGGGTATGATCCCATCCGCTTTGCATCGGCCCATCGGTGAAAAAATTTCCCGAGAAGCCCGCCTTGCGCCAAGGCCGCGAGGAAAATCCCAAGAACAATTTCGCGTTGGTCCCGTAGCCGAGTTCGTCGATGGCCTTGCGCTTCAAGGGCGGAAGCTCGACGCGCATGTCGACCGAGCGCAACAGCGTGAAGGGCAAGGTGAGGATGACCACGTCGGCGCGCGTTTCCACCGGGCCTCCAGGGCCTTGGAAGGAAAGCTTGAAGCCTTCGCCCGCGGACGCGATCGCTTCCAGGCGATGGTTCAGTTTGAGGTGGCTCTGGTATTTGTCGGCAAGCGCGTCGGTAACGGCCTGGTTGCCTCCGTCCACGCGATAGCGCTCGTCGCTTTTGCCGAACACCTGGAATCTTCCCGCCGAGGTGTCCAGGGAAATCAAGGTCAGCAGGTTGAGGCAGGATTGCTGCCCCGCGTCGAGGCCGAACTCGGTCACGTAGGCGGCGACGAGGAGATCACGTAACCAGCCGGTTACCTCCCTTTTCGCCAAATATTCATCGAGGGAATGCGTGTCCAACTGCGCGGCCTTGCCGCCCGCGCCCGCGACGATGCGGTCCGGCAACGCGCCGATGTCCATCTGGATGCGGCCCGTCATTTCGCGCACGGCCAACGCCACTTCCGCTTCCGCGCGCAGCCTGCCGCCGAAGAACCAGGCCGTCTCGGTGCGGCCGGAAAATTCCGGCGCCTGCGCGTCCTTGATGGCGAAGCCGAACTCGCGCGCCAACGCCAGCATGTCGGCATGATCGCTGTCGATGAATTCGCCGCCCGCTTCGGACAACAACCCGGGGGCGACCACGTTCTGCAAGGTGAGGATGCGTCCGCCCGCGCGGGCTCCGGCTTCGTAGAGATCCGCGGAGAGTCCGCCTTTCGCCAGGGCATGGGCCGCGGAGAGTCCGGCTATGCCCGCGCCGACAATGGCCACTCTCGGCCCGCTCTCATTTCCGGAGCGTCGGCAGCCGGGAATCATGGCGGCTGCGCCCAAAGCCAAAGCGCCTTTGATGAATTCGCGTCGGGACGGATGCTGGGCGCCGAAAAGACCGGAGCCGTGAATTTCGGAAAATCGCGGGGAGTCGGATGCGGATGCGGATTCGCGGAAACAGCGCCGTAGGGACGCCATCAGCGGGGTCCGGGTCGCTCGGGATGCCGGCATCGCCAAAAAATACATTCCGGGCCCCAAATCGGGCGGAAAGGATGTCCATGGGACCGCGGGTGAGACCGCAGCCGCGCAGCGAAATCCCGGCCTTACAGATTGTGCGCCGGCATCGGACAATTCCTGTGAATCGCATCCGGAAAAAGGCTAGAATGGTAGCGTCACGTCAACCGCTTCGGAAAGGAAAGCCATGAAGTCGGTGAAGACCATCGATAAGACCGCGCTGGTCAACCTCTACAATATCGGAGGCAAAGACTTTTTGCTGCGGATGATCGACAACTTCGTGAATCAATCCCCCAAGCGCATCCAATCCGCGCGCAAGAGTTTGGAAACCGGCGATTTGAAATCCATCCATTTGATCGCACATTCCCTCAAAGCCAGCGCCGCGAACCTGGGGGCCGCCAAGGTCCAGGAAATCGCGGAGCGGCTCGAGGAAATGGCGAGCATCGGCCTCAAGGAACACATCTCGGAAGCGCTCGACAAGCTCGAGAAGATCCTCAACGAAGCCATCCATTCCCTGACCGCGGAGCGCGCCCTCTGGGGCCAAGAAGCTCCGAATCCCAACCCTTAGTCCGCTACGCCGCGGTCCTTTCGCAGCGGGCGAAAAAATGCTCGTCCAAAACCGCCCGGATGCGTTCCAACAGGCGCGCGGGCGCCGGCGGTTTCGTGGGCATGCCCGCGAAAGAACTCACGGGCATTTCCGCGACCGCGACGCTTTCCGATTCGGAGAGCAGCAAGGCGGGCGTTCCGGGTTCCAGGTAATCCGCCTGGGCCAGCCATTCCGCGCCGGTCATATCGGGAAGGTCCGCCGCGCATAGCGCCAGCTGGACGGCGTCGCCCCATTCCTGCAGGACCTGCAACGCTTCGATGCCGTGATGGGCTTCCACCACGCGGTACCCGTTCAACTCCAGAATGGACTTCATGGCCTGACGGGTCGCCGGCTCCGCGTCCGCCAGCAAGATGGTCTCGACGATGCTGATCACTTTTCTCCGCTCGACTTGGCCTTTCATGGCGCCTCCTTGCTTCTGAGATAAGGATAGTGCGTCAGCGGGGACGGAGTTTGTCCTTGTGATATTTGCTGCGGATCCCCGGCAATTGAAAGTTCCGAGGCCACATCCGCCCTTAAGTATCTTCCGGTGAGTTTGATCATTTGTGACAATCATGATGGAATTTTAATCCGCCCTACGGGAAATCACCAAGACACATTTTCGCAATAGCGGGTCGTCAAAGCCCTTGGCCATAAGGCTTTGAGTCAATATCCATAGGGATTAAAATCATTTCGCTCGAGAATAAAAAAAGCCGGCTTCGCAGGTGTGCGGACAGGCACCACTGAAAATGGTGCTCGACACTACATCTTTGCCGGTTAAATTATTTGAACGCGCTCTTTTGGGAGACTAGATTTTGGCCTTTCGCTCCGCGCAATATCGAGATCAAACTTCCGTCCGGATCGGCGCATGGCCTTCAATGCGTTCAGCTTGAAAGCCATGGTCCGGAGGTAAAAAAGGGAAACAGCAATGCAGAAGAACAGGGTTCAACCGGTTATTCATAAGTCGATCTTCATCTCGACCGTAATTTGCCTATGTCTGGCGATGTCGGGAATGGCTGATACCTTCAACTCCGTCACCTCGGGATTGGTGACCTCGGGTACGGGGTCCAAAGTCGGAATCGGAACCGTCGCAGGCGCCACGCCGGCGCAGAAGCTCACGATTTCGATCGGCGCCACGGCGGCGGAATACGTCTTCGGCCAGTATGCGGGAACCGGAGGCAGCGGCAATACTGCCAAGTTCCAGGTGGGAGCGGGAGCCGGGACCACGGACTGGGCGGGCATGGTGGCGAAACAGGTATGGGGCACCAGCACCAATAACCAACTGGGTTTTTTCACGGCCAACGCCACGACCTCCACCGAGAAGATGACCATCTTGTCGAGCGGTAATGTCGGCGTGGGAACGACGGCTCCGGCGGCGAAGCTGGATGTTCAGGACGTCTCTCATACGGCGCAACCGCTCGTGAATGAGAATGTGGACTATGGCGCGAATCAGGCCGCATCGCTTTCCGCCCACAAGTTGACGGCGAACTATGGGACCGGCAGCACGGGCAATCTTTCGGGCCTGCAAATCTCCGCCACCTATGCGGGCGGATCCGGCAACTTGAGAGGCTTGGACGTCACGGTCAACAGCTCCGCAGCGACCGGGAGCCCCAGCGTTTATGCGGGTGTTTTCACTAATGGGAATTCCGTAACAACATTGGGAAGAGATAAAACCGGAATCGGCGGTTCTTTCGTGAATATGAACAGCACAGTTGCGGGAAGCGTTTTTGATGTGTCCGTACTTTCCCCTGCTGCGGGGCCCGTGAAACTTATTACTGAATTTGGTCCGAATTTTACGGTGGATTCAAAAGGTGGAACGACCAGGTTTGCAGTCAACTCATCCAAGAAAGCGCCAGTCATCCAGATGGACGCAGAAGCCGGATCGATTTCCCTCTTCGGTGAAAACGCCACTACAAATCTTGATAATCCCGTGCCGTCAACATATCGAAGATTCTCTCAAGGCAACCTCGGGGTCTTTGTCGGCGGTTCTGGCAGTGTGGGAATCGGGACATCGACTCCCGCCACGAAGTTGGACGTGAACGGCACCGCAAAATTTGGCGACTTGGCGACGGCCAACAATCGTCTCATCGTGAATGGAAATCTTGCCGGACAGGAAGCGCTGGTAGTCAATCAAGCGACAAGCGGGACGATAGCGGACTTTCGAAATGCAGGCGTTTCCAAATTTTTTATTTCGAACGCGGGCAATGTGGGAATCGGAAATGCTTCGCCAGACGCGAACCTGAACATTGGTGTAAACACCGGCAACTATTTGTTCAAAATGGGCGGAACTCACGCGGGTGGCGGCGGGATTACAATGATGAATGGGGTTCCGGCCGGTACGGCGTCCTCAAGTGCAAGTCCCGCGTTCGGTGCTTTTTTAATATACGAAGATCAAGATTGCGGGACTGGGGCCGGTTGTGTCCACAACGTGAATATCGGAGCCAGAGACTATGCGGATCAATGGAATGGCGGCACTAAAATTCGGTTTATGACTAGTGACTTGGCCCCGACTGGAACCAGTGGTAATCAAAATGCAATAGAAAGAATGGCTATCGATCGAAATGGAAACGTCGGTATCGGCGCCTCCCCAAACGCATCGAGATTTTATATGGTCAATGGCGTAAACAAAATAAATCTGCTTTCACACGTCGAGGGGGCAGGAAATTCCTTCATGGACGTGAGGAATGATATGGGTACGATCTTTGAGTTGAACTCTACAGACCATCCAGTAACCACGGAGTTCGGGCCGAACTATTCCATGGATTATTCCTCTGGTGAAACCCGGTTTGTAATGGATGATCGATACCATGCGCCGCATATCCGAATGGATGGAGAGCATGGTTCGATTTCGCTCTATGGTGAAAATGCTCAAACTGGAAAACTTTCTGGAACAATTCCGGTATGGAGGACTATGGCTTCACAAGATCGCCATGTGGGTGTCTATGTGGGCCCGGATGGAAGGGTGGGAGTAGGTACCGAGACTCCGGCTGCCGGAAACGAATTGGATGTAAATGGTAATGCGAACATTTCCGGCAACATCACGGTTGCGGGCGTGACCACCAAGGTTTGGACCGTCGCCCCCGACTACGTGTTTGAAAAAGACTACAAGCTGGCTTCGCTGGATCATGTGGAAAAATATTTGGACCAAAACAAACATCTTCCCGAGATTCCGAGCGCGAAGGAAATCAAGGAGAAGGGGATGGATTTGGCGGAGATGAATTTGAAATTGCTGAAGAAGGTGGAAGAGTTAACGCTGTATGCGATTGAGCAGAAGAAGCGGGATCAAAAGCAGCAACAAGAGATCGAGGAATTAAGAGTCTCGCTGAAAAATTTGAACATGAAACATCACAATTCAGTGAATTAAAATTTTGAATCGAAACTCTGTTTAGTCAGAGTAACCAAAAGGCTTATTGAATGAAAGCAGTATTAAAATCCACCTGCAGTCTTTGGATAACCTTGCTTCCATGTCTTTCTTTTGGATTGACTGGCGGACCGACCATGCCTGAGTATTCCAAGTTCGAGCAGGTCGGTGCTGATAATCTTGTTGATCCCAATTCCGGGAATTTCAATTATGTCATTCCATTGATCGAAGTTCCGGGCCCCGGTGGTTCCTATCCCCTCAGCTTAAGTTATCACTCCGGGATTGAACATGGGCAAGAGGCCTCCTGGGTCGGATTGGGATGGACCTTGAATGCCGGCAACATCAATCGAATGGTCCGAGGAGTTCCGGACGATTATTTAAATAGCGTCGTGACGACTTGGAATAAGTTTTCGGAGTCGGGTGCTTCGGTAGATATTAATGTCGGTTATGGGCCGTTTGGCTTGAGCATGTCATTTGATGCCAACAACGGAAGCTTTCAGGGAGCCACTCCCAGCTTAAGTCTTCCTGTGGCAGGGCCGGTTGGGATCACTCTGACTCCGGGTGGATTCTCCGTCGGCATTTCAAAAAACATCGGGCTGGCTGGTGTAAGCATGAACCTTTATGATTCGAGAACGGGAAGCTCCGGAAAAATTGGGTGGAGTGCTGCTGGAGTTTCGGGACAACGTGGAGTAGGCGTCACAGCAGGTGCCGGGTCCTTGAAAATGAACAATGTTGGCGTAGAATTGCCGCCTGTGTATGGGTTTTCCTTAGGTCTTGGCTACACGGACTGGGTTTACACATTGGATGAACATGTAGATGATCATATGTGTGGATTTCTCTATCAAGATGGAAATAAGAGCGGATTCGTAAATTCGACGGATTTTTGGCAGGCATCTTCCGGTCCGGTGCCCGGGCGCTATTTGAAAGGCACAGGCGGAGTAACCCCTTCTGACGTTATGCCCGATCAAGCCACTGACGCTGATTATCCGAGACAAAGATTCGAACGGACTTTATTGAATAATACACTGTTTCCCAGTTCGGACTTTTACACTGTTGCAGCTAGTGGATGCGGCGGAACATTTGAGCCTTATGTTGAGCCTGCGGATCCAAGTGTGACTCAGGAGCTTCCCGAATACCTCGATGCCAATGCGACCACTTCAGACAACCGTAACAACGAAGGCTGGTACGTCAAGAACCCGGCGTCGACTAATAAAATAACATTCCGCATGGATGGAGATCTGGGTGGAAATCTGCTCCAAAGCAAAACGAGATCAGCCAACCAAATCAACCCGTACCTGTGGAATTACGATGGGACCGGGAGCTCCAAATCGGCCAAGCCTTTTGGAGATCAATACGGTTCACAAAGAATTGTTCCGGTATTTGAAAAGGGAACAGACGGAAAATCCCTGAATCGAATCCGCGGATTCCGCATTTTGAACTCGGATGGAATGGTTTATGAGTTCCTGCAACCGCTTAACGACATATTCAGTGCAGATATGGTATTCGAAGATCCGAGTTTTTTTTCTTCCAACAACAGTATCAAATACATGCCGGAAAAGTATGCGTATACCTGGTTGATCACGGCAATTAAAGGCGCGGATTATGTGACACAAAATCCCAGCCAAAGCAGCTGGGACGCGTTGCCGGCCGCCGGCGATTTAGGGCATTGGGTCAAGTTTAACTATACCACTCCCAAACTGACCACATACTCCACACCATACTCCGGAAATATGCCGAACGAAGAAGGGGATGGATCGGCTTCGAGCCTACGGTATCTCCGTTCGTTCGGCGTTAAAGAGATCGCTTACCTTTCCAGCATAGAAACTGAGACTCATATTGCGCAATTTAAGACAGCGACAAGGTTGGACGATCTTCCAAATCGTTTGAACCTTTTCGATGCGAACCTTGCCAACCTGTATAACCCTGCAGATCAACCCCAGGACCAAGCCGTTTCTGCGCGTGGTGTTCCTCGAAATGTCCAGCATTATTCGACTACCGAATATGATTGGAGCGATGATTTTGAAATTCCAGGGGACTGGAAAAGCAAAGTCGATCAATGTGGACAAATTTCCATGCCAGTATCTCCGGCAATTTCCTGCAATGATCTGTTTTTTATCAATTTGGATGCAAGATTTCAACATTATTCTGGAACCTCTTGGACATACACGCACGCGACCCTGACGGGGACATTTTCTAACGGGATCATTTCAAATATTCAATTAAATTCCGCTGGGAATACGACTTTTCACGCTTCATGGAAGGTAATCCCTTCAAATGGAGACAATGTTGTTTCGGTGACAGTCCCTCAAGCTGGCATCAAGTGGTCGCGTCTTTTCGCAATACTCGGCAATCAGGCGAATTTCCCGCTCCTCGGTTCCACCTCGGACGCGGCTCCCATGCCTTTTGTGGAAAATAAATTGTTGAGCAATATTTTTCTGTCCAAGAAGGATGCAACTGGTAATCCTTCGACCTTATTGAAGAGCGTTTCATTTAGCTATAACTATAGCCTTTGCCCGGGAACCCCGAATTCCACTGCTTCCCCGAAGGTTGATGGTTGGTTGATGCCTTATTACACCACGGGAAGCGTTTCGGGCGGCAAATTAACCCTGGTTCAGGTGCAAACTCAAGGTTATAAAGATGGAAATACTTCAAACCCAACTTCATTGCAGCCCTACAAGTTCACCTATCAAAGCATCATGGATGGGCCCGTAAATGGAAATCCCCCCTATGGGGACGAATATCACAAAGATATATGGGGCATGTATAAGGACGACGGAGCCATCAACAATCATTTGGTGGATCAACCTGCCAGAAATCCCGGTAGTTCGAACCCGAACAATCCGACTTACCCCGTAGGTAGTTATGCTCCAGGCGTGGCTTGGAACCTGATTGGGGTGAAGACGCCGACCGGTGGAACCATCAATGTTCAGTACACCCGCGACAAGTATTACTTTGCGGGGCTTGGTAAAGATCCGGCTGGAAATAATTTCATCGTTCCCGACATTTATACGAATGCAATCCCGCAATTGTCAAATGGAGACATTGATATTTCGCAGCTCCAGGAAATTGTCCCTTCGTATAAAGAAGTCTTTCCCGGTACGACAAATAACCAGAATGAGGCCGAACCCGTGCCTCTGTATCAGAACCTGACCAGCGTGGAGATGGCGAGTGGGATTCACACCAGTTCCGCGGGCGGAGCCGTGCATATCCGTAAGAAGCCGGAGGGCCCTTCCAACGCGAATAAGATCAAGTTCGCGAGCGCAACACCGGGCATATCGAAAGGCGATATGCTGCTGGTCGTCTACCAAATGTGGGATCAAGGGATGCTTAATGGTTCACCCACCAGCACACACGATCTGTTGACAACGGGAATTCTCAATTTGGTAAGTATCGATGATATTACTTCCGATGGATACTGCGTCGTGCGTCCTCTTTTGGTGAGCGATGTCGACGGCACATTTTATGTGTATAAGGATTTTGCACGCGGCGACGGGGCAATGAATTTCACTTTTAAATACTATGCCTATCGGTTGAACAATAGGAGCGCGTTGTACGGAGGCGATGTCGCGGTAACCCAGATTGATCTCGCCGATGGATTGGGCAATAAGATCACGAAGAAATTCGACTATGATGCCTTTGATATTCGTGCCGGCGCGGCGCCGCTTGGAACGATTGATAGGTGTACTCAATGCGGATATGCCTCTGGAGCAACGTTCGGACTTCCCAGTGTTTATTGGGACCGGTATTATCGCTACATACCCGTTTCGACGAGTCACGGCACTGTCGTCAAAGGGCAGCTTCGCATGGAAACGTACTTTGACTTCAATCCATTAGTCCCAAAATTCATTAATCCCAATGGAACCGACAAACTCGATGGAATCATTACACCGGACAATCCTGACGGGGTCACTACGTCGTACAATCCAACTGGCGCCAATCTGAACCCAATGAAAACTTTTGTGGATCAAGCCTTTTTCGGTGACACAAAAGATGGGGGCTATTATTGGACCGCTCCCGGAATTACCTATGCGCGGGCGAAGGAGTATTATGTTGCGCAGTCCGATGGAAGCAAGTTCGCCGGTGAAATCGAGCGCCAGTTCCAAAACTTGAACTTCAAGGCCGTCAACGAGTCGGATGTTCCCGGTGTTTACGCCAATGTCACTGATGTCTCCAACTGGATCGTATCCAAATCCAAGACGGCTCTATCCGTATCCAATTATTGGGCCGGCAAGAAGGGACAGCTTGTCCGCATCCTGAATCGAGCGAATGATGCGAATGGCACTATTGTGAAATCGGAGGAGATGAAATTCGCAAGCACTGTGGCAACTTATTCCGGAACAGGCAGTGGAAACATCGCTGCCAATCAGCAGTTGGGTTGGTTGGGTCAATCCTTCATATCCAATATTGCCAATCAGCAGCAAACGGTGACGGTGACTTTTCCAACGACTATCGTAGTTGGGAAGACTGAAAGTGAAAACAATGTTCCGGTTCAAACGGACTTTCTGGCTTTTGATCCCATGAGCGGTGAGCCGTTAGCGGTTCAAAAAACAAATTCCGATGGCTCCGCATTCGTGGATTATCAAGTGCCGGCATACTGGTCCATGGACGCGATGGCGATGGGAAACCGTTGGAAGCCGAGTTCGGAAGAACGGAAGTACAAGCTGTCTTCCGGTAACGTATTCAATCGCGATGATTACTCGAAGATTGTTTCGGCAAAGGCCTCTATTTGGTCTTCTTCCTACAATGGCTATTGGTCCGCAGACCCGGTACTCGGTTTGATTCAAAAGCCACCCATGAAAACGGACGAGTACGTATGGTCCCAATCCTTGAATGCCCTTGGTCTGCCGGAGGCTAATTATTCGCCCTTCACCGGATCCCCTTCGGATACGTGGTTTCACAGTGCGAACAATTCCTATTTCTGGAAGAACAGCCAATCGATCCAGACCACGAACGCGATCGGTACAAAATCCTTGATCATCCCGAACCCGTGGAGCGGCCATCCTATGGCCGTGCTATCGGGCGCGGATTATAATGAAGTGGCGATTAGCACCTTCCAATTCCCCGAAGACCTTAAGAATAAATTCAACAATGGGGCCAATGCCTGGACCTTAACGGGAAACGGCTTCGCCTCGTCATCCAGCATCACTCCGTTTTCCCCGAACTCGTGGAGGATTCCGCCGGGCGCTTCCATGAAAAAGAGTATCCAGCTGCATCCGACGGGCAGGCGAGGCATATACTTGAGCGTATTCGCCGAGGTAACGGGCCAAGGAGGCAGCGTAATCCGGATTTGTCCTCTGGCCTCCGACGGATCTCCTTTGCCCTATGAAACGGTGATCCCGGTGACGGCTACCTCTGCGGCGCAAAGGGTCGAGCAATACTTCGATTGGAGCGGTTCCCAATATGCGAGCGCGACCGCCGCCAAGATTGAATTCGATGCCGGGTCCAGCGAGTCGCTTTCTTTAAGCGATCTGCGCGCCACGCCTCCGTCCGCTCAGGTCAACACTTTTTATTACGAACCAAATACCATGCAAATGAGCGCAGTATTGAACGAATCCTGTTCGAGCAAGTATTTCGAATACGACGGCTTGGGAAGATTGGTCAAAAAATACGACTCGAACCATAATCTGGTCGGGAGCGCAGCTTACAACAATTATCAGGATTAATCATGAATGCCATGCATAAAACACTTTGGATCTTTGCCGCCGCGTTCGCCTTGTTTGCATCGGGATGCAAACCTCGCGACGTGGGATATGCCGACTCAAGCAGAATCGTGAAGGAGGTCACGCGGTTCCAATCCGTCAGGGATAGCGTCAACCACTACAATGAAAACTGGAATAAGGAGGCCCGGGATTTGGATTCGCTCGCAAAGGATCTTGCGGCCCAGATTACGGGCATGAAAAAAGCCGGGCCCGCGATGGACAGCCTCGTGCAGAAGTACAACAACAAACAACGCGACCTGCAGCGCTTTGTCCAGGCCAGCACGGAAAAGTCGCACAAGCTTGAAGGAGAACTGATGGCGCCGCATTTGAAAAAAATCAATGAATGCCTGCAGGATTTCCTAAAGGTGAATCATTTGCTGCTTCTGCTCGGAACCCAGCAGGGTGGAACCATTCTGGCCGGAGACAATTCTGCCGATTATTCGGATAAAGCGATAGAGTATCTGAATACCAATTGCAAAGAGTAGAGGCTTGCCATGAGAAAAAAAATCGCTAAAGCCGCCATTCTCTTGGCGGGATTCGGCCTTGGAAGTTCGGTTGGGTTCACGCCGGGTTCCATTGAAAATACCATCTATAATTCAACCGATCCTACGGATCCAGACTACTCCAATACGACCCGGATTTTTTTCGATGGTCTGGGCAGGAACATCCGCACGGTCGAGGAGGAGGGCGCAGGGGACATAGTCACGGCAATCTCGTATGATGATGCTGGAAGGCCGATCCAGACCACGAAACCCTATTACAGCACCGTTTTCAGGCATACCTGGAATTCTATGCCTTATGGCGGCGTGGTCAGCGAAGCTAACAACTATTATAATGGCTCCGCCGCGGCCCGTCCGAATGCATTCGGCGTTGCGTTTTCCGAAACGCAGTATTTCCCTGATCCCCGCCAGAAAAATTCAGCCGCGTCGAATCCCGGCTTCAATTTATCTTCGGGAAAGGTGATGAAAAATTGGTCATTCGGAATCAGTTCACCGAGTTTCGTTGCGAATCCAACCGATGCCACACTGAATGCCATGACGAACAGCGCAAATGCGCTGTACACTTTGGAAGTGTCAAGGAATGAAGACAACCGGTTTTCCCAATCCATCAAGGACGCCTTTGGCCGGGTAATCATGACTTGGTCCGACCCCAGTGCATCAGCCGGTGATGAAATCGTCAGTATGAATACCTATGATGCCGCCGACAGGTTGATTAAATCACAGCTTCCAGGAATGGGCGGCGCAGTTGATCCGAACATGGCCATGACGCATAAGTACACCTCCGATGGCAGACACTCCCAGGAATCGTATCCGGATGAGGGCGTTACCCAATACTTCTACGATCTCGCCGGCCAAATGATCGCTTCGCAAGATGCAAAAGATGCCGTCGGGAGTAGTGGAATGTCATTTTTCTCCTATTTTATTTACGATGAAAGTGGGAGAAGAATTGAAGAAGGCCGGGCGTCCACGAACAGCTCAATCATATCGAATTATCTGAGCCGGTACTACTTAAACAGGTCCGGTTTCCCCTACGGTCTCGATGGCGTCACGGTGACCCCTAAAAAGAGGTGGTACTACGATGATCTTTCCGCCTTCGATCCGCAAATCAAAATTCCTGCAGGGGTATCTTCCTATTACAATTCCAATGGCCGAGGGAAATTAGTCGCATCCATTTCCTATAATGACGAGATTTCCGCCCAATCCCAGGTCATGAAATTTTATGAATACGACGGAGAGGGCCGGGTACATATCAAATCCATTTGCATCCCGGAAGTTCCCTTGCAGCAATTCGAGTATTTATACGATTTACAAGGAAGATTGACGATAAAATTTCACTATCGAAACCTGCAAAATGGAAGCCAAGTCAGTACGATCACTACTGGAAGCGACTACTATTACGACAAAAAAGGTCGCATGACGGAGGCGAGCATGGATCATGCAAAGCCAGTCAATTATTCTTACGAAACGAATGGCAAGCTGATTAAGAAAGATATAGGAGGATTGGTCGCGGAAAATAGATCCTATCATATCCGTGATTGGTTGACGGCCGTGGATGTAAAAACCGAAGGCGCGAGTTCCAATTGGCTCTACCGGGAAGGCCTTACCTATGAGAATGGGCCCTCATCGTCGCTCAACCAGTATTCAGGTAACGTCAGTTCCGCAACCCATTCCTATTACAACGGCAGCTTGCTCACCAGCTTCAGCGATTGGTACGCCTATGATGGCGCAAACAGGTTGATTGCGGCCGCCAACGCTCCAGGCTATCAGGAGTCTTTTGTCTACGACTCTAAAGGAAAGTTGACGTCCAAGACGGAGAACGGCGTTACGAAGGGTCCGTACACGTTCAACGCGAATACCAATCAAATAGCTCGCTCTACCTATACAACGGCGACGAATCCGCCTTCAGAGTATTTCTACGATGCGCACGGCAATCTTATCTATGATCGGCTCAAAAATATGGCCATTTTCTACAACTACAATAATATGCCTTATCGGTTCCGGATCTATAAGGATGCGCCTCCGGAAGGCGCATGGCTTACTTATACCAATATCAAATCCGATATCGATATTCTATACGATGTGGATGGGCAACGCGTTTTGAAGCGCACGGTCAATCACTAAAGGCAACATCATGAAGAAAATGCTTTTATTAGTCAGCCTTTTGTTGGCCAGCGGATTCGCGAAAACGGTAACCGTTGGCACGGGCAGGATGTATAGTAAAGTCTCCGATGCGGTCAACGGCAGTTTGCCATTGGTAGAAGATCTGTACGTTCTTGTCTATGCGCCCAGCGGCTCCTACTCGACGGCGGATGGTGTCAACGCCACCACGACAAGCGGCCTTAATGGGTACAAAGTGATCATCAAAGGGCTGGTGAATGTCCCGAGTGTCACAGCCTATATCGAGGATGAATCGGTCGATGAGTGGGATGGCAATGAGTTCCTTGAGAGGTACGATAATCTGAAAGGCGTAAGCGGTGTGGAAGCCAGGGTCGAGGGCGCCTACTTGTCCAGCGGAGCTACGAAGACGATTTACTATGCGAAGGATCACCTGGGATCTACCCGCGAGGCGGTCTCCGTGGACAATCAGTCCGATCTCGAATCCAATGGGTATTTCAGCTATGGAAACCTTACGTCGATTCTATCTTCGGCGGATCCGACCAAGGAGAAGTTTACCGGGAAGGAGTTGGATATTGAGCTGGGATACTACTATTTTGGAGCGAGGTACTATAATGCGGATTTAAGTGTGTGGATATCACCGGATCCTATGCATCAATACATTGGTTTATATTCCTACTGTGGCGAAAATCCCAGCAACTGTATGGATCGAGATGGAAATTTAGGCGCTTTCGCTGGACACTCTGCAACCGCTGCTGCTGGACTGGGTGATTTTTTTGGGGCTGGATATACATATCAAAGTGGGCAGGGTGCTTTTCTTGGAGGAGGAGAATTGAGTGTGGGTAGTTATAACCTTTCGACAGGGTTCGCGGGACCTGGTGACGGTAATTCCGTTCTAGGTGCGTCGGCCGGATGTTGTTGGAGTTTTGGACTTACGACGGCAAATAATGCTGAAAATTTCGCAGGAATTGCTCACGTCAAAAGTATTGATATCGGCTTTGAATACCAACTTTCCATCCAAATTGGATATGGCGGTCAAACTGGGGACCTTTCCGCCGGTGTTTCATTTGGGCCGGGTGGCGGCCTATCAATTAGTCGGTGGAACACTGAAAATACCGTCGGAAAAACAACTTGGAGTAGTAATGGACCGCCTGTTCGCTTACCAAATTTTGTTTCGAATAATGCCGCAGATGCTTCAAGTGTTTCATCGGCTCCTCATTTGGATCAGCAATCCGCTGAACCTGCTCAAGATGCGACACTTCAAGCAAATTGATGCGCCTGCACACTGAGGGGAGTTGCTAATGAGTAATTTTGCTTTTTATATTCTATTCGTATTAAAGCAAACAATCGAATAACTCGGAGCGCTAGCATACAATGTTAGATACTCAATTAATGTGGTTAATTGCGAGAGTCGTATCTTTACTTGTTGCTGTGCTGGCGGGTGCTTCTTTGTTTAATGAGCCTGATTTGGCTAAAACAAGAACGGACTATCCGTTTTTAATTCTTGTATCGGGATTGTTTTTTCTAGTCGGATACTTGTCAAAATCATCGAAATCCAAAAATAAGAGTGAACGTCATAGTTATTTTTCCTGGAAAAATTCTTTTTTTTCAAATCTGGTCTCTAGATTGGACTTCATGGGATGGTTCTTTTTCACACTAGGGTTAAGTTATCTCGTGTCACATTTCTTCATCAAACCCCTTTCTTTTGGCTTCGGTTTGCTTCCAATTGTTATCGGCTGTGGGCTGCTGGGAGGTACCCGAGTAGGGCAAAGACGGAAAGCCATATCCGAAAGTGGAAAGCCAGACTAACACTACTATACATCGTATGGAAGGGCTCTCGAAATGCACAGGGGGCAGTTCGGTGCTTGCTGGGGGCCTAAGAATAATAAAGCCTAAGAGGCAGGTATTCGGGGAAGCGAGTTGTACTGCGGAGGATGGCTAATCGTCAGCTAGTTGATCACATCTCCGCCGCCAAACTCACCCCCACCAACCAGAACCGCGCGCTTCCCTTCACCCCCGCTACCTTCACGTAATCCAAATCCACTTCCCTGTATACCGACGCCCCCAGGTCCAACCACTTCGTCGCCGAATAGGCATAGCCCGCGCCTATCGATACGATGCGGTCCCAGCGCGTCCCGTGCTGCCAATCCAGTCCCACCTTCGCTTCCATCTCATGCGGATCCAGATCCCAGTCCGCCTCGCCGGAGATATCGTAACCTGCAAGTGACGTCTGGATGGTCGAGTCGGTGCAGGTCTTGCCTTTGCCCTTGCCGACGCAATCCGTGGACGTGTTGTCCGCTTTTTCGAAGAAGCCGCCCGCGCTCGCGTAGAGATCGAAGTCGCCGAGGGTCTTGTCCAGCTTGGCCGAAGCGTCCGTGGTTTTGAAGATGCCGCCTAGATCATCGTAGCCCGCATCGAGCTTGAGGTCCCAGGTGCTGTCGGCATCGAAGATGAGATGCTGATAAGCGTCTGCGGTGAAATGCCGATCGAAGCTGGGCGTGGTCTTCACTTTTTGCGCGCGCGTGATGGTGTTGAAGAGGATGGTGGAATACTCGCCCCCGAGTCCGGCCGAAGCCGTGAAACCGCCCAGCCGGTATTGCAAGGCCAGGGAGCCTTCCGCGCCCTGGAGGCTGCCTTTGCCCAGGACCGTGTTGGCGTCCGCCTCCGCGGTTTCGGTGAAGCGGCTGCCGTCGTGGAATTGCCGGATCGACGCCGAGACCGAGTCCTGCGCGTGGAAGCCGTTGTCGGTGGGGCGCCCGCGGCCGAAGAACAGGCCGTGGCCCGTGGAGGCCAGGAAATGCCGCTTGGATAAGGGGACATAGGTATCTTGCGTGTTACCCTCGTCCGCGGAGCCGGAGTCGGCGTTCGCTGAGTCGGGTGAGTCGGAGGAGTCGCGGCCGGCATGGCCGCTGTCCTGCTGATGAAAGGGGCCTTCGGACGTTTGCGCGGATGCCGGGTTCGGGGACGCGAAGATGAACGTGGAGGCGATAAGCGCGGTAATGGCGGAGCGGTGGAATGAAGGCGTCATCGTGGGATGGCGGCTCAAAGCGAAGTGGTGGCCGGTGCAATGGATGCGGGCGCGGACGGCACCTTCTTCAGCGCGTCGAGCAGGATGCCCGGCGACAGCACTTCCGGAAGCACCACGTAATCGTCGGGACCGCGGCCGCTGTAGAGTACGTAGAGCGGGATGCTGTTGCGGCCGTATCTGGCAAGCGCGCGCGCAATGGTTTCGTCCCGCAGGGTCCAATCGGCCCTGAGCACGGCGAGGTTCAGGTCCCGAAACCTGCGTGTTACCTCTCCCGATCCGAACGCCACTTTTTCGTTCACCTTGCAGCTCAGGCACCAATCGGCGGTGAAGTCGACGAAGACGGGTTTGCCTTGGCCCACGAGTTCGAACAGGCGCGCCTCGCTGAAGGGCTCCCATGCGATGCCGTTGGTCATCATGGTAGGACCGGCGGCGCCGTTGGCGGCCACGGGATGCGGTTTGCTTTCGCGCAGGCCGTCCAGATGCAGCATCACCCAGGCGAAGGCGGGGACGAAAACCAGGAAGGCGACGATGGTCGCGATGAGGCGCACGCGCGCTTCGCGATGGAAAGGCGTCCACTTGCCGAGGATCCACGCGCTGAGCCCGGCCAGGAGCAGCACGCCCAACAATGCGATGAGCGCGTCCACGCCGGCTTGTTGCCCCAGCACCCAGGCCAGCCAGATGGCGGTGGCGAGCAGCGGAAAACCCATGAACTGCTTGAGGGTCTCCATCCATTCGCCGGGCTTGGGCAGGAACTTCATCAGCGCGGGGAAACCGGAGAGCAACAGATACGGCGACGCCATGCCCAGGCCCACGAAGGTGAATACGAGCAGGGCGTAATAGGCGGGCTGGGTGAACGCATAGCCCAGGGCCGATCCCATATAGGGCGCGGTGCAGGGCGTGGCCACCACGGTGGCGGTGACTCCGGCCAGGAAGGACCCGGACCAGCCGTCCTTGCTTTGCGCGCCGCCCAGACGCGTGAAGGTCGCGCCGATTTCGAAGACGCCGAACAGGCTCAGGGCGAAGAAGAAGAAGAGCACGCAGAGGATCATCAGGAATGCGGGGGATTGCAATTGGAAGCCCCAGCCGAGTTCGGATCCGCCGTGGCGCAGGATGAGCAGCAAGCCGGCCAGCACCCAGAAGGAAAGCAGCACGCCGAAGGTGAAAATCAGGCCGTGGGAAAAAACCTTCCAGCGCGAATCGCCGGCGCGTTTGACGAAGTCGAAAATCTTCAGGGACAGCACAGGCAGGACGCAGGGCATGAGGTTGAGAATGAGACCGCCGGTGAAGGCCAGCGCGAGCATCAGCAGCAATTTGGCGAATCCGGATCGGGAGCTGGATGCGGAGGTAACGCCCAGGTTACCTGGGCCGGATGCGCCTCCGGGAGCGCCGGGATCGGATCGTCCCGCGATGGCGGGACCGCCCGCGACGACGGCCGCCGCCAGGGCCTTGGGCGCGGTCTGCCCCTTTTCGATCGCCGTATGCACCCACAGGGATTTGCCCGCGTCGCCCCAACCCTGCGGCCGCACCGCGATGCCGTTGAGGCTGTCCGGCCCTTTGCTGCCCGAGTCGAGGGGCGTGCGCTTCAGCTCCAAGGCGAATCCGCCCGCGACGGGATAGAATTTCTGCGGCGCGGCGTTCTCGATGATTTCGTTTTCGTCCGGGAAGAAGTTGAAGGCCGAGGCCGCGCCTTGGGAGGCCGCCGCGTTGGGCGAGGTCGCGATCAGGATCAAGGTGGAGTCGAATCCCAGCGCGCGGAAGGACCATGCCGGAGAAAATGCGGGAAGGGCTTGCAGGGCGGTCCGGAACGCGGGCGCGAAGGCGGAAGGCTTGGCGGCGAGGAGTTCCGCGGGGGAACCTAGGTCGGGATTGGCGGAACCGGCGGCGTTGGGCGCGGCGTCGACGGTGAGGGAGAGGTCCGCGCTGCCCGGCAGGCAAATGTCGTGGCAGATCACCCATTTGGCCTTGGCCTTCAATTCGATCTTGCCCGCCGCCTGCGCGGGCGCGCTGATGAGGACGGGAAACAGGACTTCGTTCTCATAACCGTAGTTCATGAGCGGCGGCACTTCGATGCGATCGGGATAAGGCCACTGGATGGGTCCCGCGGAAAAGCCCGGCGGCAAGGTCCACGCGATGGACACGGGCAGGCCGGCGTCGCCGGGGTTCTTCCAATACACGTGCCAATGCGGTTCGAGCTTCAGGCGCAATCCCACCCAAAAGGATTTGCCCGGCGCGACGGCGGAGGGTTCGGCGATCAGAGCGGCCTGGAGATGCTGCGGCTTGGGCGTATCGGCGGGAGTGGCGGCGGCGATCGAGAAGGCCAACGCGAACGCGGCCAGCAAGCTTCGCGGGTTTTGAAAAGGCGGATGGGAAAGGCGAACGGGTATGCGCAACGGAGCCCCTTTTTTTGTCCTCGGCAGTTATGTCCCCCAATAATATACCCAACGGCGGGGCAAGGGAAGCGCGGAGCGCGGGATTTTGAGCCCGCTCACGCAGGATGGCAATGGGCGCGATCGGCTGTAACGCGGAAGCAGGGAATCGGGACTCAGGTACGCGTCTTCCTATATTTGCCCCGGGAGGACGCGAATGCAATGGCTTTGGATCGCAATCGGCGGAGCTTTGGGCTCCATGCTCCGCTATCTGCTGCAGGGGAAATTCCAGGCGGCCTATGGCGGCCTTTTTCCCGTGGGCACCTTGGGCATCAACCTCATCGGCTGCGCCGTCATCGGCTTCCTGGGCGGATGGTTCCTCATCGCTCCCGTGGCCGTGAACCTGCGGCTCTTCCTCATGGTGGGCATACTCGGCGGCTTCACCACGTTTTCTTCCTTCGGCCTGGAAACCCTTAACCTCCTGCGCGAAGGGCACGGCCGGATGGCGTTGCTTTACGTCGGGGCCAGCAATACCGGCGGGGTGGCTTTGGCCTGGGGCGGATTCCTGCTGGCGAAGGTCATGGTGCGGACTTCCGGGTAACCTGAAGGGTACGTCACTCCGGAGTTACCTTACGCGAAGCCGCGAGGCCGCGGAGCCGTTCCGGAGCGGCCCGCATGCGCAAACCGCATCGCCGTCCGATCAGAATCCGTAGGCGGAACGCAATTGCGCATCCGTCGGAAAGGCGTCGTAGAATTCCCCTTTGGGGCCTTTCCACTTGCCGTCGACTTCTTCCAGCAGCACCGGCGTTTGCGAGCCGTTGGAGTTTTTGATCATGACGGTTTTGGTTTTCGGTTCGACGAAAGGCTTCTCGGGAGCGCCGGCCGCGCCGCTGTCGGGAGCGACGTAAACGGTCTCGGGGCGCTTGACCACCACGTAGCCTTCCGGGACGGATTCGTAATAGACGCCGCCGTAATAGAAGAACCAGTCGGGACCGAAGTGGACCCGCACCGCTCCGAAGGGCAGGAAGGGCACGACCACGCCGAAGGGCGCATCGACGACGAAGTATCCGCCGGCCCCGTGGCGGTAAAAGAATCCGTTGTGATAAAAGTAACGGTGTCTATGCATTTCCACCGCGACATGCCCGTAGGCGGGATGGGCTCGGAACATGCCTCCGCGGCGTCCGGGTTGGGCATCGGTTCGGGACGGCATCAGCAGGGCGCATACGACCAGAACGGCCGGCGCTGTTTTGATGATTGGTTTGAATCGCATACGCATTTCCTTGTTGCGTTGAACTTGCCTACCTATAAATTAGGCATATAGGGGCAGGGGGAGGTTGCAAACGGAAAGGCGTCTTCGCTAAATCTCAATCCTCGCTTCAGCTGGGGTTCCAGGCTGCGGAACCATTTGCGCGGAGGATTTTTTCCACAATCCCAGGCTCGGCCATTTCAGCGCCGGGATTTTCAACGCGCGGGTATCCGCGGCTTTTTCCGTGGGGATACGGCACTGCCGCAGGATCGAATCCAGGCTGAAGTTCTGGAACTTGCCCGCCATCGCGGCCGCGGCTTCCTGGGAGGCGACGTCCACGCGTTCGCCGTTGCGCGAAAGCCAATGCAAGGTCACGCTCCGGGGAGCCGAGCGTCCGTTTTCCGGATGGCGCGCGGCGCGGTGCAGGGAGAGATAGCCCGGCAGGGAATGCAAAGCCGCTTCGGGATGCAGCGATTCCGGAAAGACGAAGGACAGATGCGAAGCCGTGATGATTTGCATGTCCTGGCTGACGGCCTTGGCGTACAGCCGGTTGTACATCTTCATCGCCGCGGGCAGCGACATGTGCAAGTCGGGTTCGTCGAGCAACAGCACCGATCCCGCGGGCCGCAGGGAGCCGAGGATCAGGGACAGGAACAGGATCTGGTTTTCGCCCGAGCTGACGAATTCGCGGATGATTTTCCTGGCCTTGGGGCTGCCCGGCTCCAGGGCGATGTCGTCCAGGTTCTCGTCGATGATGGCGATCTGCGCCTCTTTGCCGTTGCCGACCTTGATCAATAAGGTCGCCTCGCGGCGAAGCGAATCCGGATCGTTGTAGACTTCGGACCAGAAAGCGCGCACGTCCTTTTCGTTGGCGACGCGGCCGTCGGCGTCCACCACCTGGAGACGGCGGCAAAGCAGCTCGGCCATTTCTTCCGGCAGCCGCTTGGGGCTTTCGCGGATGTCCAGCCCGAGTCCGGCATGGTGGACGTCGGTGTTGAAATAGCAGACCAAGGGAGGCAGGGTATCATCCAGGTTACCCTCCTTGCCGGTCAGCAGCAGGCTGCGGGGCGGGGCCTCGTACTCGGGGCGGGCCGCGGCGATCACTTCGCAGATTTCCTTGGCCAGGTTGTTGGGTGCCGTGCTGACGGATTGGCCGAGGTAGGCTTGCAGGCGGTTCACGCGCGCTTTTTCCAGGGACGTCTTCTGGCGCGGCCGCGAGAAGGCGATCATTTCCTGGATGAATTCCACATGCGCCTGGGAGCCGAGCAGGAAGAAACGCTCCAACAGGGATTCGCGGGACAGGATCGAGTCCAGCGCTTCGTCGCGGTTGTCGACGTCATGGGGCAGCCGGATCCAAACCGGGATCTCCACCGCTTCCCGATCCCCGAGCACGTTGCGCCAAAGCTCGGCCAAGGGCTTGAGGCGCTTGTTGTCGCCCAACGGGCACTTGCCTACCACCAGGGAGAAGGCCGCGTAACGCTGCCACATCGGTTCCGCAGCGTCGCCGTCGAAGGCTTCGAATCGCATCACGTTGCAATGTCCCAGCAAGGCCAGCACTTGCAGGACCGTGCTTTTTCCGGCGCCGCTTTGGCCGCGGAGCAACGTGAAATAAGGCCCGAAATGGAAGGTCTGCGGATGGTTCCGGCGGAAGGGTCCGATGCCGGCGATTTGGACTTTGCGGATCTTAAACATGGTCTTCCGATCCTTCCAGGAAGCGGCCGGGAACCTGCGGCAGCGCGCGCCGCACGCCTTCCATCACCAGGCGCAGCCCGCCTTCGCGGATGAGGTCGCGCAGCACGAGCATGGCCAGGAGCTGCAGCGCCACGAGCAGGATGAGATTCCATCGGTAGGGGTTGATGATGGGCAGATTCGCGCGGGTCCTTTCCCACAGGAATTCCTGCAGCACCACGTAGGAATTGAACGACAGAAGGATCAGGCCCGACACCATGCCCAGCCGGAAAATCTTGGCCAGTTCTTTGTAATTGTCGCTCAGATGCCGGAAGTTTACGGAGATGATGCGATTGATGCAGGTGTCGGCGGCGCAGGCGGTGATGAGCATGAAGTGCATGGCGAAGATCTGTTTTCCCGGCGGCGCCAGGTGGAGGATGAGGATGATGACCGCCATGGCCGACAGGTAGATGTAGACGATGCGCTTGGTGACTCCGGTCATGAAGAAGGAGATCTTGTTGATGCCGTGGTTGAAGAAGAACAGCACGGTGGCGGTGAGGAAGAAAACGCTGGCGCCGAAAACGAAGTACAGTTCGAACTCGCCGGAGGCCCGGGGCGCGGGGGCGGGCTGGAACAACTGGCTGATCTTCTCGTCCGTCTTGGCGGCTTCGTCCTTGCCCGCCAGGCCCTTGGGTATCTCGCGCACCTGGGATTCGATGTAGGCTCTTTCCCGCTGCGTGTGGCGGAACTGGATGAAGCTGACCCCGGCGACGAACAAGGCGAAGATCAGGGCCGCGAGGATTTCCTGCGCGCCGAATTTCTCCTTAGCGGGCTCGGGGGGAACCAGATACTGCGAAGCCTCTTTGCGGCGGGCCTCGCCTTGCCCTGTGCTGATCCATTGAATCATATCGTTCCAGCCTTGCGTGCGCGGGTAGGGTAATCTTCGGTGAAATATATGCAATGCGGATCGCGTTGTGATAAAAAATACGGGGCATAAAATCGTCGGAAGATCGGTGATCCGTAAAACATTTTTCGGTTTGTAAACAATGCCGACATTCGATCGGAAGCAATCGTTCCGTGCCAGTTACCCCCGTTTTCGGGCACGCCAGGACGCGTCCAAACCGATGCCGGCTCCGCAAGTCGTGAAGCCTGAAGCGGATAGGCGGATGAAACCACTTCGTGGTTACGCGCCCATCGGGAGCGGAAAGGCAACACGCTGCGGACGGACGGCGGACGTGTTTTAAAATTGTTTTCGGGAAGATCGGGATAGGCTCTAGGCGCGGACGGGCGGCTCGGAAGCGCCCCAGCCGCCGCCGCCAGGGGTTTCGATGATCAGGGCTTCGCCCGCCTCCGCCCTGTAGGCCACGGCTCCGGGCAGCACCGATTGGTTTCCATCGGCAGTAACACGCAGGTTACGTCCCTTCGCGCCCGGCCCTCC
>Ga0207152_1040_pt1 | contig 25680 bp, 25 predicted proteins | sample Alteio_BWMinHeat_30_FD_153590 | JGI IMG/M metagenome (GOLD analysis project Ga0207152, IMG submission 153590) | Enriched cells from forest soil in Barre Woods Harvard Forest LTER site, Petersham, Massachusetts, United States -... | ecosystem: Environmental > Terrestrial > Soil > Temperate forest >... | reverse complement strand
GTACTACCATTGACAACAAAAATTACTTAGATTTGAAGTCAACATTTTAAAAGGCAAGAATATGAGGCCATTATTACTTACTGCCATTGCAATACTTACAGCAGGCAGCCTTCATGCACAATTATATGAAGGCGGAATAGGTTACGGAACAGGCTATGCAGGTACACCGCAAGGCATACCGTCCCAATACCAGGGCAGCAGTAGCAGCAAAAACCCTTCATTTATCGGAATGTTCCATTACAATATCAGCGATCTCTGGCAGGTGGGTGGTTCTATCGATGGCGCTAAATGGGTAAGAACAGGTAACTGGAACAGCATTGGCGGCAGCATTACGCCTGCAACCTATACAATTGCAGACCCCGCTTTAAGTTTTTGTGCTCGTTTCAACAGGATATTCCCTTTTTATTCTGAAGTAAACCCCGAGATGATCAAGTCTTATTTATACATAGGCGCATCAGTTGGAATGGTATTTACCTCTAATGACGGTCAGCAAAATATCAGTTCGGACGGACATGTAAATTATGATCTTGAAAATGGCAAAGGCTACACCATAGGCGTACAGGGTGGTTATGTATATTATTTCAGAAAGCATTTAGGTTTATATGCTGAGGTTGCTCCCAGGTATGCTAATATTACTACCAGCGACGCAAGAGATAATCATTCTCTCGAAAGCTTTCATTTAACTTATTATAGCCTGACAATAGGCGTTCGTTATCGCTTTAAATATTACTATTAATAGTCTCTAAGAAATAAAAAATACGTCCCCCCGGCTAAGCCGAGGGGACGTATTTTTTTGTGCCTGACAAAAAGAAAAGTCCTCCCGATGGGGAGGACTTTTATATCGTTGATCGTTTTTTAATTAAAGCTGAGTAGCGCTATAAACTACACTTGTGCTATAAGTACCTGAAGGGTAAGCAAAACCCGGTGTCGCATTATACATTATAGAAAAGTTTTGAGCACCACCGTAAGTTGCGTTTGTTATCAGGTTTTGCGCTGAGCTTGTAAGGCTTGAATAAGAAGAGGTGCTGAATGGTGAAGCGACAGTACCACCTGTAGCATTAGCACTTACTTTTATTCCTAATACACCACTTACAGGCATAGTTGGAGAAGGTGTAGTAGAACCGGTATAGGTAAAGTTAGATGAGTTTGTATTTACAGTTACTGTAAAGTTCTTGTTAGACTGTACAGTCAATGCCTGTGAAGTGGAAGCAACACCGTTGGCATAATCAGATACAGTAGCGAATGGTATTGTTACCGCGCCGCCTTTAGAAGTTCCTGATCCCGTAAAGGTTAATGCGATAGCATCAGAAAGAGAAAGACCTACTTGCTGTGTAGCAGTAGATGAAGCACTCTGGGCATTAGCCACTGATGCAAAACCTACGAAAGCAGCGGCGATGATGATGATCTTTTTCATTTTGTTTGTTTTTAAATTTATTAATGTTTGTTTTTAAAAATCATTTTTTGAAGGACACAAAGATTAGACGGTTTTAATCTACCGCAAAGATTTTTTACCTTCTTAACGCCCGTTTAAGAATTGGTTAACCAGCCATTAACAAACCCCGGTGCATGAAAAAACCCCTGCAAGTCAATCCTGCAGGGGTTTTCATTGATATAAAAGTATTTATATACTATATGTCTATTTTGGCGTATTTAGCATGGCTTTCTATAAATGCTCTGCGGGGTGCGACCTCGTCTCCCATTAACATTGAAAAAACATCATCTGCTACCAGTGTGCTTTCAATAGTTACACTTTTTAAAATGCGTGTTGCAGGGTTCATGGTCGTATCCCAAAGCTGGTCGGCATTCATTTCACCAAGACCTTTATAACGCTGTATGCCTACACTATCTTCTTTGCCATTGCCCAATTTCTCCACTGCTGCTTTACGGCTTTCTTCATCCCATGCATACATCTGCTCTTTACCTTTCTTTACTAAATATAATGGTGGTTGGGCCAGGTACACATGTCCCTGTATAACCAACTCCTTCATATAGCGATAGAAGAATGTGAGTATAAGCGTAGCAATATGCGAACCATCCACATCGGCATCGGTCATAATAATGATCTTATGATAACGAAGCTTAGTGAGATTAAGCGCCTTAGAATCTTCGGGCGTGCCTACACTAACACCGAGGGCAGTGAACATGTTTTTTATTTCCTCGTTCTCATATATTTTATGTTCCTGTGCTTTTTCTACGTTCAATATTTTACCCCTCAATGGTAAGATCGCCTGGAATGCACGGTCCCTGCCTTGCTTGGCAGTACCACCTGCCGAGTCACCTTCTACCAGGTACAATTCGCAATTCTCAGGGTCTTTATCAGAGCAGTCGGCCAGTTTGCCCGGCATACCACCACCTGTCAGCACACTTTTACGCTGCACCAGTTCACGGGCTTTGCGCGCTGCCGCGCGTGCCTGTGCGGCAAGAATTACTTTATCAATAATTACTTTCGATTCTTTCGGGTGTTCTTCCAGGTAGGCTTCCAGCACACGGCTCACACATACATCTACCACACCCATCACTTCGTTATTGCCCAGTTTTGTTTTTGTCTGCCCTTCAAATTGTGGCTCGGGAACTTTTACCGATATAATAGCACTCAGCCCTTCACGAAAATCATCGCCCGTTATTTCAACTTTTGCTTTTTCAAATAATTTATTCTTATCACCGTAGGTTTTGAACACGCGGGTAATAGCACGGCGAAAACCTGCTACGTGTGTACCACCTTCTATCGTGTTGATATTATTTACGTAAGAGAAAATATGCTCGCTGAACGATGTGTTGTAAGACAGCGCTACTTCTACTGCTACATTCGATTCAGGATCGAGTCCTTCTACAAATATAGGTTGCGGCAATAATGGCATGCGGTTACCATTCTCATCCAGCATTTGCACAAATTCTACAATACCACCAATGCTGTAAAAATTCTCAACTATATCAGCACCCGCATCGTCCTGTTCGCGTTCATCTGTAAGTGTAATGCGAATGCCCCTGTTAAGAAAAGAGAGCTCGCGCAAACGTGCTGCTAATATTTCCCTTGTATAAACAGATTCTCTAAAAATTGTATTGTCGGGCAGGAAGTGAACACTGGTACCTGTTTTGTCAGATACACCTGTTTCGCGCACCGCATATTGTGGTACACCTTTTGAATATTCCTGCTCAAATGATTTGCCTTCGCGGCACACGGTAACATGCAGCATTGAGCTGAGTGCATTCACACAGCTTACACCCACACCATGCAGACCACCGGAAACCTTGTAAGTATTTTTATCAAACTTACCGCCGGCATGCAATACAGTCATTACTACTTCCAGCGCAGACTTTCCTTCTTTAGCCATAATGCCTGTGGGTATACCACGGCCATCATCACTAACAGTAATAGAATTGTCTTTGTGTATAATGACCTCAATGTTTTTGCAATAGCCAGCCAGCGCTTCGTCAATGGAATTATCTACTACTTCATACACCAGGTGATGCAGGCCCTTAGAGCTGATGTCACCAATGTACATGGCAGGGCGTTTGCGCACTGCTTCAAGACCTTCTAAAACCTGTATACTTCCTGCATCATAACCCGCGGCAGGTACGTTCAATACTTCGTTTTCAGTACTCATATATTCTTTAGCATCCGAAGCAATTTTATTTTGAGGAAAAAGCTAAAAAGCCATGTTCGGATATATGGCAAACGTTATAATATATGCGTTTTTTTAGCTAAACAAAAGTACGAAAAATAAGGCGTTCCGCAAAGAAAAAACAGGCCTTTTTACCCCCTGAAAATGAGACGAAAAGGGGGCAAAATGTGGATAATAAAAAACCAGTATTTCCAGGTGTTTGGGGGGCTGTCCCGCCAAAATAATTTTGGGTGCGCTAATCCTATATTTTCTGACTATGTTTTTGCAAAATTACCGTGCAGAATAGGTATAATCAAAATTAGGCGCATATGCCGGTGGCGGAGCACCTACCGTAAATATTACCCTGAGTGTGGTGTTTGTGAGTGTAAGTACCTGCCAGGTATAATTGCCACCCGAAAAATCCCTGAGATGGATGATATTGCTATCGGCAGAATATGTGTATGAAAAAGTGGAGATCGTACCTGTTTTGCCATAGCAGGCAGCATTGTCATTCCCTATGCCGCCACTGCTACCATCTGAAAACAGCAGGTAATTATTAGTATCGCAATAATTAAGCTCAATATTCTGGCCATCCTGGGTAAAAACATGATAATACCATTTGTGAGCTGTAAGCAACGATTGAGGTGCAGAAGACCCTCCACCCCCAAGTTTTTTGCAAGACGCAAAAACAATTAGAATAACCGCAATAAAAAATAGCGCTTTCATGATCCGCTATAGTATAGACGTAATTTACGTAGAAAGGATTGGGTAGAAATATACTGTTAGTTAAAAAATCACCCTTTACATACTCCTTCTGTACTGTCCACCCACTTCAAATAATGCTTTTGTTATTTGTCCTAATGAGCAATACTTTACAGTCTCTATCAGTTCTTCAAATACATTCTCGTTGTGTATAGCAGCGAGTTGTAGTTTGTGCAGCATCTCTTCGCCTTTCTTGCCACTACGCTTCCATAGGTTTTCTACTGTTTGTATCTGGAATTCTTTTTCTTCGGTAGTGCTGCGTATCACCTCGCTTGGTATAATGGTTGGTGAGCCTTTAGAACTTAAGAAGGTATTTACACCCACTATAGGGTAAGCGCCTGTGTGTTTCAGTGTTTCGTAGTAGAGGCTTTCTTCCTGTATCTTGCTGCGCTGGTACATGGTTTCCATAGCACCCAGCACACCACCACGCTCTGATATACGGTCAAATTCTGTTAGCACAGCTTCTTCTACCAGATCTGTTAGCTCTTCTATAATAAATGAACCCTGCAGCGGATTCTCGTTCTTGGCAAGACCTAATTCTTTATTGATGATGAGTTGTATGGCCATAGCCCTACGCACACTCTCTTCAGTAGGTGTTGTGATAGCTTCATCGTAAGCATTGGTATGCAGCGAATTGCAGTTATCATATATCGCATACAATGCTTGCAGCGTAGTGCGAATATCATTGAAATCAATTTCCTGTGCGTGCAGCGAACGACCAGATGTCTGAATATGATACTTGAGCATTTGGGAGCGCTCATTACCACCATATTTCAGCTTCATGGCTTTTGCCCATATACGGCGCGCCACGCGGCCTATCACGCTATATTCAGGGTCTACGCCATTGCTAAAGAAGAAGGATAGATTGGGGGCAAACTCATCTATATGCATACCACGGCTCAAATAATACTCCACGAAAGTGAAGCCGTTTGAAATGGTAAATGCCAATTGAGAAATAGGATTAGCGCCCGCCTCTGCTATATGATAACCACTGATAGAAACAGAATAAAAATTGCGTATGCCTTTGTCGATAAAATATTGCTGCACATCACCCATTACACGCAGCGAAAATTCGGTAGAGAAAATGCAGGTATTTTGCGCCTGGTCTTCTTTTAGTATATCGGCCTGCACTGTGCCGCGCACCGCTTGCAGTGTTTCTGTTTTTATTTTTTGATATACATCAGCAGGCAGTACCTGGTCGCCTGTTATACCCAGCAACATTAATCCGAGGCCATCATTCCCTTCGGGTAAAGCAGCCCCCTCCCTGCCTCCCCCAACAGGGGAGGAGGTGTTACCTAATGCTACCTGTGAGTTGTAGTAAGGGCGTTGTACGCCTTTGTCTGCATAGATGGCATCTATCTTTTTATTCACTTCCACTTCCAGCCCATGTGCCTTTATATATTTTTCGCATTGCTGGTCTATCGCTGCATTCATAAAGAAAGCAGTAATAGTAGGTGCGGGGCCATTGATCGTCATGGATACAGATGTCTTTGGATCTGCCAGGTCAAAGCCACTGTATAGTTTTTTTGCATCGTCCAGGCAACAAACACTTACACCTGAGTTGCCCACCTTGCCATAAATATCAGGGCGATGATCAGGGTCTTGTCCATAGAGTGTTACACTGTCAAAGGCTGTACTTAAGCGCTTGGCAGGTAATCCTGTAGATACATAATGAAAGCGCTTGTTGGTACGCTCCGGTCCGCCCTCGCCGGCAAACATACGTGCGGGGTCTTCTCCTTCGCGCTTGAATGGATAGATACCGGCAGCATACGGAAACTCCCCGGGGAAATTTTCCATCAGCGCCCATTTCAGTATCTCGCCCCATGCTTCAAATTCAGGCACAGCTACTTTTGGTATCTGTGTATGTGATAGCGAATCGGTATGCGTTTTTATTTTCAGTTCTTTATTACGAACTTTATAAGTATAGAATTCGCCTTTATATTGTTGTTTCTTTGCTTCCCAACCTGCCAGCAGTATTTTATTCTTAGGGTCTAGCTCCAGTTCTGTTTTAGCATATACTTCCTGCAGTGTTTTTACCAGGCGGTCTTTATCGTCTATATCTTTACTACTGTTTAAAACTTCTATTGTTTTAGTGATGCCAAAAAGTTTTTGTGCAATGCCCGCCTGGTCTTTTGCCCACTTGTCATACTTGCGGTTGTTCTCAGATATTTCGCTCAGGTAACGCACACGTGCCGGCGGAATGATAAATATCTTCTCACTCATTTCTTCACTCGCTTTAAAGTGAGAATCAAGCTTAGCGCCTGTCTTTTTATCCAGCAGGTCTATCATCGCACGATACATGGTGTTCGTGCCCGGGTCGTTGAACTGTGACGCAATCGTACCGTATACAGGCATATCGTCAGGGCTCTTGTCAAATGCTTTGTGATTGCGCTGGTATTGTTTCTTTACATCACGTATCGCATCCATTGCGCCACGCTTGTCAAATTTGTTGATGACCACTATGTCGGCAAAATCGAGCATGTCTATTTTTTCCAGCTGTGTAGCGGCACCGTATTCCGGTGTCATCACATACATACTCATATCGCAGTAATCGGTTATCTGCGTATCGCTCTGGCCTATGCCCGATGTTTCAAGAATAATAAGATCATATTTTGCAGCCTTTAGTATGTCTACTGCATCCATGATGTATTTCGACACAGCAAGGTTACTCTGGCGTGTAGCCATAGAGCGCATGAACACACGCGGATTGCGGATTGCATTCATTCTAATCCTATCGCCCAGTAACGCACCACCTGTTTTTTTCTTCGTTGGGTCTACCGATATAATGCCGAGATGTTTGTCCTTAAAATCGATGAGAAAGCGACGCACTATTTCATCTACCAGTGAGCTTTTACCGGCACCACCTGTGCCTGTTATACCTAATACCGGTGTTTTAGATTCCTTAGCCTGCGCATGCACTTTCTTTAGCATAGCAACGGTCTCGGGCAGCTCATGATAATTCTCTGCTGCTGATATCAGTCTTGCTATCGATTTGTCGTCCTTGTCTATGATATGTCCTGCTTCACCATTTAGTTGATTGCCTGTAGGGAAATCGCTTTTTTGTACCAGGTCATCTATCATCCCTTGCAGGCCCATGGCGCGGCCATCATCGGGAGAATAAATTCTTGTTATGCCGTAGTCTTCCAGTTCTTTTATTTCGGTTGGCAGTATCACACCGCCTCCACCACCAAATATTTTTATATGCCCGCAACCTTTTTCTTTCAGCAGGTCGTACATGTATTTAAAATACTCCACATGCCCACCCTGGTAAGAAGTAATAGCGATCGCATTCGCATCTTCCTGCACCGCACAATCCACTACCTCCTGCACACTGCGGTCATGGCCCAGGTGTATCACTTCTACACCACTTGACTGCATTACCCTGCGCATGATATTGATAGCGGCATCATGACCATCAAAAAGAGAAGCTGCGGTAACTATGCGAACCTTATTTTTAGGCGTATAAGACATATTCGATTTTGTTAAAATAGAACTCTGCCAGATTGGATTTTGGCGGATGGCAAAGGTACGAAAAAAGGTACGAAAATGGGTAATAAGCGTTCAGCTAATAGAATGGTATGGTATAAATAGACTTCGTTTTAAACGTGAAATTCTATTGTTTCTTTTTGGCATAATAGTCATTCAGCGTTTTACTCGGATTTGCTTCAAGCCATTCTATCATTGCTTGGTTGGACGTTAATTCTTCATTCTCTTTTTCGGTTTGCGTTCGATATGATTCTGCAATAATATTATCATGTTCCAATGTATTTGGATCACTATTTACACTTTTAAAAAAAATGCTCGTAATCAGTAAACAAGCACTTGACAGCATAGTTAAAATTAACCCAATGCCCGGTCGTTTGAATACAATATCTCCATATTGATTATATGCGTAGATAAGAATGACGAATACACAAATGCCTAAAATAATGGAAATAAAACGCGTATTATTTTGCGTAAAGCCTGCAATAATTATAATTATGCTTAAGACAGGTATGGTATAAAGAGCATAGGAAAGATAAAGTGCAGTATAGTCAATTTCTCTCGTATCACTTAATACGCTGCCAATGTCAAATAAGCCCTGTACAGCATTAGGAATTTGATATCCGGAAATATTAACAAAGAAAATGTTGGTCCACGGTAGAAAAAAAGCTATCAATAATACCCCAGAAAAAATAACGTCACCCTTCTTATAAAAATTATTCATTCATGGATGCTTTAGTTCGTATCAAATATAATACCATTTTTTTATAACTAAATGGTTCGCTTTTTTGAGGGATCTTGTTTTTGCATAAATACGCTGTAAACAACAATTGTAGTATCAAAAACTTCGTAAACTATTGTGTAAGGAAATCTGCCAAGGCTACCTTGTCTTATAGGATTTTCATAAAAGGAGTGTGAAAAAGGATGAGTATGTAGATGAGCGTAAAAGCTTTCCAATTCTATGATGAATTCTGTACCTAAACCATTCTTTTGTGATTCGTACCAATCGTAGGCCTCAATAATTTCTAACACAGCCAAAGGCCGTATTTCAAGTGTATATTTCATGCATGCGGCCTTTGCTTGCTGAAAGCCATTTTTTTTACTTCTTCCCAGTTATAAGACCTACCCTCACCTGCCAGGTATTTTTCTCTTTCTTCGCGTACTAATTGTTTTCTTATTTCAGCAGCATCTTCGTTATCCTCTCCCTGGTATTCTTTTAGCAATAGGTATATCATCCTGAGCAATTTTTCATCGCTATGCTCTATTTCTTCGTGTAGCCTGCTCTTTATTTCAGCCGTGGTCATAACAGCAATTTACGGAAAATTTACAAACTCAATATCTTCCCATACAAACGAAAAGAAAAACCCAGCGAAAGAAAGCTCATTCTGTCATAGCCCAGATCGCCATAGAATGCCGCATTGCGGTTAAGATAATAACGCACGCCCAGTTTTACCATCGGGTTAAAATCAGGTTGTACGGTACTCGAAACAGAGTCTCCGGAAGGATAATTATTATGCTTCAGATAATTGGCCCTGCCACCTATACCTAAGAATACATCTAAATTAGGTGAGCGAAAAAATTTATTGAAGTGATAGTAGAGCGCAAGCGATGGACTGATGATACGCACCTTATCTGTCTGCGGCCTGTAAAAAGGATTGCCGTTGCCATAGCCCTCCTTTGAATAGTTGTAGTAAAAAATATCGTAAGCAATACCCGCGGCTACACTCATATGTTTTGCCACCGCACGCTCCGCGCTAAAATATATGGGCAGCGACATAGAGCCGGAGCCGTACCTGCTGCTATCGGGCATTTTATAATGCTGCTTATTCCAATCACCAAAACCAAATGAAATGCCCAATACCGTAGTTTGCTTTTCAAAACTTTTGAATGGCTTAGGTGTAACCGGTACATCTATTGTTTGTGTACCTGATAGTTGATTATCATTTTGTGCAAATGCCAAAGACGAGAGAGAGAATAGCAGGAATAAAATAAAAGCTCCTTTCATAAATAGATATATTAACAGCAAAGTTCGCAAACTTGCGGCAAGGTATGTAATATACAATAACGCCCTGTATTGCTTTTTAGTATGGTATATACACTAAATAAACGCGCCCCTGTATGTGGGGGCGCGTTTAAAAAATATTTTTTTGTGATTCGATTATTCATCATCCTCATCACTGTCCTTTTGCTTAGTTTCTTTTTTGCCTTTTTTACCCTTATGGTGTTTGTTCTTTTCTTTATGCTCTTTTTTTGCCTTAGGCGCATCGTCGTCGTCGTCTTTGGTATTTAATCTGCGCGTATCTTCACCAGGCTCATGATGGCCATGTATTTTCTTTTCTGTGGCAAAGTTCTTAGAGATACCAATCGCCAGCGCATGTCCAAAATCCATATTGAATTTATTATCCGTTTTAAGCGCTGTCGGGTGGTTGGTCCAGCTATAAGAAGAATAAGAAATACCGCCTACATTAAAATTGAGTGCTAATGATCTATAAATATTAATGCTCAATGCCGGAAAAATATTACCCCTGAAACCTACGTAATTAGCGGAGGTTAACAAGGTATTGGTGCCATTCTCATTTATATCATAAGTACCTTGTGCGTTACTAAGATCTACCTGTCCGTATACAGAGAACCTGCCTTTAAAATACCTGGTGTAACGAATAAACACACCGGCTGTCCAATCTGTAGTGTTTGCGGTCTGGTTGGAGTTGATGGAGCTGTAAGGCATCATGCTTTGTCCGTAAGTTCCCTGTATACCTACTGTCCAGCGTTTATCTATTTGGTAACCTACACCCGGATTTATGAACCACTGTGAATTTTGAATATTATATCCATCATAGCTCTGGTTATCAGTATTAGCTGAAAAATCACCATAAGCTAACACAGTTTTGGGCTGTGCATACGCGGTAACGATACTGCACATGGCCAATAAGATAAGGACAAGTTTATTCATAAGGCTCTGGTTAATTATAACGTCAGGAATACAATGCCACATAAAATGGCACTGAAACAGTCTACAAGTATATAAAACAATAGCTATTTCTGCAAGTATAGCCTCAAATTTCTTCCGGATAGTATAAAAATAAACGTCCCCCGGTAGGTGGAGGACGTATAGAAAATATATTTAACTAATACTAGTCGTCATTATCGTCAGCGTCTTTTTTTGCTTGCTTTTTTGCTCTCTTTGTGCTTGCCACCTTTCTTGCCATCTTTGCAGCATCCCAATTTTATCAATACACCCACGTTCACCTGATGGCCAAAGTTTATATCCAAAGTGCTTGCAGTTTTGGGGCTTGGTATAGTAGTAGCAGAAGCATCAGTTGTTTGTTTGTCTGTAACATAGCTAATACCACCAAATGACATGTTAATGCCCCAGCAGCGTCCTACCCACATACCAATTGCAGGATAAGCAGCGATGGTAATACCATTATGTTTATTAAAAGCAGGTGCGCTCGAATCGGTAGTATAACCTTCAGTATACAAAGCATCTATATGCCCATAATAGAAAAATGGTCCTTTACCTATATTTTCAGTGTAACGTGCAAAAACGCCAAACTTGCCTGAGTTTACAGTAGTCATAGCAGAGCCACCAGGAACATCTGATGTAGAATGTTGATTCCAGTAAAGGTTCAAACCAACTGCCCAGTTATTAGTAACCTGGTAGCCGATTCCGGGATTTACTGTCCAATCAATGGTTTTTGTGTCAAATTCACTCTTTGTGTTGTTAAAACCTAAATTGCCAAATAGGAGCCAAGTACCTTTCTGTGCATTTGCACTGGCAAAACCGCATACTAAAAGCAGACCGAGAATGATTTTTTTCATACAGTTGGTGTGGTGTTATTGAATTTTATAAGGAAACAGGATACAAGTATATAAAAGATAGTTTAATAGTGCAAGTTTGGCATTGATAAAAAATCCCTCCGGTTAATTGCCGAGAGGGATTTTTATGATTTTATAACTACCGACTATTCGTCTTCGTCTTTATCGTGTTTAGCTTTCTTAGACTTCTTTTCTTTATGCTCTTTTTTGCCCTTAGGCGCATCATCATCGTCATCTTTAGTATTCATATGGCGGGTATCTTCTCCCGGCTCATGATGTCCGTGCATTTTTTTGCCGGTACCAAAGTTCTTTGAGATGCCGATATTAACTGTTTGACCAAAGTTGAAATCTAAAGTAGACGCTGTTTTAGCACTAGGAGCGTCTGATTTCAATGTTTGGTATGACAACCCACCGAAGCCGAAGTTCATTTCGAACCAGCCTGGTATATGTACAGATACAGCCGGAGCAACGCCAACGTATATTCCAGTATGTTTAACCGTAGTGCCAGCACCATCATCAGTTTTTGTACTCAGCGATGCAATATCTAACTGGGCATATAATGAGAAGATGTTATTTACAGGCTTAGAATAACGCGCAAACACACCTATCGCCATTGCATTATCCTTGCTAGCATTTCCTACATTAGGAGTAGATGTTCTATTAGACATTTGTAAAGCAATACCTGCAGTCCACATACCGTCGAACTGGTAACCCACGCCTGGATTGAAGTTCAGTGTATTGGTCTTTGTTTCTAAAGCGTCATCGCCTTTCTGAGATTCATAACCTATGTTCCCATAAACCAGGATAGAACCTTTCTGTGCATTGGCAGTAGCCAAGGTCCCAACAGCTAAAATACTAAGAAGAAGTTTTTTCATATCGATTGTATTGTTTTGATTTAACTGCGCAAATGTATAAGTAAAAGACCTGTTATGCAATAGCTTTTGACATAACAGGCCATAAAAAGAATAAAAAAAATTAGAAAATGCAAGTTTTTTAATAAAAAATATAATATAATATGAAGTTTTATTTAAACCAGCTACTATACATAATGTAGTTGTTAGCAATGCGCGCTACCTCACCTTTCAACAGTTCGGGGCTTATATCTTTCACCTTTTTGGCGGGTACGCCGGCATATATACTGCCCCCATCTACTACTGCACCTTCCAGCACCACCGCACCGGCAGCTATTATACTATTACTGCCTATATGCGCATTATCCATTATAATAGCTCCCATACCTATCAGCACATTATCTTCCACTGTGCATCCATGTACTATGGCATTATGCCCTATAGATACATTGTTGCCAATTATGGTCTTTGTCTTTTCATAAGTACAATGAATACAAGCCCCGTCCTGTACATTTACTTTATTACCCATGCGTATGCTGTTCACATCGCCGCGCACTACTGTATTGAACCATATACTGCATTCGCTGCCCATCACCACATCGCCCACTACAGTAGCATTGGGCGCTATAAAACAATCATCAGGAATAGTTGGCGAAACGCCTTTTACCGGTAGTATCAGCCCCCTCCGGCTCCCCCCACGGGGGAGAGATGTATCTTCATTCATAACTAAGATTTGTACAACAAATGTAAAATAATATTCCTCCCTTTGGGGTGCCTGCAAAGGTACGAGCGAAGCTCTTAGGAGGGGACTTATTTAAACAAATTATACTTCAATATGCACCAAATAGCACGGAAACCATCTCTCCAGCCTATTTTCTTGCCTTCTTCGTAGGTGCGGCCGTAGTAAGAAATACCTACTTCATATACTCTTATTTTAGGTATGCGCGCTACTTTAGCCGTTACTTCCGGTTCAAAACCAAAACGCTTTTCTTCCAGCTTCAGCCCCTGTACTATCTCTCTTTTAAAGAGTTTGTAACAGGTTTCCATATCGCTCAGGTTCAGGTTGGTAAACATATTTGACAGTACTGTGAGCCATTTATTACCTATAGAATGCCAAAAGAATAAGATACGGTGCGGCTTGCCACCCATAAAGCGGGAACCATACACTACATCTGCCACCCCACCCAGCATAGGCCTGAGTAATATATTGTATTCCTCCGGGTCATACTCCAGGTCTGCATCCTGTATGATCACATAGTCGCCGGTAGCAATACGTATACCTGTATGCAGCGCAGCACCCTTGCCCTGGTTCACCTCATGCTTAAAATAGGTAATATGCAATTCAGGATTAGCTGCTTTATACGCCAGTATGGCTTCTTCGGTATTATCTTTAGAACAATCATTTACAATGATCACTTCTTTGTCCAAATCGTTCAGCAACTTCACCGCTTTCACTTTATCAAGAATAAAATGAATGGTGCGCCCTTCATTATAAGCCGGTATAACTATCGATAATTTCCCCATTTCAGTAGTCAAAAGTATAAAGTAGAAAGTCAAAAGCCAAAAGATATGTTTATGATTGCTTTATTAACTTTGTAAAAGGCTCTTGCTATTTGTAGCAGCTTACTACTTTATACTTTCGACTTACTACTAAATAAAATGCAGCAATATCTCAATCTACTCCAACATATACTCGATAACGGCGTTACCAAAAGCGACCGTACCGGCACCGGCACTACCAGTTGCTTTGGCTACCAGATGCGTTTCGATCTGCAGCAGGGCTTCCCGATGATGACCACCAAGAAGCTGCACCTGAAGTCTATTATTTATGAATTGCTGTGGTTCCTCAAAGGCGATACCAATATTGCTTACCTGAAAGAACATAACGTAAGCATTTGGGACGAATGGGCAGACGCCAATGGCGACCTGGGTCCTGTGTATGGCCACCAATGGCGTAGCTGGCAAGGCGCGGATGGCAAAGCCTACGACCAAATAGCAAACGCTGTACATCTTATAAAAACCAACCCCGACAGCCGGCGCATCATTGTGAACGCATGGAATGTAGCAGAACTGAACAAAATGGCATTGACACCTTGCCACGCACTTTTTCAGTTTTATGTAGCCAATGGTAAGCTTAGTTGCCAGTTGTATCAACGCAGTGCAGATGTCTTTCTCGGTGTGCCTTTCAATATTGCTTCTTATGCACTGCTTACTATGATGATGGCACAAGTATGCAATTTAGAACCCGGTGAATTTGTACACACATTCGGCGATGTGCATTTATACAGCAATCATATAGAACAGGCAAAACTGCAACTTACCCGCAGTCCTTTTCCCTTACCCACTCTTAAAATAAGCCCCGCTGTAAAAGATATTTTCTCCTTCCAATATGAAGACTTTACTTTGGAGAACTACCAATCGCACCCCGGTATAAAAGCGCCTATTGCGGTTTAGTAGTAAGTCGAAAGTCATAAGTGTGTGGGACAACAGCTTTATACTTACGACTTTTGACTTAATACTAAAGACTTTCTATTTTTGACTTTAATACTAAAAAATGATCCTTTCTATTATAGTTGCCGTATCTGATAACAATGCTATAGGCAGAGACAATCAATTGCCCTGGCATTTGCCCGAAGACCTGAAGTTCTTCAAGCGTAATACACTTGGCAAACCGGTATTGATGGGCAGAAAAACATGGGAATCGCTTGGGCGTGCCTTACCCGGCAGACTGAATATTGTAGTATCATCACAACAACTGCAATTACCCGAAGGTGTTTTACTATATCATACCTTAGAAGAAGGCATGCAAAGGCTACAGCAAGAACCGGTAGAAGAGGGCTTTATAATAGGTGGCGGGCAAATATTTGACGCCGTGATGCCGGAGATAGACAAGATGTACATAACCCATGTACATACAACCATAGAAAATGCCCACGCTTTTTTTCATTTGGTAGACCATACCCATTGGAAAATGGTTTGGCAGGAAGCTCACTACGCCGATGAAAAGCACAAATATGATTATACCTTTGAACAATACGAAAGAATAAACCTGTGAGGCTATACAATTACTTAGAGTACCGCAAATTTAAGCGGCAGGCAAAAACACAACACGGCGTTCATTCTCCTTTTGTATTTGAATTCACGCGCAAGGTATTGCTTGATAGTCTTGTCATCTCCAATTTTTCGGTTGACCGCTTCTTACCTCTCAGTAATATTGTATTGCATGAATACGAAAAGCAATTATTCTTTCGCATGCTCAAATATTATAAATGCGAAAAGATCATCAGCTTTATAGAAAATGCAGCCCATAAAGTAGAGATGTTTGTTGGCCCCGAAAGCAAGGGTACAGACCTTCTGCCGATAGAATATAATGCCGATTGCATTTTTATATTCGTACGCAATCCGCATGCCTGGAATTCGCTCTACCAGATGTATAGTCATACCTTGTCTGCTAAGAGTATAGTAGTCATCATGCACAATCATAAAGGCAAATTGCATAATGAAGAGTGGCAACAACTCGTAAACATACCCAACATACGGCTGAGTATCGATGTCTTTAATATGGGCGTTCTATTCTTCAGAGAAGAGATAAAGGAAAAGCAACACTTCTTGCTAAAGGACAGGCCCAGAAAAAAATGACCGCTATGAAACTTTGCCTTTCTCTATTCACTGTTCTCCTCCTTACTTATCATTGTTCAGCACAGCAAAATTGTAATAGCTTCACTTTAAAAGGAACTATCAATACGGATACAGGTGTAATGCAATTATTCCCGGTGAGGGATATATCCTATTATCCTTATCGTACAAATTTGGAAACCGGGATAGATAATGGCAAGTTTACTTTCACTGATTCTATTGCATATCCGACAGCCTATCGCTTAGGGTTGCGTATTAATAAAAGTTTGAGGTACCTATCTGATGTATTTTATATAGACCCCTGCGTTCAAACCATAAGCTGTCATATTGATTCTAACTGGGAAATGCCTGCCATCAGTAATAATACGATGAGGGAATTAACGACAAAATATAACCCTTGTTTTAAATCCGTTAACCTGGCTTTTGACAAACTATACAAAACACGTGATAGTCTTAAAAAACAATTCAACAATGCACTACCTGTCCTATATAGCATTGCTTTAAAAAACAGGGAAGATAGTCTTGACAAAGAAAACATAAAGCTGATCGTTAATTACGCAACAAAGCATCCCGGTTCCTATCTTGTCTTGTGGAAAATAGCTTACCTCCTGCATTTTGGCTACTACCCTGCATATGAAAATGCATTTGCCGCACTCTCACCCACCATCAGGAATAGCCATACAGGATCGGCACTGGCAAAGGAACTCACTGCTTTAAAGAGCCTTTCTACAGGCAAACACTTTCCTGCATTACAACTGCTCGATACCGCTTTTACGCAAGCTGCACTACCTCTTATTAGAAAAGGACAATGGTATATACTCATTAATTTCTGGAAGAGTGATTGCACCCCTTGTCTCAAACAATTTGATGCATATAAAAGGATCTATGCTCAATATAAGAATGATGGCTTCCAGATCATTAGCATCTCTGTTGATAAAACAAATGATGTGGACAATTGGCAAAAAGCTATTAAAGAAAAAGAACTCCCCTGGCCGCAGTTTCTTGACCTCAATGGCACCAATGCCACGCGCCTGTCTATAGAAGCATTCCCTACAAATTACCTGATCGATGAGAATGGTATCATCATTCGTAAAAACATTAGCCCCGAAGAACTGGAAAAATTATTGGCTTATAATACCAAGCAGTAACTACCCTACAAAATCATCTTCTGCTTCCTTTTTTGAGCCGATGAAATTATCTACCATATCCTGCATCATGGGTGGCAGTTTAGATTTTATATGCGCTGTTATTACGTTCAGCGCTTTCATGGCCTGCTCTTCGCTGAGCTCTGCCTTTTGCATCAATTCGTCTATGAGTTCCTTCATATAAGATCTTTGGAATTTGGAATTCGGGGTTTGGAATTTGTTTTATGCTGCTTTCAAATAATCCAGTTTCGAACCTTCGAGCATTTGCCTGGCATATTCTGCTGTAAGGTGAAACACTGCTTGCTTAACTTCTGCACTTGGCAGGTCAAACATGGCATCTGTCAGTATCATTTCGCAGATAGCGCGCAGCCCGCGGCCACCCAATTTATATTCTACTGATTTTGTTACCATATAGTCCAGCGCAGCATCTTCTACTTCCAGCTGTATCCCTTCGTATTCAAACAGTTTGGTGTATTGTTTTATCAACGCATTCTTAGGCTCTGTGAGTATGCGTTTCAGCGCAGGTGGATCTAATGGATTCAGATAAGTTACTATCGGCAACCTTCCCAGCAATTCCGGTATCAAACCAAAGCTGCGCAGGTCCTGTGCATTTACATATTGCAGCAGGTTGGCCCTGTCCAGTTCTTTGGTAGATTTGATGGCATTATAACCAATGGCAGTGGTCTGCACACGGCGTGCTATCATCTTGTCAATCCCTTCAAAAGCGCCACCGCATATAAAGAGTATGTTCTGCGTATTCACTTTCACCATCTTCTGCTCGGGGTGTTTGCGTCCGCCCTGAGGGGGTACTAATACTTCACTGCCTTCCAGCAACTTGAGCAATGCCTGTTGCACACCCTCACCACTCACATCGCGGGTGATGGATGGGTTATCGCTTTTACGGCCTATTTTATCCAGTTCGTCTATATATACAATACCGCGCTCTGCATTCGGTACATCAAAATTACTGGCCTGCAGCAAGCGGCTCAGTATGCTTTCCACATCCTCGCCCACATAGCCGGCCTCGGTAAACACCGTTGCATCTACTATTGCAAATGGCACCTGCAGCAGCTTGGCAATGGTCTTGGCCAGCAGGGTCTTACCGGTGCCGGTCTCGCCCACCATTATGATGTTCGATTTTTCTATCTCCACATCGTCCATCTTAGGCATAGTGAGCCTCTTATAATGGTTGTATATAGCTACGCTCAGTATCTTCTTAGCATCGTCCTGGCCTATTACATATTGGTCCAGGAATTCTTTTACCTCTTTGGGTTTGTGTATCTTATGCTCATGCAGGGCGGGGGCAGCCGGGATAGTATCCTTCTTTTTTTCCTCATGCCCGCTGGTTTCCTGCAGCAGTTGGTGGGCATTTTCTATGCACTGGTCACAGATATTGCCCTTCACGCCTGTAAATAATATGCTTACATCGCTTTCCGCGCGATCACAAAACGAACATTTTCTCTCATTTGGCTTAGCCATCAGTAAAAATTATTGAAGTGCAAAGGTACATCAATTAGATAATTTGGCAATTTTTTCTGTTTTGAGATTTTCATTGATTATCAAGGTTTTAGGTTAAATATATTGCTCAGTTACTGCTCATATCCTGCTCACCTGTTTGGAATGGGGTTTTGGTGTGAATGTCACAACCAGGTGAAATAAATAGTTGGGACATTAAATGTGGACAAAATCAGCGCAAAGCATTTAAAATACTGAGTTATTATAAAAAGCTGAATGTCCCATTGTATCACATGGCACCCACCATATTTTATGCATACGATAAATAAAGAACTTCCCCACAATAAGCGGGACAGTCAACACTGTTTTTAGAAGGCTTATTGTTTGTTGCAAAATACGATTTGAGAGGAGGGGTTTCCAAAAAAAGATATGCACATTCTTAAGTCAAAAGTCAAAATTGAAACGCTAAAAATACGCTACCAATTCATTCTCACTGATTGAGATAGACGGCCTTGGCGCAATGGCCCTGAAATCAGAATTTGTAAAGAAGACTGTTTGATCATAACTGTTTCATTCATAAATTTAGAAGGCGCTCTATAAAGAGCGCCTTCTAAATTTATGTAAGACATGAAAATTACTGGGAGATAACAGATGCGGCGCCACCTTTGTTATTGCACATGAAGGTCGGTCGAAGTTGTCCATACGTTAAAGTTATTAGCTATTATACCACAACCGTTGGTGCCCGATGTGGAAGTGGGCGCGCCTACACATGAAGCCCCGGCTGCACTTACTGGACTTAACGGACTAGGGGTTGCTCCGGGTACTGATACTATTACCCAGGCGTCATCGCCTGCCACAACAGGTATCGTTACTACGGAAAATGGAAGCACTGTATAAGTACTACTCGAATAATACACACCTCCGGGGGTAGGACATGAAGTAAATTCCATAAATACTGTGATCGTGCAGCTTAAACCGTTGTTCAGGTTGTAAGTTGAAGAAGCAAATTGTGCACTTGCTTTACCTGTTCCTAAAATTGTAAGCAGCACTAATACCATGCTCATTTTTTTGATCTGCAGTTTCATTTTATTATTTTTTAAAGTTGATTAATTGGTTTAGCGTTTGATCAGTTTTTCAATTGTTTCTTCTGAATCTGTGATTACTCTTACGAAGTACATACCCGCAGCAAGCTGATCTATGTTAAAAGAAACTTGAGCCTTATCAAAATGATATGTTCCCACAATCCTATTTGCATTATCACTCACATATACGACACGAATATTGCCTTTTTCAGAAGTGATGTTGACAATACCATCTGTAGTATTTGGATAAATAGTTATACCCTTATTTGCTGCTGTTTCAGGAACATTTTTAGTTGCCGGTTTGTTAGATGAAGTTACACCGTCGCAACATGATGCAGGCAGGTTCATGAGTGCTATAACCTCAGCCGCAGTAATAGCCCTGTTGTATATTATCACATCATCGAGATCGCCGGTATAATCCGAACCCATCAACATTGCGCCAATGTTGCCAGACATTGAACCGCAAGGACCGGTACCATTAACATACAAAATACCATCTACGTAAATATTGTAATTTCCGTAGCCATCGTATACAAAGGCCAAGTGGTGCCAGATATTGGATACACTGGCCAGGAATGCAGCGCATGTTGTAGAAGAGCCAATTGTTTGCCAATGCGAATATTCGTCCATGCCCACTGCTACCCTGCGGCAATCATATAAACCAAGCGACCATTCGCCCCAGGTATCAGGACAGTGCACAGGCGTATTATTTCTTCCTAACAATAGTTCATAATCATTCACCGGCCTGGTACCTGTAGGCTGATACCATAGCGAAACGGAAAACGCGCCGTTTGTAATGCCATTGAGGAACCAGCCAGTACCTGCAATGTCACTGAGGAAAGAGCCGCTACCATTAATAAAATGGTATGCACAGAGGTTACTGGCCCTGTCCATAGTCGGTGTAGCTGTTGTATTGACAAGGTCATATCCATTTCCGGAAAGATCACTTAATGAGCCATTACCAAAAGGATAGAATGCCAATACACCATTTGATAAAGAACCAGTAAGCGTGTTGCACGGAAGACCTCCTCCCCCTCCTCCTAATGAATTGCAATGCATTATTTCATTGGCTGCGGCAGTGGGCTGGGTAACATTATAAGGTGCTCCCGAGAAAGAAATTGGATTGGTGGATGTGCTTTTAGCTGCAGGGCTGTTGCCATAATTTGCCGCAGTAGCTGTTGCAGATTGAATAAAAGGACAACCGGGGGCTGCTAAACCATTCGGATCGAGTTTTAAGAACAACATATTTGTGCCCGGCGCGTAGCTTCCTGATTGTGCCGTGAGGTATAGATCACCGCTGTTTTCTACGCCGGATATTACAGAGTTGATCCAGGAAATACCATAACGATTGGTCCATTGGATGTTACCTGACTTATCAGTTTTTATAACAAAGAAGAAATTGACGAATGTTCCGTTATAAGCATCTACCAATAAATAATAACCCGTAGCAGTATTAATGATCTTCTTTGCATTCAAGCGTTGGTAGCCCGGTATAGTTATTTTTTTTGTCCATGCCAGGGTGCCGGAGAGGCCTGTTTTGAATAACCACAGATCAGTAGGGCCAGTAAGATATGTATCGAAGGTACTGGCAGAACCACTGGATAGTGTAACCAGATCAGTGCCATCTACAATAGGTGCCACAGGGTATATTCTTATTGTTCCGAAGTTGGAAATGTAACCATTTGTCCATGTATTTGTACCTGTTGTTGTATTGAAACGGAACACTGAAGGATTGAAAGTGGATGACCCGGTGTAGTACCTGCATGTACCGTAAATATCTGTGCCGTCGAAAGTAGAATAGAAGTCGCCTACAAAGCCTCCGTTTTGATAGCCCATTAAACCAGTGGATCTATTCACTTCGAAAATAGTGATCTGGCTTTTTAGCATCTCACCAGTAACTATATAAGTTGTTGGGCTTACCTCGTGAATGTTTTGAAAAATGTAATTTGTGGAATAAGACTTTACCCAGTTGAAAGTAGAAGAGGAAAAATCGTACTTAAAGATGTAGTTGTAATTAGTACCAATGGCAATACCGGCTAATGTGTTATCTACGTAGTCGACCACCATATCACGTATCACCACTGTTACATCCCCGGGAAAATTCAGCGACTTTGTAGCTACGATACTGCCTGCAGTATTTACTTTTGAAATGTATGTAAGATTAGTTCCCGTTGCAGTAAGGTAATAGTCAGTCCCTGTTGTACTTTTAAATACTCTCGGCTCTGTTGTACCCATGCCGTTTATTTCCTTTACAAAATATTGAGCCCATGATGATGAACTCGTTAAAAACAATAAGGGTACCAATACGAGTACCTTTTTGAAAGCATCGCTTAGCGGAGAAAATAAATGAAAGCGTTTTGTAAATAAAGAACTCTCTCCTGACGACACTGCGTTTTTTAGTGCATACGTTTTCATGTATATGTTTTTTAGTTAAAAAATTACTATTCTAAATTTAGAAATGTTGATGTGTAAACAACTACTGCATAAACTATTATGCAAGCGTTGTTAACAAACGGAGGTAAGGTGCTGCTAAATTGAGAAAGAAAATGTTTTCGTGATACCGGTGATTCATGAATGGTAATGAATTTTAATTGAATGGCCTGATTTTTTTCATTAACGGTTTTGCAAGAATGAAGCAATTCAATTTTTCTCTATTTTAGTACATGCTCAAATACCTTGTCACGATATTGTTGTTCATAAGTTGCCGAGGCTTTGCGCAAAACAAAATAAATCCTGTTGCAAAATTTTCCTTCAATCATGGCCTCGCTAAAGATGATGTTAGCGGTATAATGGCAAAGACTGTAGGTGTAACACCTGCTGAGGATAGGTTCGGCAATCCGTCTTCCGCTTTTTATTTTCATGGTACAATGGGCAGCTATATGAACTTAGGCACGTATGCTGCACTGAAGCAAAGGCAAGCAACTATTTCTCTATGGTTCAAGATGGATAACCAGGTATACTCCGGTAAAGGATATAATGCCAACCCTATTATTGTAACCAAAACACATCTTGGAAATGATTTTAATGAAGCCTATTGTATTTCGTATGAGCTCTATGGGGAAAGGATAACAGCAAGCAGCTACCATGTTGAATCGTCGGATACTTTGCATGCAAATATTCGTTCTATCAACGCGATAAAACCGGGAGAATGGTATCATGTAGTCATGTTTTACAATGATTCTATTATTGGCATGTATTTAAACGGTGAGCTTCAAAATAAAGTAATAAAGAATTTTCCAACTACATTTTTGGCCCAGGATTCTGTAATATTGGGATATTCAGCGAGCCCTAAAAATGTGCGTTTTTTTAACGGGACCATTGATGATGTAGAGATATACAACCGGGTGCTTTCACCAGAAGAGATCAAGGCATTGTACGATCGGGGTGACCCTAACAGAAATACTTATATTATTAAGTGGCTTATCGCTGTATTGTTATGTATATCTGCCGCTGTGTTTATTATGCTGCGATTGCTAAAAGAGGAGAAAGCAAAGAACAAACGACAAAAACTGATGTACGAAATGGAAATGCAGGTGATCCGCGCGCAGATGAACCCTCATTTTATTTTCAATGCCATCAATTCTATACACCATTTCATATTAGAAGCTGATAACGAAAATGCCAGCAAGTACCTTGTCAAGTTTTCCCGTCTATTACGTACTATACTCGAGAGCAATAGAGAAGAATACATCACCCTCGAAAATGAGATCGATATCTTAATGAAATACATCGAGATCGAAGCACTACGGTTTGAAGCATCGTTCAAATATGAGATCATTACCGATGCAGGTATGAATAGCGCCTTTATAAAAATACCCCAGATGCTCATTCAACCATTTGTAGAAAATGCTATATGGCACGGATTATTACCTAAAAAAGCCGACAGGGCTTTGATAATCAGTTTCAAATACATAAACCCTAAATTGTTATTATGCACCATAGATGATAATGGTAAAGGCCGCAAAGAAAAAATAACTAATAAAGGGTCGTTGGCTATTACCTTTATTCGTCAAAGGTTGGAATTATTAAGTAAGCAATTGGGTGGGCACTACGAGGTACAAATCATTGATAAGGTAGATGAAAACAGGATAAGTACAGGAACGACGGTGATCGTTAAATTGCCAATATTAAACTGATGGGCATGCTGAGGACAATAATTATCGACGACGAAAAAGCAGCTATACAAACACTTTCATTATTATTGAAAAGACATATTGCTGATGTCAGTGTCATTGCAATGACTACTAGTGCCGCTAACGGAATAGAAGCTATTGAAAAAGAAAAACCCGATGTTGTCTTTTTAGATATCAGCATGCAGGATATGGATGGCTTCTCTTTGTTGCAACGACTGAACTACCGTAACTTTCATCTTATCTTTACCACGGCCCACGAACGATATGCACTAAAAGCCATCAAGCACCACGCCTTCGATTACCTTGTAAAACCTATAGATATAGATGAACTAAAACAAGCTATACAAGCCATCACCATTCTAAAACCCGAAATTGCCCCACATAGCGAAATACTTGCGATTTCAAAACTCACGCACAACAACCGCATTGGCCTACCCATCAAGGAAGGATTGGTATATCATTTGGTAGCCGATATTATCTGGATAGCATCTGATGGTAACTATTGTACTTTCTATACCAGCGATACCAAAAAATATGTGGTATCCAAAAATATTGGCGAGTACCAGGACATCTTACCCGACGACCTCTTCTTCCGCGTGCATAAATCTTACCTCATCAATATCAAAAGGGTGAAAAAGTTCATACGCAGCGATGGCTATTTTGTAGAAATGGAAGACGGCTCGAAAGTAGAGATCTCGAGAAGAAAGAAGGATGAATTTTTGCGATTGATGAACGGTGTGGGTTAGAGAAACTATTTATTCAGCCACTTTTTAAATTCGGCTGCGCGGGATTTGCTTACAAATATGTCGTCATCGTCCCAGTTGCGCAGGCTTATCTTGAGGTGGCCCATCTTTTTATTAAAAAAAATTAATCAAAATTAGTTGTGCTCATAATCAATCAACAACAAATAGCGTCTAAACATCTTCATGGTATAGTAATTATTTAGTAACCATTTGCAAATATTGGGGCTAATCATAGGTGGTAAGTTTGCACAACATTACTGACACCATGAGAGCAATATTTTACTTATTGTTGCGTATTCTATTTTCTATAAGAAGGTTAACGTTTTTCCTGTTAATATTATTTACAGTTTCTTTTCCTGTATTCTCACAAACAGCCTCTATTAAAGGAAACGTTTTTGATGCTGTTACAAAAGATGGATTGGTGGGAACAGTGGTATCAATTGATCAAAATGATAAAAACCAACAATCCAAAGTAGCAGATGATAAGGGAAATTTTGAATTTTCAGGATTATCAGCGGGTGAATACGAACTTCATTTCGTTATAGCCGGATACAAAATTGGTGAAAGGCATATTACAATTAAGGACGGAGAGACTGCAAAATTATACATAGGCCTTAACGAAAATACAAAAGCGCTGAACGAAGTTGTTGTTACCGGTCAAGCTGACCGGGAGACGGAATCAGGATCACGAAACAGAGAGAGCAACGCCGCTAACGTTATCAATGTTATTTCGTCAATAGCGATGATACGCTCCCCGGATATTACGGCATCTAATGTATTGCAGCGAATGAGCGGTATCACGTTACAACATTCCAGTGGCGGAGATGAAGCTTATGCTGTCATTCGCGGTATGGAACCACGCTACAACAACACACTCGTAAACGGAATTAAAATTGCAAGCCCTGACAATAAAAACCGGTTTGTACAATTAGATATTATTCCATCAGATATTTTAAGCAGTATAGAGAT
>Ga0207152_1039_pt1 | contig 26230 bp, 30 predicted proteins | sample Alteio_BWMinHeat_30_FD_153590 | JGI IMG/M metagenome (GOLD analysis project Ga0207152, IMG submission 153590) | Enriched cells from forest soil in Barre Woods Harvard Forest LTER site, Petersham, Massachusetts, United States -... | ecosystem: Environmental > Terrestrial > Soil > Temperate forest >... | reverse complement strand
CGGCAGATTAAGCAATTCTTCGTGTTCCTGCACCAAGGCATGTACCACGTTGTCGACGTGCCTGAACCTATTCGGAAGTTTCAACATCTCGACGAAGCAATGGCATTTGTACGGACTGGCTATAGTGAGGAGCCGAAAGTTACCAGGCTATCTGAAAAGAAAGACCCTCTTTTCTAGACCACAATTCACATCAACAAAATGCAATGGAGTAAGACTTCATTGCGGAAAGGATTTGTCAAATGCTCTATGCCAAAGACTTAACTCCCGAACAAGTAAAGCTTAGAAAGCAAGCAAGTGCAGCTAGGAAGAAAAAAGAAGAAGGAGGGCGCCTATCTATGTTGGAGCGCGCCATTATTACTGATTGGAAAGAAATGAAAGCGGAAATCGTGAAAGCAAAATCTAATGCTGACGCCGATACCGAGAAGTCGGGTGAATCTAAAACCTTATCGGTAGACGGGCCTCAAGCAGTCCTCGATGACCTACGAGCATACCGCAAAGCAAAAGGCGTGGAAGACTTTATGGATCTTCGCGGATTCCGAAAGCAGAGGCAAGAATACAAGTACCGGGAAGACGTTGACCGGATTGCTGATTTCAAGGATAGCCACCCGAATGACTTCTTCAATGTCCCGGCTGAAACCAAGACGCTTATAAATCGGATTAAAAATTACGAAAAGTTCTTGGTGGTACTTGTCAAGGGAGGGAACCCGAACGCAAAAAAATCTTAGACCTGATCTATGCGCGAGAACTAAGAACCTTGCACTACAAGATCAGGAGAAAGAGGGCTTGTGTAAGCCACAACCTCAAAACGAATCCAATCCAGTACCCTACCGAGGCTCATTTACCCTTTATATTGCAAAAGGAGTTGCGCGAAGTTGAAAACAGACAAGATCAAATCTGCGACATCTTCAAAGAAGCGGGGTTGGCAACTCCAAAAACCGTTTAAGGTTGTAGCAAATTTAACAATTGACATATCGATGAAACTAGGAGCAGATGAGAAATCGAGTGAAACGCTACCAGCAACGATTGTCTATGAGGTAGATCAATTTGACAACAAAGAGGATGCGGAATCTCTAGCTGATAAGCTTAATGGGTTCCACGAAAAATACGATCCTCAATGCCCAGTTTTTTATATGGCAATGCATTCTCAAGAGAACCATTTGGATTTTTAAAATAAACCAATAGATTAAGGAGAATCAAATAATGATTTAATGGTAGTCAAGCAGGAGAACTATTCAGGTTTAAGCCTGCTTGCCCCTTTGCTCTTAGCGGCCGCATTTTCAAGCATCGTAGCCCATACGGATTTGTCTAAGCGAACCCAGCAAGCGAAAGTCTTGCACCTCCTGCACCATAAACCAACGTGGCTCACCTTCTGGGTCTTGACGATAAACTTGTTGGCTACCCCGCATTTCTCGCATTTAAGCTCCACTTCGCTTGCACCCTCTGGATATGTCTCTTGAGGCAACCGAGTAGGAAGTAGAATTGGGGTCATTTTGTCTCGACCTCTCCTGCGCTTTCCTCAATGGTGCAGAATCTTCCATGACTTCAAGGATCATTTTATTGCCGAGAATGATTATCCCTACTCCTTCTTTGATTTTATCTTTGTCTATCGCTTACCACCTTTCATAAACTAGGCGAGCCTACTTTGTAGGAAGTCGCTAATGCTCAACCCTTTTTTTCGCAGTAGGCGATTACATCTGATTTGAAGTCAGGCATTATGTTGAGGTAGACTGACCACCTTACCTTTTTAGTCCTGACTCTTTTCTTGACGGTTTTATTCACCTGTTCATTCACCGCAAATATTTGTCTCGGGTTATATTCCATCAATTCGATCATGTCATGGTTTTCCACGGCCTTACTCCTAGCGGCAATGCTAACGCGAATCTGATTAGGATACTGCGAGGCTCTAGTAATGTTGTTGGGTTGCGCCGCTTCAAAGTCCTGCGGTAAAGGGCCGCTAGTCTCTAGTAGTACATACGATTTATTTCTCGTACATCTGTACTAGCATATATATGCTACTGACTTTTGAATGACCGTCAAAGCGCGATCGGCTGTTTTACGCAAAATTGACCTCTCAAATTTGAGCAATTTAGAGCCATCTAGAAGCCGCTCACGCTTGAGAGCTTCAAGAGACACGCGCAAGCATCGAAGGCGGTCTACAGACAGCCGCAAGCGGTCAGAAAACGAAGCGAAAAGGGCGGCTTGCCGATGCCGTAGAGAGTCGAAGGCAGTTACTTTTTTGCTGTGACATCTGAAAAGTAAGCATGAAGAGGTAATCCGACTAGGTAACGTGCGTGTTACCTAATTTCAGAACTTCAATCAAGGAGGTAGAACCCCAGGGTAACAGGTGACATGCACGGCCTTGATAACACGGATGGTAGGGTCATATTCGGGCGCGTCTTCAATTTTTAATATTGAAAGACCCCTAGCCAGAATATGGGGTAAAAGAATTGAATAGATTGTGGCCGAACTGGCATGCCGAGGTACATATCTTAGAAGAATAATTTGATCGATCGACATTCTGCCAATGTAGCTCTATTCTTCTTCAGCGTGAATGTATAGAAACCAGAGCAACGAGCCATATATGTCATTAGTAAACTTCATTTGCATCACCTCCTTATTCAATTATCGCATACCTATGGTGACAGATTATGTCAGTAGGGTTCAATAAAATGAAGCTACCTTTTAACCATGCACAAATTCCGACTCATCTTCGAGGGCCTTACACCCTTCATCCTCCCTCTCTTGGCATTCGCGTGGTATCGCCGCGGCCGCCTCTGGAAGTTCTACTACACAATGCTTGATGACGTGATCGACCAATCCAGGGTATCAAGCATCAACTGGGACAAGTGGGAAAACATTGCCAAGAAGCATACGACATCTCTTAGCATGGATTTCTTCGGGGCTTTGTGCCAGTTTGAACTCGCTTATCTCCGATACCAGATTAAGCAAGCGCGTTGGGAGTTCTGGACCGCAGATGGTTCTGCAACAGCCTACCTAAAAATTAATCAAGACCTAGAAGCTACCCATGTTGTCGAGCGTGAACGAATCAATGACAAGGAGAAGTTTGCCGAAACAACTATGCGCAAGGTCTTCTTCAAAAAGATGCGCTTCTTCGGCATTTGGTTTTTCATAAAGTCCTTCATCTACATATTCACCAAAGACAAGTCCACCGGCATTGAAAAGTCTCGGTCAGAAAAACCCGTCAGAAACTTTTTGAACAACCCGGATAAGGAAGTTGAAGGGGAACTTCTCTAAGTATCTATAATTCCCTCCAGGAGGGCCTATGCCATCGGTACATTGGATTGAATACGTTAAGGGCTTTGGAGCAATTATCATTGGATTCCTGGCCGCTTACATTGCCTATCAACAACAGAAAATCCAAAGAGACAAGCTAAGGTTTGACCTCTTTGAAAAACGCTTCGCTCTGTTCAACACTCTTTATGAAACCTGGGTTTCAGTCCTAGGAGACAAGTCAAATACGATTGACTATAAAGAGGACACCCGGATACGCCGTGAGACTCGTTTCCTATTCGGGCCAGAGGTTATGAAATACATTCAAGACTTAAATGGGAAACTCGGCATCTACAATTTGCAGTTCAAGAGACTACAGGCAATGAACAAAGCGTTTACCGAATCACATAGAGACACCCCCGAACGATTAACTCAGATAGATACGGTTGAGGCTCTTTGGGCGGACCTTATCACCGAAACTGAGAACCTAGAGAATGTATTCCGGCCGTATGTGCAGTTGACCCACAAACTCTAGGTCAGGAGGCTCTATTTAATGTCTCAGTCTTAGCCTTAAACTTGGCCATACCCTCCCGAATCTTGTCAAACGACTTATCATATTCGGCGTACTTCTTTTTGGAAACATAGACCAACCTTGCAACCCCGTTTACTTGAAGTTTCGGATAAGTATCCCACCTAAGCATTTTCCAAAAAATATAGCCATCTGGAAACGTATGGCCTATTAAGGATTCCTCGATGGAGACAAGATCATAGGTTATATCAAACTCACGAGTAACTTCAATTTCATCCATTTTGTAAAATTAATAAATTCTATTCATACCTTGTTAATTATCTCACCACGTATCGCTTACCAAGAACTCCTACCGATAGTGGAAACGCAAAAGGAAATGGTTTCCGATTAAAAGGAAGATTTCTAAAGATTTCAAACTTCATATTATGCAATGAGGATATCCAAGGTATTTCTCGCGTTCGATTTTGTTCACAGGCAAAGAGAAAGATATCAGGCAGACTCTTCTTTGGAAACACGTTGATCGGTCTACCCATCTTGTTCATACTTTGCCCTTCTTCAAATCTCTCTTCAACAAATTTCTGAGATACCTACTCAGGGTAATCTCCTTTTTACTCGCCGCCTCTTTCGCTGTCACCTTCAAACTCTTCCGGACAAAGATTGTGATGGTCGCATATTTTTCTTTCTGCTTATTCATATTCCTCCTTCAAATCTCTTAGCCCTTCTAGCAAGGCTTTGCTTCTGTCGCCACGGTTATAGGTGCCGATCAACCCGTTTACCGCCCCTCGTAAATACGTCGCGTTAGTATTCCCCTCCAGTTCACCAGACAGCTTCTTAGCAAACTCGATAAGAGGACCAAACTCTTTTAGCTGCTTCTCCTTGGTAACCTGACCTCTCTTGCCAATCGCCCCTGCCACCTTTTTGTACACCGCATTCTCTAAATCCTTCGAGATTATTTCTTCAAGGCTCTTTCCTTGCTCTTCGTATACCACTAGCTCACAGTTATTCATTTTACAGTCTGCCCTAAAAAATTCGGTGTCACCCCTTTTAACTCTGTCAATAGTGGCAACAAGTAAATGACTGATTCTCCCTGCAAATAAGTCTCTCTTCATTTTCGTATAGCCTTCTAAGTATGGGACTTCAACTACACTTCCAATGTCTGAGAGAACCATGACGTTGCTGCCTGGTTTTCCTGGGGCTATATAGGGGATACCCACCTGGGCACAATACGCGCAAGCTTGTAAGAGCTTCTCTTCGATCTGAAATTTTAAATCTTCTGGTGTTCCCTGAGATAACCTGACGTATACACAGATGTATCTCTCAACACCAGGAGTAAATCCCCTTGCTTTCCCTATGTATCTCCCTAGACTCTTTTCACCTATGACTCTCTTACCCTTTTTAAGTTTAGACCTGAGTATGTTTTTATTTATCAATCCCTCTATAGTTCTAATAGAGGAAGGTAACCCTGATTCTCGAAGTATCTGACTGACAGAAGGTTTATCTATAAACATGATCCCTCAATATTTTTGAGACATCAGTAAATACGATATTTCTCACACCCTTTTAACATGGGTGCGCAGAGAGGTGCGAAAAAAAGCTACCCTAAAAATTTCGATTATTTCGATGAGTATAGTAAAATAATCTGGTTATTTTACTAGTAGGTGGAATCAAAGATACTGAGTGAGAAGAAAATTAATCGCATTTATCCGAATCCGAATAGTTGCATTCAAAGAATGCCACTATGATAACCAGGACAATAGGCGAATGAGCCACTAACTTGGACAGTCCTGTAAAGCGGAATACTTTCGAGAGATCCCCGGCGACCAATATCTCGGACTTATTTCATTTGCAGAATGAGATCGAGTTCAAGCAGTTGGAAATGATGATGCGCTGAATGTTGAAATGGAGATTGCGCAAATCCAGGCTGGAATTGTTGCTTTAGGTGCGTACCATATCGAAGAGTGCAGAATGGACGTACCAATGCAACTTTTGAATCCGCACTCCATTCAAAGAAAACCCTCAAAACATCCAATAGGTCCTTTTTCTTTCTTGGAATTTTTGTTTCCGATTGAAGATGATATACAGTAGTGAAGAGCATTAAAGCCATTTATACCCTAAAAATGACCGAAACTTAAGGAGTGATTTGATAGCAGGAAAAAGCCGATATTTCGCGACTACCTTTCTGCAATTGATCGAATTCGATCGATTAAATTTGTTGCTTCAGGATGATTGGCTGCGGAAGTCCTGGCCCTTTCCAGAAGATTAAGGACCCGGTCATCTCTCCGATCAAAACGCTCGAACGGGTCAAAGGCCTCTGGAACGGGCCACCACAATCCTGCCGGAGTCTTTGTATTAAATGCTTTCGCTCTGTCAAGTGCGGCGTGAACTTTCATGACTGAACCAGCATCCAATCGAGGAGCGAGTTCAGCCTTACCCAGGCCGCACGCGACAATCCGGATGAGCATCACTGAAGAAATCCAATTCAGAATTCCCTCCCCCAAGACGATCCCACCGGATCTAATTGTCGGATTTCCCCTCAAAACTGCAGCTTCATCGGGCAGGTAAAAAGTTGAATTCCCGTCGCGAAGTTCCGCTATTCCACCAAAAGGATCAATGATTCCGTTGTCAGTCGCCGCCAACCCAAGAATCGGTGAGATCCCGCGGAGATATTCTATCCCTCCAGGGCGTTGATTCAACGGATGCAGGTCAACCCCAAAACGTGCATGCGTCCCCCATCCCCTTGAATATGTTTCTTCCATCCACTGTCGAACGACCCCCCGCACCTCGGATTCAAATGACACGGCTGTACTCCGGTGGGATTGACCACTCACAGATTTTCTTTCCCGTAAATACTCGAGTACGCTACCCAAATAGAGAACATCGATATCGCCGAAACTCCTGGCGAAGGGCACCAATTCGGCTTCATCAATATCGTTTATCGCACACCAACAAGAAAGCGCTACCATCGAGCCATGGATGCCAAATTCAATGAAAGGGGCGAATCGGCGGTTGAGAGCAAAAGCCAGGCCGCAACATTCTGCATCTTCATCCTTTGTCTTTTCATCATCCGGCGCCTTATTCGAACTACGTACAAGAACAGGCATCCATGCACTGCCTTCGCTGGGATGGATGGCAAGAGGCTCAACCCCATATCTGGACATTATGTCCGCCGTGGCGCCAAGCGGCCCAAGGCACCTGAGGAAGGTATGTGTGACTGCTAATTTGGCATAGCGGCCTGCCATAAACGCGCTAGCAAACGAGGTTCCATCATAACGACAATCGTTGACTCGTAATTCTTGTGCATCAAGAGAAAGGACTGGCTTCATGAAGAAGCTCGCGGGAATAGATGCCGAATCAGCCAAAGTAGCCCGGCCGTCCTGGCCTGAGTTATGAAGTGAGACTGCGCAAACTGAAGGTAATAACGCTGGATACCCCAATCTCCAACTCCGTACCCCCTTTCCAACATGATTGCCTGCTGAGGCAAATAGCCTTGGCCTAACATAGCCTTTAAATATTTCTTCCTGCTCTTTGAAATCCATCTCAGGATCATGAAGTGGGGAAAGTAAAGACTCAATCATATCCTCGAAAATTGGAAACGAAAAACCGGGAATAGAAAACGGAGGAGAGCGAAGGTACGCCGTATCCGCTTTTCCACTGCTGCAAACCCCAGCGAAATCAACCGACATGTTTACGGATATGATATTCTTACGGTATGGCACCAATTTTAGTAGTGCACTCGAGTAGTCAAAAAGTGTCAATGCATCGGGCGACTCTCTTCCGATGACCAGCCCCAAGCACCTTACTGGTGTGGAGCCTCCAGCCCCTGCGCTCATTGCTTTCAGCACTCCCAGACAATGGTCTTCATTTACATCGACCGCAATCGAAAGCAAGTCCCTGGGATCGCCTAGGTTGGTTTTGACGAGCTTAGCCTGATTCAACTCATACCAAGTAGGTGAATTAGAATTGGAAAAGGGTTTTGCGATCTCGAAATTTCCGGACTCCCTGAGCAAGTAATTAAAACTAGCGGATTTGGTATAGCGGTTTTTCAAGACCGAACTTACTAGCCCTATTTCCATTCCAGGTGTCGTTTTCAGTAAAACCAAATAAGGTCCTTGTACATCGGCGGCAGTGACTACGATACTTTGAGGATTGGTCGTATAGCTATTCAAGGAAATATCCGGAGGCTGCTCCATGAGCGCAATCACCTCACCGGATCGGTACCTAAGGCAACTTCCGAAATCCTCGTTATCGGTGACTAAATCTTCCATGTGGCCGTTGCTTTAATGCCGGCATTTGCATTCAAATTGCCAATTATAAGGGAAAGTACTGACCCAGTGCCAATCTCAACTCCAAACGAGAGCTCAATTGCTAGCTCTTTCATGGTCATTTTCCCAGAAACAGGTTTAAGCGGTTCCGGTCGAAAATCAAACATAAGCTGAGTGATGGATGTTTGGATTAAGTTGATTTGCTCTGGGCTGAGCACCGGGTTGACTTTGGAAGGGGTCCCTGCGGCTACCGAACTGATTCCATCGTCCTTTCCCATTGATGGTTGGATGCGAATTTCGATTTTTCCTTTTGGATCCCGTTTCGCCATAAACTGCCTCTGATGTTAGTAGAACTGTCCCTGGTTTTAGGAAATTATAATGATTAATTTGGTTCCCGGAAAATGTCGAGCGAGTTCCTCTGGCGTATTCTTCCAACTCGATCCCCAGTTTCCACTGAACACTCCTTCTCAGGCCAAATCTACCTGATAGTTGCGTCCGAAACCAGGGGATCAGATTACACCGAAGAAAAGCCTACCTAAAACCGTCACTCTTATTGAGACCCAAAACCCGGTGCACAACTGGCAGGGCAAGGTCCGGACGTACGCGCCCAAGCCGCCGGCGCTTGATTGGGAATGGGTTTCACCCTCTTCTTTCTGAGGATGTGAGCGGAGTGGGGAGTACCGACCCCGAAGCGAACACCCGCAGCCCGCAATGAAGAAAAGCTGCGGCGCTAACGAAGCCTACCTCAGAAGACAGCAAAGAAAGTTAGCGCCGCAGCTTATGAATTGCCGCGCAGCCTTCCCAGGCCATTTGCGAAACCGCAATGCGGAGCATGCCCGCGGTTTCCCGCCTGGTGGTGTTATACGCAATTTTTACTTCTCCGTAATTTTCTTGGGGGGTGGGTTTGTATTTAGCTTCTCTTACACGCACCGGTTTTTCTTGTCTTAGCATTGTGGGGTTGGGTCACCATTCTTCAAGTAATTGGATAACTATTTTGTATAGATCGTCGGTTTGGAATTCCAGATTCCTATACTCTTTGAACCAGTCAGCGTAGGTGACAAACAAGAAAATACAAAGAGCTTTATACTTTTCCTTTCCTGATGAATCGTTCGAGACAATCCAATCGATTTGCCGATAAGTCACAGAACTCTTTATTGATTCAATATTATCTCGGAGTAACTCAACTTCCTTTTTTTTTAGGATGTAGGAGATTTAATCAGAGTTCAGTTAAATTTTTGAAACAATATCCTTCGACTGATTGCAATGGTGAAAGCGAAGAAAACGATATAGGCTTTACTTTCGGCTATGGGTTTGCCGACTGGGCCGCCAAAGGTAGCGATATGCACTTGATGGGAAAGGGGTTTCGATTTACCTATACAACCTCGGCTAATGACACATCGGCGGTGAGGCTACCTCTTGAGTAGCCATCGGGCAGAAAGGGGAAGCATGTCAGACGCGAGAGCAGAGGCAAGTGACATTGGTGGGTTGTATGCTGCCATTATTGGGCGCTCATGGGCGGATCCAGCCTTCAAAGCGCGACTTCTACTAGATCCACGCACCGTCCTCAGCGAGGGCGGAATTTTACTTGAGGGTGACATAAGCATTGTGGAGGAGAGTGCAGATGAGCACTTCTTGGTGCTACCTCCATTGCCTCCACATTTGCATGAGGTTAACGACTACCAACTGAATGAGCCTGGCACTAACCGGCCAATGATGACTTGTAGCAGTGGAGATTGCGGAAACTGCTCAACCCAGTCGAGCCGATGTGCAACCCAATCCGAGCGATGCGCGTGCGGCTGAGGAGGAATAGACATGAATGAATATACACTCGCCAGTGCAATCAGGCAGGCGTGGCCACGCGTCATTGCAAAGGCGTGGCTTGATCCACAGTACAAGGCGCGACTGATAACGGATGCAGCAAAGGTGTTGCGCGAAGAGGAAGCCATCGCCATCCCAGACGGATGTCGGCTTACGATCCTGCAGAGTACCGACAAGTCTACCCATCTAGTCCTTCCGCGCCGCCCCCCGGAGCTCGATGCAAGGGCGGTCGATGCTCAGCTCGTTTCCACGGCAAGTCGTCCATTGTACTCGTGTAGCGGCAGTGATTGTCAGATGAGCGCGACGGACACGTGGGCGTGCAACACCCATACTTCTTGTTAAGTTGATAGGAGCGCCCAGTCATGCTGCACAAGCAACCCCGAATAAAACAGATGTTCTCGGTGACATGTGTCCCGGATGACGCCGTCTATCTTCTCTCTGAACGGGGTCACTTCGTCTTAAAAGGAGACCTGAACCAACAGCTTGTGCCCCTGTTGGACGGTCGGCGCTCAATCCCGGAGATCATAGAGAGGCTTAGTCCGGCGATTTCGCCCACCGAGATCTACTACGGGCTCTACTTTCTCGATCAACGTGGATACCTTTGCGATGCCCATGATGAGCTTAGTGAACATGAGCTTGCGTTCTGGCAACACATACAAAGCGATGGTGCTGCGGCATCGACACGCGCTTCGTTCGCATCTGTGAGTGTTTGCTCCGTCGATCTGTCCCAGGAAGAAGTAGCCGCGGAAGTCACTCGATCCCTTGCGGATTCTGGGGTCGCGATCGTCGAGGAAGGTGATTGTGCCATTGTAGTGGTGGATGACTATCTGAACCCGGCGCTCCAAAGACTTGCAGCTGGCTTTATGAGCCAAGGTCGAACCTGGATGCCATTCAAGCCGCAGGGCACCACCGCGTGGTGGGGACCAATCATGCAGCCCTCCTCCAAGCCTTGCTGGTCATGCATTGCAAAGCGAATAGAGCACAACCGACGCGTTGAGAATCACGTAGGAGCTGCCGGTGGTGCCTCGCTAGTTCCCAATGGGTGGCTTCGGTCGACACTCCGACTCGGTAGCCATGCTCTCGCCCTCGAACTCCTAAGATTCTTCGCCACGGGGCCGGATTTCACGGGTGACGAGGCTGCCTCGATTACAACCTTTGACCACCTTGCAATGAGGCCAACGCGACACAGGCCGATCCCTATCGCGGAGTGCGGCCAATGCAACAAGGTTGCCCCGACCATGTCGGACGTGCCGAAGTCAATCGCTATCGAGTCAAGGGCCAAGGCCTACGTTGACGACGGAGGGCATCGCACGGTTAGACCGGGCGAGACGCTAAACAGGATTCGAAGACATGTCAGTCCTGTCGCAGGAATTATTAGCGGTCTGGCGAATCTTACCGAGGAGTCGACCTTTCTCCATGTGTTTGGAGCGATGCACGACTCTGCCTTTGCCTCCCGAGGGCTGAACGCTCTGCAGAGCAGGTTGCGATATCGGAGTAGTGGCAAGGGCGTGACGGTTACGCAAGCAGAAGCAAGTGCGCTTTGTGAAGCGATAGAACGCACCTCGGGAGTGTTTCGAGGCTCTGAGCCGCGACTCCGCGCGTCGTTCGACGAGCTCCCGAACGCGCTCAAGCCGAACGATGTCATGTTGTTTAGTGAGTCACAGTATCGCGATCGCCAAACTTGGAATGAGAAGGGAGACCGCACTCAACTCGTTCCGGAACGATTCGATGAGCGCTCTCCCATCGAATGGTGTGCATTGTGGAGTCTAACCGAGAGGCGCCACAAGTATGTGCCAGCGTCACTATGCTACTACGGTGCTAGAGAACCTCAAGGGATCACATTCACCACGAGTTGCTCGAATGGTTGCGCCTCCGGAAACAATCTAGAGGAAGCTATCTTTCAGGGTCTAATGGAATTGGTTGAGCGCGATGCGGTCGCAATTTGGTGGTACAACCGGATGTCGCGTACTGCTGTCGATCTTGATGAGGTCTTGAACTCACAGGGCCGAACCTTGTTGCATCAGTTGGGTGCGGCCGGAGTCACCGTGTGGGCCTTGGACATCACGACAGACCTGGCGATACCCGCGTGCGCTGTCGTTGCGACTGCTGGGCCGTCGCGGGGCGATAGCCAAGGTGATCGCATAATGTTTGGATTCGGCGCACACCTAGACAGGCGTATCGCTGCATCGCGGGCTTTGACAGAACTAGTGCAGTATTACGTGCTTTCCGAGTACTTCGACAAGTATGACGATGTCGAAGACAACGTGGCGAAGCGATGGTGGGACACAGCTTCGCTGAAGGACCACTCATACCTAAGCCCGAAGCAAGGAAGCACGTCAGGCTTCCAGTATGAGCGGGAGACGGCAGACATCAAGCTCGATATCGAGAAGGTCGTTTCGATATTGAAATCGCAGGGGATGGAGGCATTGGTCCTAGACCAGACTCGTGGCGAGACTGGAATTCACGTGGCTCGAACTGTTGCACCTGGGCTCCGGCATTTTTGGCCGCGCTACGCACCCGGGCGCCTATTCGACGTGCCTCGCAAACTTGAGCCGGGGTTTAGGACGCTGTGCGAGGCCGAACTCAATCCGATTCCAATGTTCCTCTAGGCGGTGGCCATCATGATGACCGTCTTTTTTGCCTCGAACATTCACGTGACCGAGACGTCACCTGTTCGATGGCACGTTCGCACGCGTTGGAACGAGTTCGAGCTTGATGTGCCAGGAATGCCCGAGGGCTTGGTCGGATCTCTAGCCGACAAGCTGCTTCCGGAGAAAGAGCTATTGCGGTTGCTCGGCTCTTCTGCTGACCCGGTAGCCGCTGCAACCTTCTTTTTCAACATGCGGCGTCTTGGCAAACTCGGGCTGCTCGCATTCGCTGTGTCAGACCCCGAAATCGGAGTCGTTGCGCGGCTCTTACCGATCGCGAACGGACAGGTCTACGTTGAGGATCGGGCAGTAACGTCCAAGGAACGCGTCCGCATCTCTCGACTCGCTCACGTTCTCTTCGCTGATGGACTTATGAGGCTAACAGGCGGGGCCGGTTCCTGCACCGTGGAACTCACCCACCCCGCAGCGGTGACGCTTCTACCCTCGTTGGCAAAGGGATGTCGAGTCGAAGAGTTGTCTACCACTGTGGCGTCGATGACAACGGCGACAGTCTATGAACTTGTGCAGTTGTTCTTCGCTGCGGGCGTGCTCACGCGCCTCGATGCGCACGACAAAGCCGCCGAGGACATGGATGAGACGATCGCGCTATGGGAACTCCACGACCTAATGTTTCATAACCGGAGCCGCGCTGGGTCTCACGACGAGCCACATGGCGCGACCTATCCGTTTGTCGGGCGTGTGGAACCACTTCCAGCTGTTCGAGCGTATTCCGGGGAGCGCATTCGGCTGAGGCCCCCCGAAGACATCTTGGGGGGAGCTGGCGCCGTTCCATTCGCTCATGTGCTGGAGACGCGTAAGTCACGCCGGCACTTCGACAACACCCCACTGGCTGCCGATGTGCTTTCGGAGTTCCTCTTTCGGACCTCTCGAATAAAGGCGGAATTCCCCCGTGACCCGATGAATCCTCGGTCGTATGAGAGCACGAGCCGCCCGTATCCGAGCGGCGGGGCGTCTTACGATCTTGAAACATATCTCGTCGTTCGGGCTTGCGATGGCGTACCGGAGGGTGTTTATGTCTACGCGGTCAACGAGCACACGCTGGTCCGGATCTCGGAATTTACCCACCTTGCGAAACACCTTTTGACCGAGGCTTTGATGTCAACGGGTGGGACTGACCTTGCTCCCGTTCTGATTGTTCTAGTCAGTCGCTTTCAGCGTCTGGCCTGGAAGTACCGGGGAATCTCGTATGCGACGACCCTCAAGAACGTTGGTGTGTTGGTACAGACAATGTATCTCGTTGCGACGTCCATGGGTCTAGCCGCATGTGCGGTTGGCAGCGGCAATTCAAGGCTGTTCGGTCAACTTGCAAACCTTGAGGCTCTTAAGGAAGCAGCCGTCGGTGAGTTCCTGCTTGGCAATCCTAGAGTAGTGGTGGAGTAAGGGCATCGCTTCAAGGTCTGGCGTTGTGGTGCACTAAGGACTGCAATTTTTTTCTGGTGCGTGTCTAATCTTTCGAAATTTGTAATTTTCCCCGCCCCCCAAAAAATAATCTCTCACTCTGCACCGCAGGTGCCAATTCGAGGCCCATGTTGCCCAACGTTCGCGCCAGTGGGAAGTGGGTTTTAGCGACAGGCTTGAAACGTGAGGACGCGGCTGGAGTGGGGAGTGCCGACCCCGGAAGACGCGCCCGCAGCGTGCAATGAGTCACAAGCTGAAGCGCTCACGTAGCCAAGAGGGGATGACAACGGAGAAAGCTGAGCGCTGAAGCTTAGTGCGAATTGCCAAGCCGGAGCGAAAACCCATTTGGAGCCCGCAATGCGGAGCATGCCCGCGGGCGCCCACTGGCGCTTGTTGTAAGAAGTATTGCCGCGCTCTTGCGACGAGCCCATGGACGGGCGAGGAGCGGTTTCTCAACACCTATTCGCCTTCTTTAAACCGCAGTGCATCAAGGCTTCTCCACTCTTTCAGAAATTCTACTACTGCTTCATTGATCTTTTTTTTTGCGAGTCCACTTTTTTTAAATCGCTTCCTAAGAGATTTTGTCAAAATATCTTCCCACTCATTTTCAAAACCTGTTTTAGGGACATCGATAATAACCTTGCCTTTCCCAATTAAGTCCGACGGCCGCTCCCCATCTTCTCCTGCCTGAAGAAGAAATCCATTGGCAGCGATAATCTTATCAACTAGTCCAGCATTTTTATCAAGATCGAATTTTAAAATCATTTCAATTTCAATTGGTCTGGAAAAATTAACGATAAGGAAAACAAATTTTGAACCGAAAATATTCTTTCCCCAACGTATGACCACATCACCTGGCGGACTATCCGAGTGAATTCTGATCATTTCAGCGATATCTGGGCGCTTAATTTTGTCGATCACAATTATAGGAATGAGCTTACCGTCATCAACTTTACCGGAGGCCTGAAGCCCATCCGAGATGATAGGAGCCAATTTTTCTGCAACCTCCTTACCCGGAACAACTCTTTGAGTAGCTGTCATGTTGTGCTTATGTCCTGAATGTTTAAAATCTGATATTCGTAAACTTTTGAATGTGTGTCCGTAAACTGGACACTCCTGGTCAGTATTGATAAGTCTCCTAAAGTATCTTTCTTAATTTTGAAAAAGAACCATCCAGCCATAGTGTCATGGGCCCCAATTTTTGCAGGTAACTTTATAATGTTAATTTCCTTATCCGTGTCATTTTTGGCCGAGTTTTCGTCATGCCGAACTTTAACGGAAACAACGAGACCCTCTTTGTTCCCACATTTCACGTTCAATTCTGAATAAGTGATTGCATTGTCCGAGTCCGTTGGGTTTGCAATGGAAAAGCAAAAAGCATATATGACCGAATCTGATTCTTTGACCCGATATCCTTCCAAATAGTACAAAACCAGATTTGGAATTCGACGCGCCTCCTGATTTTCGCTTATCTCCAATCCTTTCTTAGCCAATCGGACACCCACTCTTGAATACCAAGCCGAAGCGACAGCAATAATCAGGGACCCTAACGCGATCAGGAGCGATGGATCCTCAAGAACCTTTTTTAGCATCGGAAAATTTCCTTTTAGGATCAATTTAGAATATTAAGAAAGACGCTCAGGACGAGCGGCGACGTGCACCAGATCAACGAATCTGGAGCACGCTTATTTTCGCGGCAATATTTCTTACAACGTTCGCCCCAGTAGGAAGTGGCCTGGGAAGGCCGAAGAAGTGACTAAGATGAGAGACTTGCGCGCTACGCGAGGACGCGTGCGAAGTGGGTGCCTATGCACCCCGGAGTACGCGCCCGCAGCGTGCAATGAAGAACCGCTGAGACGCTAACGTAGACCACGTCGCTGACCAACTCCGCAGTTAGCGTACGAAGCGGATTCTGAATTGCCGCGCAGCCGGCCCAGGCCATTTGCGGCCCGGCAATGCGACGCATGCCCGCCGGGCCCCTACTGGGGCATGTTGTATTCAGTTCCGGCGTGGGTTTCTTGCAAACCAATTTTGCCCCAGTGAATTGGATTTTTCACGTTTGACGAGTGTTAAACTTAATCGTCCCGATTTTTCCAGAATCGACTTGCAAAAGAATTATTAAGGTCAACCCGATTTATTCTCAATCTCTAAGTCGACTTATAGATTAAAGGTATTTTTGGTGTTGTCTCCACGTTCATTTTTAGTTCTCGGATTACCGAGAACTAAAGATTTCATTCACTCACCACAGCAAATTCGAGGGATGCAGTACCAATACTTGTTGTAGTCATTTTGTCCCTGACACCCGCTTTCACATGCACCTGACCACGTCGGGTTACTGAGACAGTCACCGATTGTCGCCCGAGCGCCAATTGGCAAGCCTGTAGTCGAAGGTTGGACCAGCCCCTGAGATCCGGCTTTCGCCTCTCCGCAACCACAACCACGATGAGTTTTTGCAGGTTGAATTGAGGGATTCATAGCTAAACTCGAATTACTTTCTCGCTTACTTGCGCCGAGTTGGCCGACAAGGCTTTGTACAAGAGATGCCAGGACCTTACTTTCTGCAGCGTCCCCGTACTTCAACCAAATCTCATATTGATCATAAAACCGAGCATCGGTAATACACCATATACTACCGAGACGAAAAGCTCGATCAATCATACTCGCCGGAATAACACACCACCGTTGACAGATGGTACCATCAAGAGCAACTTCGATCAGTTCAGGTGACTTGAATCGAACTGGGCCAACAATTGGCAGACCAATTCCATCAACATTCTTACCTAACTCGACAACAAGTTCTGTCGAAGACAAAGCCCTTTTCTCTCCGGACACGTAGACCTCCTGTTAAAGTTGTGAATGCTAAAGATTACTTCAGGAACATAGCAACTCGAGTATTGAAATCCAATTGTGATTTGAGAAACAAATTTGATGACAACAAAGCTTGGCTCTCGCCTAAAAATGGAAAAGATCGTCGAAGGTTAATAAAAATAGTTTCTAACTTATCGGAAATATTGGTGTATTTACTCTTGGAGCGAACGAAGTAAGCGACTCCCACGCCGGAATTGAATACAACGTTCGCGCCAGTGGGAAGTGGGTTTTCGCGAGAGGCTTGAAACGCGAGCATGCGGGCGTAGTGAGGAGCTGTGCCCCCCGGAGCCCGCACACGCAGCGTGCCATGAGTCACAAGCTGAAGCGCTCACGTAGCCCGACGGAGAAGACACAGAAGAAAGCTGAGCGCTGAAGCTTAGTGCGAATGGCCAAGCCGGAGCGAAAACCCATTTACAGCCCGCAATGCGGAGCATGCCCGCGGGCGCCCACTGGCGCTTGATATTGATACTAAAGGCCTCCCAGGTTAGGAGAATTGGATCTTTCTGTTTGCGTAGACAGAAACCCTAACCCAGGAGGACCCATGCAACTCTTGAACCTGGATCAAAAATACTATTGCGGAATCGACCTCCACGGAAAAACCATGTACACGACCGTGATGGACAAATCGGGAACGCTGCTGTTCCACAAGAACCTGCCGAATTCCATGTCTGATTTGCTGGAGGCCCTACGCCCTTATCGAAATGACGTGGTCGTTGGCGTCGAATCCACCTTCAACTGGTATTGGCTCGCGGACGGATGCCAACGCGAGCACATTCCCTTCTACCTCGGCCATGCCCTCTATATGAAAGCCGTCCATGGCGGGAAGAACAAGAACGACAGCTTGGACTCGAAGCACATCACCGACCTGCTGCGCTCCAACCTGTTTCCCTTGGCTTATGCTTACCCCTTCGAGATGAGAGCCGTCCGGGATCTGCTGCGTCGGCGCCGCTACTACGTGGACATGCGCTCAGCCGCCTACCGGCATATCCAAATGGTCTACATGCAGCACGGGCTTGTCGATCAGAAATTGCCGGCGCCCAACATCAAAGGGAAGCGTGAATCTCTGATGCGGCCCTTTGAGGATCCGAACGTCTGCTTGGCCGTGGCTTCAGACATCCGGCAAATGAATGTCCTGGACGACCTCATCTCCGTCTTGGAGAGCAAGGTATTGGACCAGGCCAAGAAGCACGACCGGACAGCGTTGAATCTCCTGCAGACCATCACCGGCGTCGGCGCCATCCTGGCCTACACGCTGCTCTATGAAATTCACACCATCACCCGGTTCCCATCCCCGCAAGCGTTTTCCTCCTACTGCAGGTTGGTCAAACCGGAGCGGAGCTCAGGAGGCAAAACGGTCGGGAGTGGGAATAGCAAACTCGGAAATCCCCATCTCAAGTGGGCCTTCACGCAGATCATCGTCCATGCCCAGCTCTACTCCCCGGTTCTGAAGCGCTATTACGAGAAAATGAAACAGAAGCATGGCCCGGCCAAGTCCAAGTCGATCCTGGGTCACAAGTTCGCCATCGCCGTCTACCACATGCTTAAACAGGGAAGGGCTTTTGATGAGCACAAATTCATAGGAGGGTGAGACCCAAAACCCCGGCACACAACTGGCAGGGCAAGGTCCGGACGTACGCGCCCAAGCCGCCGGCGCTTGATTGGGAATGGGTTTCACCCTCTTCTTTCTGAGGATAGGAGAACGCTGTTTTACTGTCTGCCCCTGGAGGAACTCGAGCACAACTGGCGCTTCCGTTGAGAGCAGCCCTAGGCGAAACTGAATGAGGCTCACAGGGTACGAATCGATTTCTGATGAGGATGGAAAGCATCCTCAAGGACCCGCCGCGATTTTGTCTCGGTGAGGTTTGAGTTCGGATATGTGTTTGGTGCAGACCGTGGAGGTCTAGCCCGATGAAGAATGAAAGACAGGCAGGTGAAACAAAGACGCTCTTGGACTCAGTGGTGGTACTTGAATCACCGTTGACGACGAGGCGTCCAAGGGGAAGCGGAGAAAGATGATGTCTCTTGACAACGGGCCTTTAATATGTGTTATATGATGTTATGCCGGACGCATTTTTCTTGTGGGCGGTATTGTATTAAAATCATAATGACTAAATATTTTCATCATTTTCATCCAAGTCTATCAAGAGCTGATTTTTTACGCCTTCAGATAAATCCCCTTCTAATTTTTCCACCAAAAATTGTATTTTGTTATTGTTGGTTGCTATGTCGGCATTAAGCTTCTCCAATATCATATCATAGTCCGTAATGGAATTTTTTGATTCATTAAGGATTTGTAGCTGGCGCTTTAAGTAATGTCCTCTTTCTACCTTCTTCCTCAGGCGCCGATTATATTTCGCCATAATCCTGGGATCATTTTCAATATCACTAGTAGGAAATAGATGTTCCTGATTTTCTTGCCGTTGACTTGCTGCAGAAACGGATATTTCCCGGATTTCGCTCACGACTTCTGCATTCAAAGACTTCCTGTCTTTTGAAAATGAAAGCTCCGCAAATTTATCAGGAGTGTATAAATGAATTTTTTGCCCCGTAACCGATCGGAACTCCTTTAAAAGCTCCGGCCTTGGACCAATCGTTTTCCCCTGAATGATCTGCCACCAATCTTCTTTCTTGTCATCTGTAACAAAAACCAAGTCCTTATTTTCTTTCTTACAATGATCCATTAGTTGGAGCCATACTATTAAATCGCCATATTTTCTTAGATCATCTTTGTCATCGGCACTCTGTTCTTTTTTTGCATCTTTATATCCCGGAGGCGTTCTTTTCTTATACCTCTCCTCGCCCGTTCTCCTTATTTCTTCGGCTTTTTCTTGCAATTCCCACGTCGGAATTTTTTCATTGAATAACTCAGCTATCATTATCTGAATCTCGTCATCTGTGATTCTTTTTAATATTTCAGCCTGCTTTGAGTTCAAATCTGCAACTGCTCTTTCCGTCACATTTTCAAATTCAGTAAGAATGCCTTCACTCAAAAATGGATGTTGTCTTTTGTTCTGAAATGCTGACTTTAGGTCATTAATTTTGGAAACGGTGTCTCGATAGGCCTTATCCTGTTGAATAATAACTTCAATTCTGTTTTCAAAATATTCTTTCGCGGCATGATAAGTAATGAATATTTTGCTGTTAATATTTTTCAATATATCAAAATATATTTGACGAGTTTCCGATGAATATCTGTACAAGTTTAAAAGGACATTTGCATCAAAACTAAATAAGCATGATTTCCACATGACCTTGAGATCATCAGGCGACTGTTTGAAGTGTTCATGAAAGAGGTTGCGCATATTTCCCTTTTTAGACGAGAGTCCTTCTTGATCTAAAACCCAATGGGGCTTCCAGTATTGCATTTCTTACGCCCACAAGAAAAGTTTAATTATTTGCCTTCCGAACTAAAAGTTCGGAAGGCAACATTTTTACCGGCATAATTTCATATAACGTGCAGCGCCATAGCGAAGTGGGTTTTGGAGTGCAGCCCGAAAGCTGAGGATAGGCGCGGAGTGGGGAGTGCCGACCCCGGAGCGCCCGCCCGCAAGCTGCAATGAGTCACAAGCCAAGGCGCTAACGAAGCCGACCTGAATAGCCGGCGAAGAAAGTTAGCACCGCGGCTTAGTGCGAATTGCCGGGCTCACTCCAAAGCCCATTTGGGGCGAAGCCCCCAAGCGAGCAACGATTCAATGTTGGGCTGCGAGCGCCGCGCGATGGCGCATGTTGGGCGACGTGGGCCTCGGGATTTCTTTGGGGGCGATTTTCCATTTCCCCTCTTGTACCGCACTTAAGTTATCATATAAACCACTCTAGTTTTGCATTGTTTAACTAAATATTTTTATTGCCTGCAATAAAATACCACTTTTTTGTTAAATACAATTCCGCTTTTAATTCCGAGTTTCCCAAACTGGGTTTCTTCCGCTGCACTCAATATTTTCTCAGCTGTTGAGTAATGTAGGTAGTAATTTTGAAATATAATAACATGCTCGACTTGACCTTCGGAGTTTACCCAAAAGCGAAATGCAGCATAAGTTCCACAATCATCTTCTTTTCCCAATATCTCTTCTATTTTTTTGATCCATGGATCGAGCTTCCTATCCATTTCATTAGTATTTAATAGTTTCCAATCACTGGAATCTGTTTTAAAATAGTTTAGTGTCGAAGGTGAATTGGATGTAAAGTCGTTCTTTCCTTGAATATTACCTAAGGAGTCATACAGAAATACACTGTCTATCTTTCCCTTTCTATAATAAATATCAGTCCGAAGGTTTCCATTTTTATACCGAGTTTCCATTCTAGTTGTTTTGTAATAATCAGGCCTAAGATAGGCGCATGAAATGAGTAATTGAATAAGAAGTATTTTATAAATGATTTTCAAACTGGTTTGTATCATATGGTTTAAAATTTCGTGCCTTGATATTGTGAAAAACCTAGGGCATTGACCAATCGTCCGTATAACTCTTGGATGAGCCGCGAGCACGGCCGAAGTCGCGCCTGCGAAGCAGAAGCGGCTGAGGGAACCGGCGTGGCCGTTGCGCAAGCAACGGACATGACGGCCGCGCGCAGACGGTTCAATCCACATTGTTATACGGCGGCCGATCATGCTACTTACGGGCAGCTTTTCGAAGCTGTATTGACCATCTTATGCGTGACGCTCTTTTCTCCCAGTAATTCATTCAAAGTTTAACTGATCGAATAACCCTGACTTATTCTTTTCTTCCCGCCCTCAAAAAATAATCTCTTCACCCTGCACTGCAGGTGCCAATTCGAGGCCCATGTTGCCCAACTACCACTGGTATGCATATTCATTGCGTACTGGGACCCAATATCCGTATGAGCCCCACTTTTTTTGGATCCTCTGTCTTATCGGATTTCTCAGGCGACGACCCCAGTCGGTCGAATGGGCTGATAATCCGCGTAAGTTGGTGGACCGCCACATGGGTATAGCGTTCGGGGGGGCAGTTGCCATGCTCCAGCAAGGCGCAACGCAAGCACGCCATTAGGAAATCCAAGCCCGGCAAGATTCAAGGAAGCCGTCCAATTACAGATAATTGGGAGGAGGCAGACACTAAAAGCGTATCACATCCAGAAAATCTTCCCGGCTCCGATCAATTGAAAGCGGTATGCGATGCCGCTCAAACTTTTGCCGCCGTCCTTTCTTAGGCTCCATCCAGCGCGTCTCCGACTTTGTACCCAAGTATTTCCAAAATGCGAGAACGACGACGGTTCGCTTATGGCTTGCGTCTCGGACGCGCATCCACACCCGCCTCAACGTGCGGAGATAGCGGCCCGAGTATTGGTGATGCCCCATATCCATGACCAACACGCGCTTCGAGTCCGCAAGACCCGTGAGGGCCTCAAGATGTCCCATCTTGGGATCGGCGACCTGACCGATGGTCGAAGAAATGGCCGCGAGGATATGCACACGAGGCAAGCTCACACCGCGTGCCGCATCACTATTCAGCTTGAGAGCCTGCCGCCCCTCGATCCAAATTCCGGCTGACTCACGGTAGCGCTGCATACCCCGTCTCGTCGTCACGCTCAACACTCCGCCTGCAACACATGAAATCCCCCGGAAAAGAGTTCGATAGCGTCGTGCATGGGATGTGTTATGGCGGATCATGGCGCAAGCTGGAAAGACGAGAAGCTCAACACCCTCGTCTTTGGCCCGCTCGATGATTTTGCTCAAGCGGTCAAAGTAAGCTTTCCGGTTTCCCAGGAATTCTTTGGCGACCCAGTCCTTATGGGCCTTCCATTTGTCTTCCTTCTTGCGATGCGCCTTCATGTCCAAACCGAAGTCCAAGATGACACGGCCGACGATCAAGGCCTTTCCATTTTTCTCGTTAAACCTTTTGGTAGTGGTTCGCATCTTAAGCTCTCAATTGAAGAGGGAGGGAAAGCGTTCCCGAATCGAAGTGAACCCAGTTGAGCAGACTATCAAGTGGTCAATCACCAAGATACCGATCGTCTTGGAAGTCTCTACGATGCGCCTAGTCACCATCAAATCCGCATCAGATGGATCCAAATTGCCAGAAGGATGATTATGGCCGATGATGATGCTCACTGCCAAATCGTTGATCGCCACGTGGAAGATCTCCCGCGGATGGATCTCGCATCGGTTCACCAAGCCACGCGTGATCCTGTGGGCCTGGATGATTTGATGGGCACCGTTCAAGGTAACGGCCATTACCTCCTCGACTCGGGAGCGCCTGATCGGGGCCAGCGCCGGGAGGCAATCCGCCGGCTTCACGACCTTGATTTTCTCGGGAAGAGCGGACAGGTCTTCGGGCACATAGCACCCGAAGCTATCCCTGACAAAAGGGACACCCTTGATCATTTTTCTCATCGGCAATTCTTGAAACGACATGACACTCCTTTCAGTTTGGGGCAACAAAAAAGGCCGGTCCATGAATGAACCCGCCTTGGGGGAACCGGGAGTCGGCAAGCATTTCCGGCCCCGGCGCAGAAATGCGAATGGAAGCGACTTCGTGGTGGCTGTGAAACCGTCACGCTGCTACGAACCAGAATCGTGAGATTCTTGCCTTAATTTTAGTTTTTTTAGTTTATACTGTCATCTCATTTTTAACGAAATTTCGCCACTTCTGAGGCTATCTTGGTAGCTAAAACTCTGATTTTAGCTCTTTTTAATTCAATTTACGCATTTCTAGCATTTATCTATATTTTAGCTAGTCAAATGAGCGTATTTACTGAAAAGGTCGGCTATCGACCCGCAGGAAGCAAGAAAACGACGGCTCTCACGCACGAACAGTTCGAGTTCATCCTCGATGAGTTCCGTCAAAAGGCCGATTTCCGCATGGAATCCATCTGTTTGCTGATGGGGCGGTGTATCCGCATCGGGGACGTACTGACGTCTTTGAAGATCGATTCTGTTTACGGACCCGCCGGCGAGGTCCACGGTGAGATCTCATTCCAAGAACAGAAGACTGGCAAGCCGCGGCTGATCCGCACCAACAACTCACCCCGTCTTTTGGAAGCCTTAGCAGGGTACTTCCCCAGCATCCGGGAGTTCCCCCGAAATAGACCTCTGTTTTATGGCCTGAAAACCTGCGAGCCGTTGCACGATAAGGGGGTGAAGTTCTTGCTCGCACCTTTCGTCGGCAAGATAGGCATCCGCCAATGCAGCCCACATAGCTTTCGCAAGTACGGCGCCAAGCGTCTCTGGCTGCAGGGTATTGAAATCGAGACGATCAGCCAAATACTCAATCACAGCAGCGTAAAAGAGACTCGCGTGTATCTCGACATTCAACCTAAGGAGGTTGAGCGAGCCATGAGCATGTTAGAGTTATAATTACTACTCAGATTTTTCTATCTATCCTCCCCCCAATACATCACGAAGCGGAAAGGGCGACATGCGATTGCGCATTGTGAAGAACGGCAAGAACCCATATACGATAAAGCTCCAAGTCCTGCATCTCTTCAGGGCAGTTTTTGAGGGCTGTAAGATTCCCGGGACCCAAGATGAAGCGGGGAAGGAAACCTTCAACTGGCACTGTGTGGGTAACCGCTTGACCGATGAAGACATGATTGTTCACAATTTCGACACGGAAGACCTCAAGCCCGGCGATGTCATCGAAGTCTATTGCATCGACCATGACCCCACCAAGGAGTGAATGATGGCCGCGAAAATTTGGATCAATGGGACCTACGTATGCACCATCGGAGTGGCTAAGGATGGGTACTACTTCGCCTTCATTTCTCAGGTGAACCAGCAAATCGGCCACCACCGAGTTTTCGGGCCGCTGAACTTCTCCTGTCATGGCCGGGAATACGTCGAAGATGGGTTGTTGAAATACGTCTGGAAAAAATTCACGATGAAGGCCGGCGATTCAATTCGGATCGAAATCACCGATGCAGAAGATTTCTCGGAACCAGAACGGAAATTCTTTGCCTCTTCTGGCTTCCCACTTGACATGCATGACAACGGCTACATCGAAGGCTAAAAGCCCCATGGCACAGAGCAGGACTGACTATGTCCGGAAAACCATCTAATCATAGAACATACGGAACGAACTAATTTCGGCCGGAACTGGTGGAGAGCTGCACTCCATTGCCCCAACCACTTTAGAGTGGTAGTGGTAATCGAATATTGTCTTTTCATCGATCTTCACGTAAACCAGATAACTCTTATGAAGAGTGGCGCCGAAAGCATTTTGCCCAAGCACTTCAAGATAAACGGTGTATTGATTCCCTATTTGATCAACGACTTCCGAATGAGGACATTCGATTTTCGTGGCGAACTTTTTTTGCAGAATCTCTTCGGCTGAAGACTCGGCGCACTTCTCATCCGAATAGACGCCCTGATAAGCAAAATACCCGACTGCGCCAAGAACCACCAATACAATCAATGAGGTTATTGCTTTCTGTGCCACAACGTCATTCTTTGAACCTCCACTATTATCTAGGGAGACGAACGACAATATGGAGCTTGCCACAAATAGTAACCCAACAGCCATGTCACCGAATTCATCATGTGCAAAGCCAAAAAAGAACCACGCCCCACCTAATCCGACTAAGACGGCACAAATGACTCCGCGAATAATTGAAAGCTTGAGCTTCAGATTACCCAATTCCCTTACCTCCTAATTGCTGCTTCTATTTCGCCAAGCGCCTCTAACAGGGTTACCGATCAAGCTGATACTTCATCGCTGTTGAACTCCTCAGTCTTCACGATGTCGATGTACCATGTACCGCTTGACTCCCCCTCGTTGGAGAACGGGCCTTGGAACCGAATCCGGCCGTCCGGCATCACCAGGCGAGTCAAATCCAGTCGGGATTCCGGGGAATCCTTCAGAGTCCCGGAAAACTTCTCGGGAGATACTTTCGAGAGGATGTAGGTGTACTTATTTCGTCCTTCCTGGCACTGGATTTCCAATTTTTCCCGGCTGTCCGGATAGATGTAATGGTGGAAGAGCGTGATCGTGGTTCCTGTGTAGACCCCGTCTTCACCATCAATGTCTTCGTGGCTTTGGGCCTGGTAATGCTTCACTTTCATGCGCCTTCTCCTTGATCATTGGCCATTATTTTCAGGTACTTACATCACCGCAATTTTGTCGGCAAGATCTGCTTGGCTGCTCAAACTCAAAGGTGTATTGGTTTGTACAGAAGGGCTTGCACCAGCCAAATATAAATCCTTGACGTCTGTAATTACAGACGTCAACTTCTGGGAAATATTTCGCTTTTTAGCGTGGATGCCAAAAAATCAACGAGAATCCTGAAGGTTCGACAAAAATTAGGGGGGAGAATCGCTGATCTGATCAAACAGGCCGGCTACCCAAGCGTAGAAGGCTTCGCTCTGGCGAATGGATTCCACAAAGCCACGATACATCAACTCATTAAAGCAACAGCGGATCCACGATTTTCGACTCTACTAAGACTTTCTGAGGCTTTGGAAATTCCACTTGATGATTTGGTCAAAGGGTTAAGCAATTAAT